>SDBV01005422.1_pt1 | contig 18022 bp, 13 predicted proteins | sample 2277081 | NCBI WGS metagenome assembly SDBV01 (sample SAMN10402039, study PRJNA504765) | marine sediment metagenome | isolation source: marine sediment core GS10_PC15, 223 cmbsf | place: Arctic Ocean: Southern Knipovich Ridge | collected 2010 | reverse complement strand
ATTAAATTAATAGCTTTCTCCATGTAACACGTGCATATTACAAACTATATTTAAGGGTGTGATATGTAAAAGATACGAAAAAAGATATATAGGAAGGGCTCTAGCTTAACTTAATAATATTGCTTTTTTTCTATATGAAGAATTGGAAAAAAAAGGATATTTCATTAAATTCCGTGGTCATTATACTCCTAATGCCCTAACGCTAATCCTAGGAAAAGAAGATAAAGAATATAGCATACATTTTGAATGGGATATTTCTTAAGGTCAAACAGTTGAGTCATATTCTACCTTTGACAACCCTTCGTTTAATTTTTTGTAGTAGTACTTACTAACAAATGACTTAAATTTTCAATTGTATTTTTGTGAATTTTTATTGACAAATTTATAAGTAATTTTATAAAGAATCTTAGTGAATATATAATTAGAAATTTCTATCTTTAGACAGATCTCGATTTAAAAGTCCTAAATATTAGTTAAATACAATTATAATTCTTAATATATAGTGTAAAAAATGGTAAATTTAAAACAACTAAATGTTCCTTATTTGAATAAGCTAGCTAAAGAATTAAATATTAGTTTTAAGGGAAAACCAAACGGGAATGATAAGAGAAAGATTATTAAAGCTAGTAATATTTCAGAAAAAACCTTATCTGAGATGATTTCTGTTTTATATGAAGAACAGATTGCCAAGAAAGGACAGAAGACAATAAATAAACGTGTTCCAAAATCATCAGCAGCAATTGAAACACGCTTCAGTTTAATAGAAGAACAAATAAAATTCATAATGTCTAAAATAACCCAAATTGAAAGTAAATTAGCAAGAAATATCTCTAAGAGTACAAAAATATCTGAAAATCTCATGGATAAAATCAAAGCTATTATTATATCAGAATTATCCCCCGGACAGAAAATATCGGTAGATAATTTATTAAAGATAAAGAAATTTGGGAAAATCTCTATATCAAATATAGGAAGAGCAATTGAGGAATTAATTGATGAAGAAGTCCTTGATTGTTCAGATGGAAGATCTACTCAAAAAATTGGTAAAGATATTGCAATCTTGATTAGAAGATAAGATAATAATTATAATTAAGATGAGTGTTCAAAAGAAACTAACTTGGCCATCTAAAAAGGAAAGAAAACAATTTAAAACTAAAATTGTTGAATCATTGTTAAAACCATTTGGAAGGTTAAAATATATTCAAGGAACACCGATAAAATCTGATTTTGTTGGAAGAAAACAAGAGTTATTTACTTTAAAAGAAGCGATACATGAAGTTTTTACACACAAGACAAGCAGAGCAATTCGATTAGAAGGTACCGCAGGGGTAGGAAAATCCACATTATTTAATTTTTTAAAAGAATCAATTGAAGAAGAACGTATCTCTAATGATCCAAAAACAACTTATATTCTTAAAAATTGTGATATTTTTTCTACTTATTTTGTTCTTATAGAAAACATCAATCAGTTTTCAGATATATGGAGTAAAATTCTTGATGGATTACGACCTGAATTCGATAAAGAGTTAGGAGTAGATATATCCCTACCAGAATATGTGATATTTAATTTTATTTATCGGATGTTTTTACTTAATAGAAAAAAAATGGCAGAGATTATTTGGAAAGATTCTAAACCTCCAAAAAACCTTTTACAAGTGGAATTAAGAGATATTATTGATCCGTTATTTGATAGAGGTGCTATTGCTGTATCCGAACTTCAAAAATACTATCTTGAAAATAAAAGAATGCTAAGACCTAGTTTTAAACATGAAATAAATGAATATACATATGAAATCAAAAGAGAAGATAATCATAACATTACAGATCTTTTCCGTGTTATAGATGAAGATGATACTTTTTTAGAAGAAATAAGCAATGCTTCTCCAAAGATGTTTTCTGGAGATGATAGTATCATTTCATATTTTAATGATTTAATCCGATATTATGCGTGTAGTACTGGAAAACAATTATTATTAGTAATTGGAATAGATGAAGTAGCAAAAACCAAGTTTGAAAATAAAGAAGCATATTATAATGATTTAGGTTTATTTTTTATCAGATTGCGTGAATTATTAGACTATACATTATTTGTATTTATCTCAACTTTAAATGATTGGGAAAATTTTGATTTGGTAATAAAACCTAATACTGATTTATCTGGACAATTAAATGCATTTATTCAACCTATGATGTTAACACAATTACCAATTGAAGACGTTATTCAAGTGTTTCAGAATAGGATGATACATTTTTGGAATAATTATCCTAGTATAAGATCTTCTATAGCAAAGTATTACCCCTTTTCTAATAAATTATTTGAATTTGTATTTAGATTTAAAAAAAGGAATTTACGAAAATCAATTTTTCTTTTGGATAAGATGTGGAAAGATTTTAAATATAAAGAAACAATTCCGAAATTGGAGACAATATTTGAAAGTATGCGTGAAGTTCGAAGATTTAAATCAAAATTACTCACTCCTGAAAGTTTGAAACCTTTTGAATGGAACATAATAAGTGAATCTTTTAATGATCCTTCCCGATTTTCTTCTAATGGTTTAAGATCTTCTGCTATAGAGGTTGGAGTTGAAAATGCATTTAAATGTTTAAAAGAAGAAAATCCCCCGATTGTAACATTAGTTAAAAATAATAAGATAATAAAAACTACTAAAGGAAATCGTAAACCTGATATTTATGTCCAGCTTCATGGGAATTTGGGAGCCGAATTTCGTAAGCATATTGAGTTTCAAGTAAAGATGTATAAGAAAAATTCATCAGTGGAATATAAACATATTAAATCTTCTCTTAGATTATTTAAAGAGGGATATACTGATTTCTTGTACTTTTTAATGACTGGTGCAGGATTTGATTCTAAAGCTGAATCTAAAGTTGTAAAATTAGAAAATATATTTAAAAATCGTATAAGAAGACCAACATTAAATCAAGAACAACAAAATAATCTGTATCTTTTGGCATTATACGAAGAGGTTACAGGAAAAACGCTAGGTAATGATATTGAAAGTGATATAGAAATAGCTAAACAAATTTTATTCAATATTTTGGGAAAAAATGTCGAAAGTTTCTTTGCTGAAATAAAAGAATTACCGTATAGAGAAATAGCAATTGATTTATTTGAAAAAGAACAAGTAGAAAAGCAAGTAAAAGATGTTCCAGAACAATTAAGTCAACCTCAAAAACATATTACAGAATATAATAATTCAGTAAATAAAGAATTTAGCCCAGAAAAAATAGAAGAGTTTTGCAAACCACTTTTAAATCAAAAAGTGAAATGGCTTACTCATTATTCACAGTTTAAAAAATGTAGGAATGAGCTATGTGCCTTATGTTTATATTTTAGAGAGAATAAACGAGAATCTGGAAAGGATCAATTTAAATTTTATCCCCCCACTATTCGTAAGAATATTATAATAGTTGATGCGTCATTGGATGGAGATATTTTTGAAAAGTTGGTTAAATATTTGGTCGATAATAATTATACAAATAAAGAGGTAAAATCATATCGTTTCACTAAATTAGGTGAAAATTTATATAATACCATTAAAGCAGATAATTATGAAAGTTGAGAACTCAAGTTAAACCAAGATTTTTTAATGATTTTTTATAGATACTTATGATCCTTATTTTTAGCTATTTTCCGAATAATTTTAATCAACTTCCAGATTAAGAAAAATTCTCTAAAATAATCATTTTTAAATGAGTTCTTGCTCCTTCTTTAATCTTTTTTGCGATTGTATTGCCAATTCCTTTTATCGCAGACAACCTACGTATTGAAGCGTTTGCAATCTTTTCAATCGTATCGAAACCCGCCATGGACAATTTATTGCGATTTGAACTTCCAATTCCTTTAATAATTGTTGCATCTTCCTTTTTCTTTTTACACACGATAAGAATCTTTTCAGTAAGCAGAAGTTGAAGAGAATTGATTTTTTTATTTGAATTTCTTACAGAAAAAGATATTCTTATTATAAGAATAATAAGAAAAAAAATATTCAGTTTAAGAAGTCATAAATTTATATATGAGTATTTTACATTAAACTAATATTCCCTTTCTTTAATTTGAAATGATTCTGTAAAAAAATCTTTACATTTTTTTTCTTATTTTTATTTTAATGACTCTCTTGTTTGGAAAGAATTTAGGTATAAACTCAAAAAATTCATTTTGATATTCTTTAGGGAATTGTTCTTGAAAGTAATTTTCAAATTCTTTTTTGAATTTATCTACTATTTGAATTACTAATGCATCTGCATTTAAATCGATTGTTTGAAATAATGCTAGAATAATTATATCAAGACCTTCTTCATATCTCTCTTTTTTATATGTCAAATAAATTTTGTAATTAAATTTTAGGAAATTTTTATTTTCCTCAAAATATAGTTTAGGCTCCAACCATAAACTAAAATCTAAATCCAGCTTTTCTCCAATATAAATCCTGTATCCTTTAGGAGATTTAAAAATATGTTTTAAAAGTTCCCTATCTTTAATATCTAAGTTAGCTTTTATTGATCCAACTTTATTTTGGACTATTGAATGAATTTCTGTTCTTATAGTGTGATTGATATAAGTATCTAAACTCCAATCTTCAGAGTTATTCTTAGTAATAATATCAAACTCATAATCCTTTTTTTTGTATTTTGAAGATAAAATCTTAAAAATAGAATTTAAAGCACTGGTGCGTCCTTTAAGCCGAATTTCTTTAACTTCTTTCAGCTTATTATCAAGTATATTCTGAAGATTATTTATATGGGTGTTATATTTCTCAATTTTATTTTTATTACATAAATCTCTAAATTCTGATAAAATTTCTAGATAAGATGATAAGTTCCTGTAAGATTGATAAGAAAAGTGAAAATCATTCCAAGGTTGATAAAGTTCATAAATATCTTCTATATTACTGTTCTTTATTCTTAGAAATGATGATTTTTCTTCATTAAGTAGCTCTTCAAGAAGAATTTTTTCCATAAGTTTTATTTTTATAAAATTAAATTCTACTGCAATATTTGAAGGGATTGAGATTGATTTTTTATCCCAAAAACTCTTAACTTCTATATGAAATATTTTTTTGGGAGAATTGAAACACTGATTTACAGCATTAAGATAGTAATAAATATTATTCAATTTCTTTAAAAGTGGAAATTCTGGAGCAAAATTTAATTTAGTTCCTTCAGGAAAATATCTTTCTAATTTTTTTTGGGTAGGTAATAAATTTGATAGTTTTACTAAACCAATAAAGTAATAAATGTAACTTAAAACATCAATAAAAGGAAATTTAGTTTTTGAATTTAATTGCTGAATTTCTTTAGCAAAGTATATAAAATTATCAATTATTTCTTCAAGGATTTTAGTCTTCTTATTGATTATACAATCATATATATATCTTCTAAAACACTCCGTCTTTAAAAACCATAATTTTATTAAAGTTTCATAAAATTTCTTAGTCAATAACAAATTATAATAAATTTTAACATTATCATTATCATCAGAGGTACTTTGGAGAATCTTTAAATCTGGTTTTATTTTATTAATGTCAATAAATTTGTCAATAAAAGTATTATTTTGCAAATATTCTATAAAAGGTCTAAGACCATCATTAGTTAAATAAGCTTTACTATTAAATGATCGTAAAATGAATTCTAAATCATCATAAATAGTATAATAATTAGATAAATCAAATATTTTTAAATTCTCCTTAATTTTATCGATAGTAGAATCAATAATTTCAAAGGTTTCTGTGTACATTCCCGCCTCTAGACCCCTTTTGATATAGTGAAAATTAACATTAATAAAGTCTTTATTTTCAGAATAGATTTTTTTAAAATAATTGGTAGCGTTAGAATAATCTTTTAATTTTTGATAACAACGGCCAATATAATAAAATATCCCATAATATAGCTGATTATTCTTGATTAAATCTTTACTTGGACTTTTAGATATTTTTATTAGGAGAATTTTTGCTTTTTCGTATTTTTGATTATTATAATAGTTTAATGCTTGTTGAATTTGAATTTTTTCTTTTTGGAAAAGCTCTGCTTTTTGCTCTTCTGATTCAATAAATTGTCTACCAGTAAGGATCTTCTGAGAAAACAATCCATCGTTATATTTATATTCTTTACCTCCTCCTTGATGTTTACTCTCTCTTGATTCTAAATAATAATCTAAATCTTTCCATTGCTTAAAATAATTATATAAGGTCTGTATTGATTTTCCTTTAAGATTATTTTCACACTCTTTAAAAAAGCTATTAATTGTTCGAAATCCTTTACTTTCTTTATTAACATTCTCATTTTGTTTATCTTTTTGTAATATATCTTTAAAGAGAAGAATAACAGCTTCAATTGTAAGTTCATTTTCTTTAGGTTCTTTTATTTTTCCATTTTCTGTTATTTTTTCTTTCTCTATCTTTTGATACTTTTTTTCAATTTTTAAAAATAATTCTTTTCCCTTTTCCATAAAAGTTTGGACTTCTATAGATAAACTATTGTACCAATCATTTGGATTCATTATTGGAGATTTTCCATGGTTACTTATAACAAAATCTATTTGATTAAGCTTAGATGCTAATTCTTCAAATAAAAATATAGGATTTTCATTGATGATTTCTATACCCTCTGTTATAAATAAGTGAGGTACAGATTTAGCCCATTCATTACTAATATTAGGATAAGCTTTATCCTTCCAATATTCACTGGTTTCGAATAATGAGAGTTTTTTAAAGCCTAATGATAACAATTTGTTTAAAATTTTATAGCAAAGTATAGAACTACCATAATTTTCATTGATAACCCTTAAGTCTATAGCATTAAAGAATTCAGATTCTTCAATCCAAAATGAAATGAGTATTAAAAGTCCATAGGTTCCTGTTGTATATTCTTTTAGTTTCAAATGTAAATTAATATAAAGTAAATTATCAGCATAGATTAAAAAATTCAAATATTTTCCATGACGTCCTTGATAAAAATCCTTGATTTTTGGTTCTTTAAACTCTAAAAATCGTAAAATATCGTTTCGAGATAAAGAATTGGTTTCATATCTTATCAGCATACTTAATGGGAAATTCTTTTCTATGAATATTTTGATTTCTGATTCATTTTTAATATTTTGAAATGTTTCAAGTTTTTTATTCCATTCAATATACCTTTTTTCAATAAATTCATCTACTAAATTATCAAAATTCTCACTTTTCCCGAGTAAATAGATCCATTGTCTACTAATTTCTTTTTTTAATTCTTGTTCATCAACTAATATTTGAACATTTTCCATAATTTTTTCTTTAAATTTATAAATATCATCTATAGAAAATAAAAAAAATAAGAAATTTTTAATAGGGTCATATTTATTATCATAAATTTTATACATAATCTTTGCATTCCCTCTGAATTTTATTTTTTCATCTTAATTTATTCGAGTATTAATTTTCCATCCATAAACATAAATGTCTTTCTATTTTCAACAATCCACTCTTTTCCATAATCCTCATAATATTCTTTACATAGGTCATTTGTTAAGAATTTACTCTTAAAAGCTTTTGCAATTTTTAAGTAAAACGGATCTGCTTTTCTACCTGCAGGTGCTTGATAAATTATTTTTTCTTTTATGAGTTCCTCATATTCTTGCTCATCATTCATTGAATACCTAAGTGAAGCATCTATAATTAGGAAAGGATCATAATTCGCTTCTAATAATGTGTTATAAACTACTCTGATATTCTCTACTTTTAATTTTCCATTTTTATTAAGGTCCTCAAATAAAATATTTGCTAAATCAACAGGTAATTTTTCTTGTAAAATTGGTCCATATTTAGTAGATTCTCTTTCAATCATAATAATCATTTTTTTTGTTTTTAATTGTATTAAAATTCTTCTTATATTTAAAAATATTTGATTCGAAGTTTCAAGAAAGATCTTGAAATTTATTTTTAAACATAGAAATAACTAGTTAAATGGTGAACTATACTATGAATTGGTTATTTTTTCTATATTTTATTTAAAAAACTCTACTTTATCTAAAAAATAGGATTTTTTTTTTAAAAGTCTATATACCTCAAATTTAATAGTCAGATTAATTTTAGAATTATTTTACTTTTACTCACCCCTCTTTCTCCACTAACTCCACTACTATTACATGAGATGCAAAGTACATTTAAATGCATTCAGCGTTCACAAAATCGAGATAAAAACATAGGAGTATTTATAGTTTAAAACAAAAAAAAGGTGATATTATGGTAGAAGTAGAAAAAATTCATAATGAAATAAGTAATACTTGTCCTGAATGTGGCGGTGATGCAATTAATGACCAACAACGAGGTGAAATTATTTGTCAACAATGTGGTTTAGTAGTTGATGAAATTCTTGAAGAAACTTCTTTTCTGTTCGAGAATAGTAATAATGAAAATAATTTAAATAAACAGTATGTCGCATTAGGAGAGAGGACGGATTTTGTGGGAGGATTAGGATCATTTATAGATTTTGAAAAATCTAAATTTTTCAAAGATAAAAATGGGTCTCTCTTAGCTCCAGATGAACAAAAATTATTCAGAAGGTTAAAAAAAAACTATGCTCAATTTTTACGGATAAAAAATCATGAGACAGAATATCGAATTTTCAATATCTTAAATAAGATTTCGTTATACCTAAATCTCAATAAAAATATTCGAAATAATGCTGCGTATTATTACAAAAAAATACTTAAAAATGAAGAAAAAGTAATTAATAATATCTCATTAATTGCGTTTTGCATTTTTTATGCAGCAAGAGAAGAATATCATAATGCTCCAATAACAATTAACGAGATTGCTGACTCATTTCAAAAATATGGGCATCGAGTAAGCCCAAGATTGATATTACGAGATGGAATACGATATAAGCGACATATAAAAAAAGATGCAACTCCTCATAAAAGTGAAGATTATATAGTCCGACTATTAGATCAGGTAATAAATCATAAAGATCTTGAGGAAAGAATAAAAGTAAAAGGTGTTAATTGGTCAAAAAAAGAATATCATGAAAAATTGACAAAGAAATGTCGAGAAATATTTAAAAAAATGGATATAATGAAACGGGGAGGAAGAAATCCATTCATTTTTACAGGAGCAGTTATCTATTTAGCAGACAGGTTGTTAGCAAAAGAGTTTTCCCAAAAGGCAATCTTAACCCAAAAAATGCTCTCTAAAGCGACTAATATTGCAGAATATTCAATACGTGACCACTATGTGAATTGCCTAAAGCCATGCTTTCTGAAAAATTAAATCAAAAAAGATGAACAAACACTAAATAATATATGTTTAAATATATATAGCTCCAATATTTTAAATAATAAAGACGAAAATGTTGCGAGAAAAAGAATTACATCATTATTTCAATAATTCAAAATTGTTAAGATCATTATTAGAATGATTCTAAATTCTTACTCGATACAATATTTTTCATCATCTAAACTAATTTATTTTACTTAAATTTTCTGTTCATTCTTAAAATAAGCCCATTTCTGTAATAAATTTGTCAATATATATTAAATTATGATTTATTTTATAAGATTCTTCAGATTTAAACTTATAAAAAAATCCAAACTAATAACAATAGCTTATGATTTACACTCAAGAAGATTTCTGAAATCTTCTGAATCTTTGATATTATCAAAACAGTCATCATTTTTTGCTAAATCTATGAAGTGATCACAATTAATATTAACTGCTTTTTTTAAACAGTCTATCGCCTTTTCTATATGAAGATTCCGTGAATGCAAACAAGCAAGATTATACCAAATATCTCCATTCTCTGAATTAATGTTTAGTGCATCTTGAAATGTTATAAGGGCATTATCATATTGCTCGTCTTTAATTTGAACTAATCCAAGGTTATTTCATGCATAAATCTTATCAGGTTTAATTTTAATCGCAGTTTGAAATGCCTTTATAGCTTCTTTATATTCATCGATTTCATAATAGGCGGTTCCTAAGTTATACCAAGCATCACTATCGTTTTTGTCCAGATCAATTGCTTTCTTCCAAGCTTCAATTGCCTCATCGTATTGATGATTATTAATATAAACCGACCCGAGATTGAGCCATGCGTTATTATGGTTTTGGTTAATCTCGATTGCTTTTTTGTAAGATTCAATAGCACTATCGTATTGATTCTTGCCAACTAAAGCTAATCCTAAATTAACCCATGCATCGGTAAGTTTTGAATCAATTTCAATTGCTTTATTAAACGCATTAATAGCCTCGTCATAATAAGATTTCCTGTAAAAACTTAGACCAAGGCAATACCATGAATTAACTTGATTGGAATCAAGTTCAATTGCTTTTCTAAATGCCTCAATACTTTCATCGTATTGATCATTTCTACCATAAGTAACCCCAAGACTTTCCCAAACTCCTGCTTTTTTTGAATCAATACTTAATACTTTTTTAAAGCAAATTATGGCATTCTCATACTCTCCAATCAATCCTAGACTGTAACCTAAATCCAAGACATTCTCTCCAAATTCGAGGTATTCTCTAAAAATTTTTAGAAGATTGCTAGTAATGAGGTCATTTGCATAATATATTTGTAGAATTTCTGCTAATTTTATGTGTGGAATCCTATATTCAAATTTTGCTGTCAAATGTTCCTTTGAAATTAATATTTCATGATTATCCACTAATAATTGAAGTATTTCCTCTACATCTTTTTCTTTAAAATCGTGAAAATATTGTATTACGCTTTTGACTATGAAGTTTTTTTCCATATAAACTTCATACTTAGATGTTACGCTAATGATAAGCAAGATTGTTAAAATATTTTCTGGTAAAAATTTATGATTGCACGGAAAGTTATGGATATTATAATATTCTTTTATTGCGTTTCTCAAATAATGCCTAATTCCTCCTTCTATGCTTGAACTATTAGGATCCATTTTTATAATAAATCTAAGGAACAATCCTAGTAACCATAAATTCTCGATTCCATCTTTTAGTTTCCAATTAATTTCACTAAAGAAAATGTTTAAATCAATTACATTTATTTTTTTTAACATTCCATTGATAATCTCTTTGTTCAAATCTGGATTCTGATTTAAATTAATTATATTCCTCCTTCTAACCCAATTTAAATCCAAACTTTTCGATAGATCTTCCCTACTGGTAATTATGAGTTTAATTTTTCCTTCTAAAGCTTTTAAAGACTTAATTAAACTTTTTCTACCAATTTTAAGGTGTTCCAGCTCTGAATCATGTATATTTTCAAGAATAAAAAGAGGACTTTTCTCTTCTATTTTGAGAGTTTCAAAAGTAGGGTGTTTCACAAGCTTTTCTAAATTTTCAAGAAAAATCTCTTTATCCTTTTTATCAGTATTGATAAAATCAATGTAAAATACTTCATTTTCAAATTTTTTCATTGCATTAAAACCTAAAAACCTAACCATTATACTTTTTCCTGTTGCTGATTTACCAACTAGAATTACCATTTCACCAGAATGTACCTTCTTAAAAAGCTTTTTAACAAGTGAAGGGATATAAATCCAATCGTCTTCTTGTCTTATAGCTTTGAAATCGCCAATATGAGGTCCATCTGGTCTAAATGGTTTTACAATATTATCCTTTAGAATTATTTCATACTTAAAATCACCAAACTCTCTAAAAAATTCAGTCTGAGGTAAGTTAAGGAGGTTAGTTAATTCTTTTTTTACATCATTAATCAAAACCACCGTTCTTACTTTAAAAAATAAAGAGATAAGATTTGGAAATGGATTAAGCCATAAATTTAAATCTGCTGATATGATCTTTGAAAATTCAATTTTCTTTAAAACTTTAAAAATATCTCCAATTATTGCTTCAAGCTTTAAGTCTTGAAGATTCTTGTATAATTTAATGTTTTGTTTAGTCCAACTTTTTATTTCGATCTCGTTAAAATCATTTCTATTCAATTCATTAAATAAATTAATTGCTTCTTCCGCAAAATCATAAGAAACAGCAAAAAAATAAGTATAATTATTTAAATCTGAAATCAAGCTATTATGTTTTAAATAGTAAAGAATGAATTTGATTATTTCCTTTCCAACCTGATTTCTTGTTAATCTATTCTTATATTTCTTACATTGGATTAATCCTACATATAATCCTTTCCAAACAAGAATACAATCTCTACCTTTTTCATGTATTCCTTGCATTAAATAAACATCATCAAATTTCTCACTATATTCTCCTTTTTTAATTCTCTCCTTGAAAAGCTGATACAATAGAATTTCAAATTGTCTGTCATCTAAATCATTGTATGGAAATGATTGATTCTCATATGCGGTAGGTTTTGAAAAGCTAGCCATTTCCTCCTGTATCTGTTCTGGTTCTATTCTTTTCATTATATATTCTTTTAAAGACGTTTTTTTTAAATCAATTAAATATTCATTTTTTTATTATTTATCCTAGTGAAGAAAAATATTGGAAACCATAAAACTCATTTTGTTAAATCGTTCTTATTTAATTTAATGGAAATTATAGTTAATGAATATTTTTTCAATTTTTTAAAACTGAATTATTGTTTTTATTATATCTCTAAGACTTATTTTACAATAGATTTAAATTCTCTTCAAAAGAATATATATTAAAATTAATACGAATACAGTTAGCTTTAGAAAAAATAAGTTTAAATTCAAGATTTCTGTTTTTAAATTTTTTAAATCAAATTTTATCTATATAGTGAAATTTATGTATGATAATTCTAATTTTTCTAATTTAAGGAGATTTTATGAATCTACATCAAAAGAAATAATAGCAATCAAAGATAGAGTCCGAAATTTAATAGGTAATGCTAATTGGGGGGAAGAAGGCTCATATAAAGAATCAATATTACGAAATATCCTTAGAAGAGTAATACCGAAATCCTATACTATAGGGACTGGATTTGCTATAAAAAAGCAAAATCACCAACTATTAAGTTCTTCACAAATAGATATTTTAATAATAGATAATAAATTTCCTGTATTACTAAATGAAGGGGAGTTCTATATTGTTAGTCCTAACTCAGTAAGAGCAGTTATAGAAGTAAAAACTAATGCAAGGAATCAAGAGTTGAAAAAGATTGTTGAAAAAATGAATAAAATAGGTAATTTTTTAGATGTCATATATCGTCAATATACTCAAAAAAGAATTTTTTATGGTGTTTTTTCTTTTGAAGGTAATTATTCAGAATCTTATATAAGAAGTAATATGATAAGTGAGTTGAACAATAATAATTATGTAAACCATATATCATTAAATAATAAAATATTTCTAAAATTATGGGGTACACCTCCACATGTTTTTTATTCTGTCTATAAACTTGAAAATCTTAGTTTTGCATATTTTATTTCAAATTTAATTTCTTATCTTACAACATTTGATGGTTCATTTAGTACAGATGAACAATTGTTATATCCTACAGATAAAGAAGAAGATCGATGGTTCACAATCCCTTTAATAAAGGAGAATAAAAATATGAAATAAAATTATTATAAGTTATTATTAGGAATAATATTGATGGAGAAACTTATAGAGAATTAGAAATATATTGAGTAATAAAAGAAATTTTATTTCCTGATGAAAAAATAATTATTGATGATATTGCACAATGGTATAGAAATGATTCCCCTCTCAGGATTTCTGTACAAAATATTAAGAAAAAAACAATATAAGTCTAAATATGAATGGCTCTAATAATTTAAATAATAAAGGCGAAATGTTGCGAGAAAAAGAATTTACGTCATTATTTAAAAAAGTACCATTGATCAGATCACTATTAGAATGATTCTAAATTCTTACTCGATACAATATTTTCCTTATTTAGTAATTTGGCAATAAAATTAGTTAAAATGCAATAAGAATTGTTAATACTAACAAAAATTATTATATGAATATAAAAATCATATTTGAAAATTATGAAATTAAATTCAATTGAAATTAAGAATTTTTACAGTTTTCAATATGCAAAATTTTCTTCTATAAAAGATTATAATGTAATAATCGGAAGAAATAATGCAGGAAAATCGAATCTCTTCAAATTATTAAATATTGTAAAAAGGAGTCTGAATGGCGAGAAAATAGAATCAAATATTTTGTATAATGGAGAAGTAAATATTGATAATTATTTTTCTTTAACATTTCAATTATCAGATAATTATCAAGAAGATTTAAATAATTCTATTAATAAAATCCATTCTGAAAATGAAAATATAACTGATGTAATGTTTGATATAAAAACTTACAAATATATCGGTTTAATTTCAAAATTAAATGAATTAGAATTGTTAAACTTTCTAAAAATATCTTTTAGTTTTAATAAATATAGAGGTTTGATACTAAAAGAAATAAAATTTATTAATGACACAAATTACTTAAATCTTTTTAAGATAAATACACCTTCTTCAAAGAATCTTAAATATTCATTTCTCGAATTTGAGAATGATAAAAATCCTCAATCTTTTGAAGGAATTTTAGATATTGATAATATTGGGGAAAAAAAACATGATTATCCTAACATTTCATTGAAAGATTTTTTTAGTATGATATTTGATCAAAAGAATCATCCATTGACTGAAAATCCAATATTAAATAAAATTATCCATGATGTTTATAATTATTTTATAACTTGTATTCATTATATTCCAGATACTCGTAGATTTGAAAAAGATAATGATATTAAAAATCTAGATACAACAGTTTTATTATCAGATGGTTCTAATTTTAGTAAATATCTTAGTAGAATGCTAAATCAAAAAAGAGAATGGGTTGATTCATTACTCATAGAACTAAGAAAATTTTTCCCAAATGTGAAAGATTTTATCCCTCAAATTGAAAATGATCGTTCTTTTCATACTTTGAAAGAAGAGGATTTAGAACTTATTTTAAAATTAGAAAATATGGGAACGGGTATTTTAAATATTGCCTTCTTTTTAGCTTATTTTAAATATTTGGAAGAAGATAAGTTATTATTAATTGAAGAACCAGAATTATATATTTTTCCTGGGTTACAAAAAAAATTGAGAACTTTTTTTCATAAAATATCCAATAAAATACAAATTTTTATTACTTCTCATTCACCTCTTTTTCTTTCTAGAGATATTAGAAAAATATCCGTTTTTGAAATAGAAAAGCAAGGACCAATATCAAAAATTAAACTAATAACTACTGAAAAAATAATAAATATTTTTACAAATTTGAATTTGGGAATTTATGATTATCTCCTCTATAATGGAATTCTTTTTGTTGAAGGACCTTTAGATTCAGAAGTTTTTAAAATTATAAATGATATAATTTTTGAACCTGAATTTAAAATCATTCCAAGTGAAGGAAAAAATAATTTTTCTTACTATGCAAACTCAAGAATATTAAATCTTTTAACTAATTATTCTATGAGTTATTTATTTTTATTTGATAGAGATAGAGGGAATGAAAATATTTGGAAAAATATAAAACCTAAGGATTTTAAAGAAGAACTTGAGAATAATACACTAAAACTGTTTACTTATGAGATTGAAAATATATTTCTTCAACCTATTTTAATAATTGATTATTTAAATTCTCATAAGAAAATAAAAGATTTAAAAAAAGGTTTCACATGGATAAAAAAAAATATAGCGGCACAGTTTGAATTGAAGGGGGAAAATAATTTAAGTTTTCTATTAAAAAAATTTATAGATAAACATTATCCGTATTTTCAAAGAGATACTATAGAAGTAATTTTAGAAAAAACTACTAAATCCAAGAGTGTAGAATCCATCTTTAAGTTTTGGATAAAATGTATTCGAGAATTATCAACTGAAAAAGAGGAATTCTGTCACAATAAAATTATGGATGAAAATAGGATGATTCATGAATTTAAAGAGATTCACGAAGATTATAAACATAAATTTAATAATTCTAAATTTAACAAAATAATCTCAGGTAAAGAAATCTTTAAAAAAATAAGATCAAAAATTCAAAAGAGATATAAACTTTCTGAAAGTATAACAATACTAAATTTAACTTATCACTTAGTTAATTTTCTTAATGAAATAGATGATTTTAATCAAAATTCAATAGCTACAAAATCATTTTTAGGAATAAATAAAAAAAAATTAAAATGGCTTGAAGATAAAGATATTAATGAATTTGCAGCTTATTTTAAGAAAATTATTGATATAATTCTTCAGATTAAGAATAAATTGGATTGTAATTTAAAAAATAATAGAGATTATAGAAATTTAGATCTCTCATCTTTATTAACTCATTTTTTACCTCTGAGATGGAATTTAAATTGATCTTAACATTTTTTATGAGTTAATTTTCCTTTAGTCATCATATTTTCTAATGCTATTCTAAATTTATGCCTTTTATGCCTTAGAAAAATCATCTATTCTAATATTTTCATTGAGGAAAGTAATTTTAAGGCTAATACTTTATCAAAATTCTCCTTTTGGTAGCATTTTCATTTTCAACGATGGAACTATTATTTATCAATATAATTATTTTGATTTATATTTGAATGGAACTAATAATAAGTTATCAATGGATACGTTTTCAGTTATTTTATTAGGATTTATTGAATTCATTTTTTTCTATACTCAAAAAATAGAATATAAAGATAAACTGAAGATTATTTTCAAAGGGTATCATTTATTAGGTTGGTAGTATTCTAGAATGCCTGATTTTGTGACAGTGGATGAGGTTGCTAGATATAGAAGTCGAACAGACAATTTTGATCCTTTTGAGTATGAATTTAGTCTAAATAGTATAAGCAAGAAGGAACAACGAATTAAATTTGTTCAATCACTTCTCAAAGAATTTCTTTTAGACTTTGGTTTTGATGATGAATTTTCATTAGATAAAAGAATTTTGGATAAATATTAGATTTAAACTAGTTTTCAATATTAGTAATTCTTTTATTTTACAATATTGATTCAATATAATCAACTTTATGATAATTATCATCATAATAAGGGGCATTAACATCCATATTTACATCTGTCAACCTGTAAATCTCAAAACCTGTTGACATTGAAATCTGCAGATATTCTGTACCATCTTCACTTTTTACTTTTTCTTCTTTTTTCTTTCCTAATAATGTATGATCAAATACTAAACCAATAGCATCATTATTTTTTCCTTGGAACCCCAATTGGTTGATTAAATCAATATACGAAAAGAAAAGTCCCAATCCGGGGTGGCTATGGAACCAACCAATAATATAATGTCCTTTACCATCATTATATAATTTGTTTTCAATTTGTTCGATAAATCCATAATGTCTTTCATCTAATTGAACATCTGTAGCATGTCCAAACGTAAGTGCTTCAGCAGCTTCAACAAATACAAATTCATCTGTCGTATTTCCAATTAACACTCCATAAATTTCCTTCCAATCCTCAGGTTTGATTGCTTGGTTTGCATATCGACTTGCATATAAAATTATAGTCTTATAAGCATCCGCTTTAATAACTACCGGTTTGCCTATTTTTTCTTTGTGCATCTCCTCAGAAGGAGTTTTTTCTTCATTATTCGAATTAGTATGTTCTTCTTGCGTATCATTCTTTCTTTCTAATTCTTCGGGCATGATCTTCCTTATCTTCCATATTTCAAGGATTTGTTTTTTAATTCTATAAAAATAATAAAGCTTTTCTTAATTAAAATTATGTATTAATTCAGTGAAAAACAAGTGATATTGTTATTTGGAATCAATCGATAAAGATTTTATAAATCTCTCCTTTATTTTCTCTGGATGTAGAGTTACATTTTTTACTTTAGCGTTTCCTGGTGAAACTTTAATTAAGACAAAATGACACCCTTTAGAAAGGTTTAATAATTTTTTAGATATTTCTTCTTTTTTTTCTATAACAAAAATCGATTTAAATCCTGCTCCTTGAGCAATTATATCTAAGTTTGTATTTAAACTTGTATAAGTTTTTTGATCTCCTGTAGAACCATATGTAGAATTATCGATAACTATTAAAGTCAAGTTATTTAGCTTATTATTAGCTATTGTAGATAAACTACCGAGATTCATCAATATAGAGCCA
>SDBV01005421.1_pt1 | contig 18024 bp, 17 predicted proteins | sample 2277081 | NCBI WGS metagenome assembly SDBV01 (sample SAMN10402039, study PRJNA504765) | marine sediment metagenome | isolation source: marine sediment core GS10_PC15, 223 cmbsf | place: Arctic Ocean: Southern Knipovich Ridge | collected 2010 | reverse complement strand
GGAGGAGGCGAACGTCAAATGGTAGCCATCGCCAGAGCACTGGCTACGAACCCTTCGTTTATCGTCCTGGACGAGCCCACATCCGCCCTGGACGTGTCGGTACAGGCAAAGATCATCAATTTACTCATGGGGCTCCAGAACGAACTGGACCTTACTTACCTTTTTATCACCTCGATTTAAGCCTGATGCGGAACATGGCCACCAGGGTAGCCATCATGTATCTAGGTAAGATATGCGAAATCGCCTCTACCAGGGAGTTTTTCAGTAACCCCCTTCATCCGTATACGAAAATGCTGTTATCGTCAATCCCGGTGGTATCCGTGGAAGAGGAGAAACTGAAACCGGAGAAAATCGTATCTACCGGGGAGATTCCATCTCCTGTAAATGTTCCTCCGGGATGCAGTTTTCATCAACGCTGCCCGGAAAGGATGGAGATCTGTTCCCGCCTGGATCCCCTCACGGTGACGCCGAAGTCAGACCACCAGGTACGGTGCCACCTCTATCCCGGCGCTTCCGGGGAGTAAGCTTTATACAGACGCATGCTCGGTGCGCTGTATGATCTCATTCTGCAGATCCGTACCCAGATCGATGAAATAATCGCTGTAGCCCGCAACCCGTACTATCAGATCCGTATGTTTCTCAGGATGTATCTGGGCATCTTTCAGGGTCTCCGCTTTCACCACGTTGAACTGGATGTGATGGCCGTCCATGTTAAAATAGGTACGTATCAGCTTGAGTACTTTCTCCCTTGCACTGTCATTTTCCAGGAACTGAGGGGTGAATTTCTGATTCAGCAGGGTCCCCCCAGTACGGAGTTGGTCCATTTTCGACGCTGACTTTATTACACCGGTGGGGCCGTTACGGTCTGCACCCTGGACCGGTGAAATACCCTCCGAAAGGGGTACTCCTGCCGGACGGCCGTCCGGGGTTGCCCCGATTACGCTCCCGAAATAGACGTGACACGTTGTTGGGAGCATATTGATCCGGAAGAATCCCCCCCTCGTGTTGGGACGCCCGTCAACCGAGTCGAAATAGGTATTGAACACCTGTCTCATGATGTCATCGGCGTAATCATCATCATTCCCGTACTTTGGTGTTTCTGCCAGAAAGAGTTCATGCAATTTTTCATGGCCGGCGAAATTGTCCCCTAGGGCTTTCAGCACTTCCTTCATGGTACAGTTCCTCTGATCGAAGACATGAAATTTCAGTGCACTCAAGGCATCCGTAATCGTTCCCAACCCTACCCCCTGGATGTAGGAGGTGTTATACCGTGCTCCGCCGCTGTTGTAGTCTTTTCCCTTTTCGATGCAATCGTCGATGAGGATCGACAGGAATGGGGCGGGAAGATACCGGGACCACATCTGCTCGATGATGATATTTCCCCGTATCTTGATGTCGATGAAGTGCTTAAGCTGCCTCGTATAGGCGGCAAACAGCTCTTCAAAGGACTTCCAGTGTTCAGGGCTTCCTGTTTCCACCCCTATTTGTTTTCCGGTTCCCGGATCTATACCGTTATGGAGGGTAATCTCCAGGACTTTTGTCAGGTTGAAGTACCCGGTGAGGATATACGCTTCTTTTCCGAACGCTCCGGCTTCCACGCACCCCGAGGCCCCTCCTGCGCGGGCATCTTCTAAGGACTTACCCTGGCGGACCAGTTCCTGCACGATCGCATCGGTATTGAATATCGAAGGCTGTCCGAACCCGGTTTTTATGATATCCAGGGTGCGCCGGAGGAGCCGGTCCGGGTTTTTTTTACTCACCTGGACCATGGAACCCGGCTGAAGGAGGCGCATCTCCTCTATCACTTCCAGGATCAGGTAGGTGCACTCATTCACCCCGTTATCACCGCTCTCGGTAAGCCCGCCTATATTGATGAGGCAGAAATCGGTGTAGGTGTTGCTCTCCTCTGCCGTGACGCCTACCTTGGGCGGCGCCGGCTGATTGTTGAACTTCACCCAGAACGACTGGAGCAGTTCCCTGGCATATTCTCTGGTCAGGGTTCCTTCGCTCAACTCTCTCTCGTAAAAGGGCAACAGGTGCTGGTCCAGCCTGCCGGGGTTGAAGGAATCCCAGGTATTCAGTTCGGTAATGACCCCTAAGTGGACGAACCAGTAATACTGCAGGGCCTCCCTGAACGTGCGGGGTGCATGGGCGGGCACCCGGCGGCAGATCTCCGCTATTTCTTTAAGTTCGGTTTTCCGGTCCTCATTCCCTTCCTGCTCTGCCTGCTCTTCCGCCCTGCCGGCATAACGGCCGGCAAACATGATGACCGCGTCCGCGGCAATCGTCATAGCCTTAAGCTCTTCCCGCTTCTCAAATGCTTCCGGATCACCGAAAAAATCCAGTTTAAGGATCCGCTCTACTATCTCCTTCTTGAAATCCAGGAACCCTTTACGGTATATCTTGCCGTCCAGTACCGTGTGTCCCGGCGCACGCTGCTCCATGAATTCGGTGAAAATACCGGCTTCGTAGGCGTCCTTCCAGCTATCATCCACTTCCTGAAACATACGGTCCCGGAGGGACCGGCCCCTCCAGAACGGTTCGATGGTGTCCCGGTAGACCTCTTCTGTTTCCCCGGCAACGTTGAAGGATATTTTTTCCCGGGAGCTAAGAATCTCCAGGTCTTTCTGACTGTGGATGCAGATCTCGGGATACGTGGGGGTTGCCTTCGGCACCGGTCCTCGCTCCCCGACTATGAGCTCATCCTCCCCGATGTAGAGACTCTTGTTTTGCAGAAGATAGCGAAATGCCAGGGCACGGCCAACAGGAACAGAAACCTTCTCCGCCTCTCCGCTTCGGTAGAAATCTGTCAATAGAAGAGCCCGTTCATGAGAGAGAACAGGTTTCGCTTGGACACTGCGTTCTCTCAGCCTGGATACTCTCGCATTCATTCCTATCCCCCAATACGGACTTCTCTGTTCAAAGGATCGAAGAGGTCCTGAATGGCCTTCAGTTTGTCTTCGGTCTGTGTCTCCAAACCCTCGAGTCTGTTCGTTTTATGAAACCTTTTGTACTTATCCCGGGCAAGCTTATTATAGGGCAGGAGATCGATCTTTTGAATATGCTGAAACCCGGAAATAAATTCGGCAATATGCTTTAAGTTTTCCTCTGTATCGGTAATATTCGGTATAAGGGGGATACGGAGGATGATCTCTTTACCGGTTTCATCGAGTTTTTCCAGGTTTTCCAGGATCGGCTGATTACTCACATTCGTATATTCTTGATGGGCCTCTTCACTCAGCAGCTTGATATCGTAGAGAAAGAGGTCGGTAAAAGGAAGGATGTGCTCAAACTGTGACCACGTGGCGAATCCTGATGTATCGACCGCGGTGTGAATGTCTTTTTCTCTGCAGGCCGCCAGCAGGGCCGATAGAAACCCGGCCTGCATGAGAGGTTCCCCGCCGGATGCCGTGACACCGCCGCCTGATTCATCGTAGAACACAATATCCCTTTCGATTTCCTCCATCAGGTCCGAAACGGTCACTTCCCTGCCGACGACGGCATCTTCCCTGGTGTAGGGCCGGGACCGCTTTACGGATTCGGGAGCCGAACCGATACTTTCCGGGTTCTGGCACCACCAGCACTCGAGGGGGCACCCCTTGAAGAACACCGTAGTACGGATTCCCGGTCCGTCGTGAACTGCAAATTTCTTAATGTCGTATATCAGGCCTTTTACTGGATCTTTCATCCGAACCCTTCAGCTGTTCAGTGCTTTCTCGATAGCGGCATCAGAATCAGGTAGGCCAGCACAAAACATCCGGTTTTCATGCATTCAAGATACTTATCCGGCAGAACAGAAGTCAATGAAACTCTACCGTAATTCCGGTACAGTGATCACATCCTGTCCGGCCTTCATACGATTTCCTATGAAGTGCTGATACTGCTTTTTTGCATCCTCTTCTGTCGACATCTCGACAAACCCAAAACCCCTTGATTTCCCAGTTTTTCTATCGCAAACGATAATCGCTGATTCCACTTTTCCGATTTGTGTAAACAACTTTCGTAGACTCTCTTCAGTCGCTGAATAGGAGAGATTCCCAACATAAATCTTACGCACCATCCTGAATTCATCTCCTTTCCATCAATTGCATATTCACTAAGAACCTAATCTTTGCGTGTCTGAAAAAACCTACTACAATTCCATATTATAAATTTAAAATATGTAGGGGTCAATTAAACATTACCCTAGCGTTAGAGGAGGAGGTCATCATTTTTTTTTATTCTACTGTAATTTTCTATAGAAAAATCAGATCAGATTATTCCAAGATCTTTCAATTTTGTTTCCTTAGGAATTCCATCTTTCTTATCCCATCCTCGAGCCTCATAATACTCTTCCAGCATAGCATCAAGATTTTTAATTGCGCAATCAGGCTCATCTTTATATTTTCCGAATAAAGGTACATTCATAACTCGCGTGGGTAACGTATCATCCTTTCTTGTGAAACCTTCTCTCATATTGAAAAGCCTTTGAAGGTTCGTTACTCTTTCACCAATTCGTAACAGTTTCCTGCCATCAATATTTATCCCCGTTAATCCTGATAGCATATCTGCCCAATGGTCTAAGGTTAAGCCCGTATACATCATAAATTTGCACGTACTTAATATGTCAGGGAGTTTCAAACCATCCTGGAGGATCTTTATGTTTTTTCCTTTTCCCTTTTCTTCCCATTTCTCAAATCCTTTCGGATCTTCAACCCCAAACTTTATCATTCCCCAATCCATTTTTCCCTTGTCATAAGCCATCGATTCGAGGGGTTGTATATGGCACATCCCTCTATTCCCAACTGCATAGGTTATTGCCAGTGCCTTTCCAGATCTTGGATCATGAGCTGGACCCTCAAGTCCTTTAACGTGTATTGCGAATTTTTCTGAACCTTTTCCAATTTTTTTGGAAGCGATCTTAACCCCATCTGCAAGTAGATTGCCAATTCCCTCTCGATTCGCAATTTTTTTTATCAGAGTCGGTAATACCTCGGCGTTTCCCCATGTAAGATCTAAGCCGTCTACATCATCCTCTTTTAATAGACCCTTCTCATAGCATTCCATTGCAAAGGCTATCACAGCTCCACAGGAGATTGTGTCAACACCAAATTCATTACATAAAAAACTACAGTGTACAGCCGCATCCACGTCTTCATTTAATACAAATGCTGTAAACACTGACATAGTTTCGTATTCAGCCCCGTCATGTAAGGGTGTTTTATACTTGCCCCGATCTACTTTTGCGAGTCTGCCGCATTGAACAGGGCACCCGGTATAACATCCGAAAGCTTTAACGAAATTATTAGTTTGGAAATAGTCAAAAAGGGCTGCGCCTTTCCCCCAACTGTTTGATTGCCAATTTTTTGTAGGAAAATCACCGGTCTCATCATTGTCAGGCATATCTCCAATCGTGCCGAACTGCCTGAACCCTTCTGAGGTCGGATTTTCCTTGATGACTTTAAATGCACGTTTACATGCTTCTATAAATTTTTCGGGATCTGCTGGCTTTATTTCATTCGTACCAGTAACTGCAATACCAATAAGGTTTTTTGACCCCATAACGGCTCCGGCTCCCGTTCTACCTGCTGCCCTGCCTTCGGACATAACAGAAGCAAATTTGACTTTATTTTCACCTGCCATCCCTATGCACATTACGGACACTTTTTTTCCTTCGAAATCATTTCTAATTTGATCGGTTTTTTCTGATACCGTTTTACCGAGCAGGTGATCAGCCGGTTTAAATGATACTTTTCCATTGTTGATACAAATATACACAGGAGTTTCAGACCTACCCTCGATTATAACATGATCCAATCCAGCTTTTTTGAGGTCTGGTCCGAAATTGCATCCACATCTTGCATCTCCCCATCCATTTGTCAAAGGAGATTTATAACAGAGAATAATACTCCCGCCTCCGGGAACCTTATTTAAAGTGATTGGACTTGTTGAAAAAATAAGTTTGTTGTACGGCCCTAAAGGATCGATACCTGGCTCTAATTCGTCATACAGTATTTTTGTACCGTATCCGATTCCACCAATATATTTTTCGTAAACATCCTGGTTTACTTCTTCTATAATACATTCCTTCCTTTCAAGAAAAATTCTTAGTTGCTTTCCTGTAGTTCCCTTAAATATTGCCATGAATAATACCCCCCCCAATGGATAAATATGTTTTATTAACCTCATAGTGAAACAGCTTATCCCCCAACCATTACTTTAAGAATTTCAATCTTCTGCTCATCATCCAGTTTGGTTTCAAGGTTATTTAAGATTTTTTTATTAGTTATTAAAAAGATCGGTCCTCTGAATTCGCATTTCTCTCTATTCCAAATAGAAGCAGGTAGTTCAGCTCCCCATTTTAAATCGATTTCAACCAGTAATTCTCGCACATTCCCGTGGCTTGGGAGCTCAATCTCCTGAATTTCAGTACCGAAATACTCTACTAATACACATGTAGGTTTTAGATAGACTTTCATTGAAAACGTTTCCATAGTTCTACATTTTAAACATAGGTGGATGGTAGATGGTGAATCAAAATCACCTCCGCACCTTGCATCTCCAAATCCTCCGGTTAATGGAAATTTATAGCATAAAATAATATTATCACCCACATGCACTTTATTAATAAAAAGAGGACTCGTAGTAAAAATAAGTTTTTTCAGGATCTAAAGGATCTATACCCGGCGAAAGTTCACCATCGATCATCTTTACACCATACTCGATGCCTCCGATATATTTTTTAATTATTTCCAAATCTACTTTTTCAACTTCCTAAACCTGATTATCTAGTCGTATTCTAAGTTGTAACCTTGTTGTACCTGCAAATTCCTTTATAAATATATCCCCTAAAAATCAGTTTTTATGCTATCTTAACTCTTTCATTGCTAAGGCCGATGGCGCTATCGCTATACCACCTTTTACTGTACACTTCAGTTCATTAGGCAAGGATTTCCCTGTTTCATAGGAGGAAACAATAGTCTCATCTAACGGTATTGGATTACTATAGCCTGCTAAAATTATATCAGCGCATACAAACGCATTCGAAGCCGTAACACCATTTCGAGTTTGGCAGGGGATCTCACAGATACCATGAACAGGGTCACATACCAACCCCATGGTGTTTTGTAAAGCAATTGCAGCAGCATCCAGCGCTTCTTTTGCCGTTCCTCCTGCAGTTTCTATAACAGCTGCCGCAGCCATCGCTCCAGCAGCACCTATCTCTACTTGACACCCTGCTGTTTCCGCAGCAAAAGTTGCAAGGCCCAAAAAGAGAACTCCAATACCCCCCGCAGCACAAAGAGCCATCACCAAAGATTGTTTATCGCAATTACGCTCTTCTGAAAGAGTAACTAATACGCCAGGCAGAACACCTGCAGAACCTCCTGTAGGAGCAGCGCAAACAACACCCATGCTGTTCGATATATGCATAGCTGAAATCGCTCTGATAGCTGAACGCGTATTTATATTTCCTAGAAAAACTTTTCGATTGTTGACTGAATCCATAAGAGTTTTGGCATAAGGTTCTGACAATTTCAATGAAACATTTTTATTTAGAAATCCATTAGATACACTCTTCATCATTACTGATACTCTATACTCCATTTCTTCTAGAATCAATCTTTTTTCCAAACCGAGAAGTTCCATCTCATAGAGTAAAGAGATTTTACCCAGTGAAAGTTTTTTTTCTTCAGCAATTTTTAAAATATCTTGGATATTCGAAAAAATTCCCGAACCCTTTTTTAAATAAAAAACATGTTCAATGCTCCATATTTTTTTTATCTTACAATCGTCATTTATTTTATTTATCAGTGATTTTGGCATACTGAAAGATGACCTTATTTCAAATAACACATCCTTTTCTAATCTACTTTCCTTAATAGTATAATGTAAATCTTCATCCTTATTTATAACTCTTATTATTTCTTGAACGTCTTTTTCATCACTGCGAATTAGTAAAACATGCTGCTTCCCATCCAACAAAACTGGCCATGTATTTATTCTTGAAATAATGAATCCTCCACCGCCAATTGCCTTAGCAAAAATAGTCAGCTTATCACCATTATAGAAACAAATAATGATTTTCATTGCGTTCAGATGAGTATCCTCAATAATTTTATTAATTTCAAAATCGATAGTTATACCTTTTTTTTCTAAAAAAATAAAAACATTAAAAAACCTATTGTCTACCATATCCCACTTCATAATTCCTGCAGCGAAAGCATAATGAACACCTAGTTGAATATACGTTGCTGCCATCGATCCGTCCGGATCGAATATACATTTTATTGTGACTGGTTCATCATTTAAAAACGATGCCACAGTTTTGCCAATATGATACGCACCCGCATTATGAGAACTTGAAGGACCTCTCATTACAGGGCCGATAACATCATTTAAGATACTGATAAACTTCATTTTATTTGCTATTCTCTTTTAAAAAATTTTTCAGAAAGCTCTTTCAGAAAAAAGTCAACATGTTTCTCCGTTTCCTTGCCCGCTGCACGGTAATCACCATTTTTTATCGCATCAATAATCGATACCAGTGATTGGTTATACCATTTTCTATCTTTAACTATATATTGTATATGCTGTAAAAATCTTGCTGTTTTATCATTTATATTTTCAAGGTATTCAATTAATAGCGGATTTTTAGAAGCGTCTCTTATTTTTTTATGAAAAAGTTGATCATCTAAAATACACTCTTTGTAATCCTTTATAAGATCATACTTTTTTATTCTTGTAGTAATATCCTCTAATTCTTTTATCTCGGCTTCCGTTATTCTTTTTACAGCGAGTTCTGCAGCTAACGATTCCAATTTTATTTTTAATTCATATGCATACTTTACTAATATAATATCAATTTGAGCTACATATGTACCCGCTCTAGGAATTATATTGACTAAACCTAAATGCGATAATTTCAATAGAACTTCTCGAATCGGAGTCCGACTTACTTCAAATTCTTTTGCTAGTTCTTTTTCATTCAATAATTCACCTGGTTTATATTCAAGTTCAATAATTCTTCTTTTAATCTCTTTATAGATATGCATATTATTTGAGCCTTTATTCCATCTGGTTTCTTCAAAGATCATTTTATATTTCGCAAATATTCCATTACTAATAATTCTTCCTCTTTTTTAAGAGGCATTCTTGGGTTTGTTGAATAACCTCCACATAAACCAATAGAATCTAAACAAAATTTCAATATTTGTTGCGTTTTGCCTTTATACTCTAAATATTTTAACATTGGAAGCATCTTTTTATATACAATCAGAGCTTTATTTAAGTCCTTTTTTTCAATAATAAGCTCATACAATTCAACAGCCTTACTTGGAGATATATTAGCAATCACGCATACCCAACCTTTTGCACCCATTAATAATGATTCTAAAACGATATCTTCCCACCCACAAAAAACTGTGAATTCATTTTCTGTATATAAGTGTATTTCTGTTATCCGTTTGATATCACCGCTGCTTTCTTTGATATAATCGATATTTGGTAGCCGGGATAATTTAACAACTGTGTCTGCTTGTATATCAACTTTTGAACTAGATGGATTATTATAAAGCATTAGCGGCAGATCTACTTTTTCTGCAATTGTTTTATAATGCTTATATATTTCTTCCTGATCTGGAGAAAAATAATAGGGCGGAAGGATTAATGTGCCATTAGCTCCTATTTGTTTAGCTTGAGAAGCATAATAAACAGCCTTTTCTGTGGTTTCTGCTGTAGCTCCCACAATTACCGGTATTCTATTATTAACAGTTTCAACAACAATCTCTGTAATCTTTTTTTTCTCATCATCCTCAAGACTTGCGAATTCTCCTGAGCTTCCAAGCGGTATTATTCCGTGAATCCCATTCTTTATCCACCACTCAATATTTTCTTTCATTCCAGTATAATTAACCTTTCTTTCTTTTGTGAAAGGAGTTATCATAACTACATAGACTCCATTAAACTTTGCCATATTTATTCATCTCCTTCATCTATAAATTAGTAGTGTCTTTCTCAAGCTTAATCTTTAAATCATAGAAGATAACACTCCTTTAAAGGATCTTATTAGACTAATTACAAAACTATAAGAACTTGTAACATTGGTGCTTCTTTAATTTCAGTCATTACAAATGTAAAATCGTGTTTCGTTTCACTGCATAAAATCCGTCCTTTAAAAAGTGTTCCAATTATACTCTCATGAACAATTCTTGTCCAATTTTAATTTTATCTTAAGCAAACAATGCAGCTAGTTTCGCGGAAGTCCCAGTCCCGCATGGAGATCTATCAATTAATCCTGGAGGAATCTCAACAGCATTTTTTACTGTGGCAAACGGGTTTTCAGGTGGAGCATAGAACTCAACATGGTTCAACCCGGAGATAAAAGATTTTTCAGGATGCTGCACTTCAATAGATGACCTTATGGCTTCTCTTATTGCTACACCCCTTTTTACGATTTCTGTCGAATTCTCTGGCTTAATTTCCAGCCCTGCTGTTTTCGCGTCAACAATCGCATAGAAATTTCCCCCATAAGAGATATTCGCTATTATATTTCCGATTTCAGGTAGTTCTACTTCCACATTTGCATAATATAAAAAATAGGGGACGTTTTTAAATGAAACATCTTTTACTTCGGAATTATCAACTGTAACATTTACCATTACTAAACCAGCTGAGGTATCGAGCTTTAATACTGTTAGCGGTTCCTTCATGGGAAGTATCCCCGCTTCTATTACGGCAGTGTAAAATCCAATAGTATCGTGCCCGCACATTGGAAGATAACCGCCGAATTCGATAAATATTACACCAAGATCTGCCTCAGGATTGCATGGATCTGTCATTATTGCTCCGGACATGGCTTCGTTGCCACTTAGCTCATAAAGTGATAATTTTCTCAACTCATCTATGTTATCTTTCAAAAACAACATTTTTTCGCTTCGGCCTTTCCGAGAAAAGGTAGAAAACCACCTAAAACTGTTCTCGTCAACTCTTCGGAGGTATGTGTATCGATTGTATATATCATTCTTTCAAACCGCATTATTTACTCTATCTTCATATAATTTAATATTCTTACTTCTTACCCATTTACTAATTATTATACAAATGGCATCTAACATAATGCCTATCCTCTACTTCTGCCATTTCCGGATCCACATCTGAACATATCTTCATTTTTCTGGGACACCGTGAATGAAAACTACAGCCCGTCGGGATATTTACCGGGCTAGGGATCTCTCCTCTTGATTCTATATGTATTGGTTTTAATTCTTCTTCTTTATCAGTTATTACCGGAATAGACGATAGCAACATCTGTGTATAAGGATGTAAAGGATTCTTGAAAAATTCTGCTGTTTCAGCTTTTTCGCATATTTTTCCTAAATACATTATTGCTACTTTTTCAGCAACATTTCTCATAAGGCTCAAATCATGAGTAATAAACAAATACGATAATGATAAATCTTTTTGAAACTTCATTAACATACCGATTATCTTTGCCTGTGTAGATACATCTAGAGCGGATGTTGGCTCATCCAAAATCATGAATGACGGATCTGTTGCTAAAGCTCGAGCGATTCCGATCATTTGCTTTTCTCCACCACCCATCATACTAGGATATTTCTCCATATAATTACTTGGTAGTTCTACCATTTTAAGAAGATCTACAGTCTTATCTTCGATTTCATTCTTCTTAGAAACGATATTATGTACTTTCAAAGGGACTTCCAATATTTGCTTAACTGTTCTCACCGAATTTAACGATGTACCGGGGTCCTGAAATACAATCTGCAGATCTTTCTTAATTTTTTTTCCTCTTTTTTTATAGCCTTCACTTATATCATTACCCTTATATAAAATCTTACCCGATGTAGGGTTATACATTCCAATCGCTGTATAAGCTACCGTACTTTTCCCGGACCCTGATTCGCCTACGATACCATATGTTTCACCTTCTTGTACTGATATATCGATTCCATCAACTGCTCTTACTGTCCCTTCATTAGTATGAAAGTATTTTTTTAAATTTATCATTTCCATTATAATTGAAGTCATATTCAATTTTCCTTATATAAAAAACATGCCACATTGTGTTGATCATTTATTTTGGAAAACAGTGGTTTTTCATTTATACATATATCCATTACATATTTACATCTTGGATGAAAACGGCACCCCTTTGGCGGATTGTAATAATCCGGAATACGTCCCGGTATTCCTTCCCCTATTCCCTCCCCACTCAGCTTAGGAGTGGAATTAATAAGGCCAATTGAATAAGGATGTTTAGGGTTACTAAAAAGATTTTCTGTTCTTGCTGTTTCGACCATACTTCCTGCGTACATAACATACGTACGGTCCGTTATATTCTTAACAGCTCCCAAAGCATGGCTAATTAAGATAAAGGAAGAACCTGTTTTTTTTGTCACTGTATCAAGTAATTTTAAAACTTGATCTTTGATAGTAACATCCAGAGCAGTCCCAGGTTCATCCGCTATCAAAAGTTCACTACTACTGACAAGGGCCATTGATATACTTATTCTCTGGCGCATTCCGCCGGACAGTTGAATTGGATAGTTATGAATTATTCTATTAGGATCGGGTAGGGAAACTTGATTTAGTACATGAATGATCTCTTCTTTATATTTATAACGACCCCAGTTGCCCTTAAATCCTTTAGAATATTTAATAACATCGTTTAGTTGATTGCCTATAGTAAAAACAGGGTTAAGTGAAGCCATTGGATCCTGAAATATCATTGATATTCTTTTTTTTCTTAATTCCTGTATTTGATTTTTTTTCATTTTTAAAATGTCTTGATTATTAAAAATAATCTCTCCTTCATTTATTATCGCTGGAGGCTCATCAAGCAATTTCATTATTGCTTTCATTGTAGTTGTTTTACCGCAACCCATTTCTCCCACCAAGCCCACTCTTTCACCAGGCCAGACTTGAAAATCGACACCATCGAGTACATCCGAAAAGCCACGAAAAGCTTTAAATCCAACATGTAAATTCCGAATATCAAGCAATGGCTGATCCACTTATCATCCTCCTTTTTCTTCCCCAAACATGTCTCCAACCCCATCGCCAAAGAGATTGAAGGCAAGTACTATCACCATTATTCCAATCGCGGGGAATAGTGCTTCCCACCAAAGATCAGGAAGATAACTTGAAGCGTCTGCTACCATACTTCCCAAATCTGGTGTTGGAGGTTGAGCCCCAAGTCCGACGAAACTCAAACTCGCGCCTATAAGTATTGTCCAACCCATATCAAGAGCCATCTTCGTTAAAATCGGTCCTCTACAATTCGGCAGTATCTCTTTGAAAAGAATATGAAATGAAGAAGCTCCGGTAACTTCCAAAGCTTTTACAAAGTACTCGTTTTTCAAAGAGGAGGATATTCCATATACTAATCTTGTATACCAGGGCCACCAGGCAACTGAAATAGCCAGCATGGCGTTGAATATACCTGGTTTCAATACCGCGCAAACAGCTAAAGCTAAAATAAGAGGCGGAACCGCAATAAAAATATCAGCCACCCGCATAATAACAGTGTTAATCCAAGAATCTTGGAAATATCCAGCGCACAAACCTAAAATTGTTCCTAATGGCATAGTTAATAATAATACTACCACAGCCATCCCAATTGAGTATCTATAAGCATAAATAGTACGTGATAAAATATCTCTTCCAAAACGGTCAGTACCAAAAAGGTGTTGCAAACTTGGTGGTTTGCTCGAATTTTTGAAATCAATAAATTTACCTGCTGATTCCGGATGTGGAGCTATAATTGGAGCAAATATTAACAAAATTAGGATGAAAATAACTAAAACCAACCCAACAATTGAAAGCGGGTTTCTTGAGAATTTAAACCAATTTCTATGAACATTCTCCATTCTTTTTGAAGAATAGATTCGTTGTAACTCTTTGATCTTTCGCATTTCAACCTCTACTTCTTGCTTCAATACGAATTCTTGGATCTAAAAAGCTTATAACAAGATCTACTATAAGATTAACTATCATAAACAGAATTCCATAAACCATTACCACTGCTACTATTGCGTTTAAGTCTTTTTGCAGCATGGCGTCCATTCCATATCGCGAAAGTCCAGGCCAATTAAAGATTAGCTCAACTACAAAGGCGTTTCCAATAGTAGCTGCAAAATCTAAACCGAAAATTGAGATCGTTGGAATCAATGATGGTTTTAACAGGTACTTAAACATAATCACTCTTTCAGGGATCCCAGAAGATCGTTCTGCGGCAATATAATCTTTCTTAAGATTACCAACCATTGAAGATCGAGTTATTCTTGATTCCTGGGACAAAGGCCCAACTGCTAATGCTGTTGCAGGCATTAGGATATACTTTAAAGACATAAAATATTTTTCAAAATTACCTGTAAGAAGCGAATCTAAAGTATATAATCCTGTTATATGCGTAGGAGGGTCTATGTTAAATGGGAATCTCCCAATGGCTGGAAGTATCCCAAGAACAAAGCTAAAAAGTAACATAAAAAATATTGCAAAAACGAAAGAAGGGGTGATAACACCTGTGTAAGCTAAACCTCTTACTGAATTATCGACCCATGTATTATTATACCAGCCGGATACAGCGCCAAATAAAATACCAAATATTCCTATAATAATTGCTGCATGAAAAGCTAGTTCTAAACTCGCAGGGGCAAATTGTTTTATATCAGCTAAAACATTTCTTCGGGTCACAAGAGACAATCCCAAATCTCCTTGTAATGCGTTTCTTATCCAATAGTAATATTGTACATATATTGGTTCATCCAGATGCATTTCTTCTACTAGCCTATCAATTGCCCATTGGGGAGCCCTTGGTCCCAATGCTGCGCGTGCAGGATTACCCGGCATTAAACGAGCTATTATAAAAATCAATATTGATAAACCTATAAGGACAGATACAAAATGAAGTAGTCTCCTCGATATATATTTAACAAAATCCATAATTTAATCCCTTAGAGGCTCCTCTCTTCTGAGTTGGAAAAGTTCTTTTCCATCTTTAGTCTTCATACAAGTAAATATGAGAAACATCGAATAAGATTATATTACTCTTTTGTTCAGGAGATCCGCTTTTTTTCAGTTGGTGTTGCAAAAAATCGCTTACTCTGGCTAAGTCCTAGAGAAATTAAATCTTCACATATCTTTAAGCCTACAAACCCTGGTGCAATAACAGGAACTTTTAATTCCTTTGATATTTTATCCGCAACTCCAAGCATCCCTCCACAGCCAAATACTATAGTATCTGCACCATCTTCTTCTACAGCCTTCTTTGCCTCTTCAAATAATCTTTGGGCTGTTCTTTCCTTATTTTTTTCCAAATCTAACACCGATATTCCACAAGCCTTTATAGATGCACATTTATGTCCTAGACCATAAAGATTCAATTTATCTACGATAGAATTAAAAACACTGCCCGGAAAAATTATCGAAAATTTATTCCCTAAGAGAGAAGCAACATGGATACTTGGCTCATTAATTCCAACAACAGGTATGTTTAACTTTTCCTTAGCCGCTCTAAGTCCGGGGTCTTGAAAACAATAAATTATAACTGCATCATAACCTTCTTTTTCTGCTTTCTCAGCCTCCTGAAGTACAAATAACTCTGCATAGGCCTCATCATAAACACATTCAATTGATTCAGGACCTTTAGCTATATTTATAATACTAATTTGTGTATCACTATCTTTATACTTTTCCATTTCTTCTTTAACAGGCTCATTCCACATCGGAGTTGAAACCGGCACGATTACCTTAATTCTTTTCATTACCAAAGCTCCCTCTTTATATGTTCTTTTTCATTATTTTTCCAACTATATTCTATTACTATTAAAATAGAAATGATGAGGGGCTATTTAATTAGATATTGCCCCCCATCATCATCGAAAGATCCTTACCTTTCCAATTCAGCTTTCTTTTCCGGATATACTTTTATAAAACGAGGATCAAGGCTGTAACCAAATAATCCTGCAGCTTTCCCTTGAAATGCGGGACCATCTACGTATGTTTGGTAAGCGTGTTTATAATTCCACTCAACCATGAAAATAGTAGGACAGAGATCAACAAGATATTGTTGTAGCTCAGCATACTTATCAAATCTTTCTTGCTCATCAAGGGTGCTAAGAGCATCATTTACCATTTTGTCATATGTAGAATCAAGTAGCCATTCATTTTGCATCACGGTAGGAGCTGACGCTGAACCATAACGTTGATCGAGCAATGCCCCGGCCTCAGGATAGGCACCGGCTACCCATATGGTTGTAACATTAGGGCTAGTTTCCATATCTGCACTCTCTTGTACCATTACCTGATACGGAGTCTTAACCAAATCAACTTCTATCCCAAGCTCCCCAACATTTGACATAAACATTAGCCCAATTTTCTCAAGTACGGGTACATCTGAATTCCAATCAAACTCTATAGGATATTCATCAAGCTGATTATAATATTTTGATTTTTTTAGCTCTTCCATAGCTTTATCCATATTCTGATTGTACTGCATGACGTTAGGATCGAATCCAGGGATATCTCGAGGAATTGGCCCTTGTGCTATCGGAAGTTCAAAAACCTCCGCTGCCTGATCATAATCAAAAGCCCACGCGAGAGCCTTTCTAAAATGAATATCATCTGTAGGTGGTTTTTTAGTATGCATCATAAGATAAAACACACCTCCACCAGGATATTCTGCAATATCTACACCTTCGATCTTGTCCAATGTTGTAAGTGTTTCGCTTGTTTGCCACGCGTCTGAAAATTCAAGTTCTCTACTGTCCATCAATGTCCTGATCGTTACTGGATTCATCGTGCCAAACATTGTAAATTCATCTGGAGCCAGCGGGTTAAGACGTGCATATTCTGGCTCCCAATAATTGGTGTTTTTGGTCATGAATAAATACTCTTCAAGCTTGAATTCCTTTACCATATATGGTCCCGAACCAGCATCATGATCCAGGAGATATTTTTTGCCGTAATCACCCATTTCTCCATATGGTCCAGGTTTCTCGATATTTGCCAGAACCAGGTCTTTGTTTGCAATAAAAAACATGAACATAGTTCTGAGGAATGGTGCAAATGGATCTTTCAAATTAAAAATAACCGTATATTCATCCGGAGCCTCAGTACTGGTGATTCTGTCTCCATATAGAAAGGCGTACCCTTCCCCTATGGTTGTTAGTCTATCCATACTAAATTTAACATCTTCTGCTGTCAATTCGGTTCCATCATGGAATTTTATCCCTTTATTTAAATAGAAAGTCCATTTCAATCCATCTTCTGAAACTTCCCAACTTTTCGCCACATGGGGTTGCGCGTTTCCGTTCAAATCAGGATAGACAAGAACGTCATAGACTGTAGATAAAGCGGTTGTGCTTGAGATATCAGAACCTACAGCTGGGTCGATATAGGTAGGCCACGACCATCCGGTCCTCAATCTCCTAACATCCTCTACAACAGCTTTTTCCTCCACCTCTTCAGTAGCAGCTTCCTTCTTGCCACCGGCAAAACCCGCATACGCAATACCCATTACCAGTATTATTACTACTAATAAGAATGGTATGCCTTTGTGTTTTAATTTCATAACTTTCCTCCGTTTTGGATTAAAAAAATTAATTATAAGATAACTCCTTAAGAATCATCTTAATAATTTCAACTCCCTTTTCTATATCTTCTACCGTTATAAACTCCTCTGTAGTATGCTCTTTTTGCACCCCTGTACCTATTACAACTGTTTCAATACCTTTATTGTTATAATGCGATGCGTCCGTACCGCCACATATCAACTTTGCTTTCGGTTCTAACCCTACATTCTTAATCGCCATTTTCGCTATATCCACAAACTCTATATTTTCTTCTATCTGAATAGCCTCGATAAGCAGCTCCACATTATGCTCAACACGGGCGCCAATCGACCGCGCAGCTGTTGCAAATACTTCTTTTATTAGTTCAGCCTGTTCTCTGCACTTTTTGTCACTTAGACTCCTGCACTCTGTTTTCACAACTGTCTTTTCAGGCACCGCATTAGTAACAAGA
>SDBV01005420.1_pt1 | contig 18034 bp, 13 predicted proteins | sample 2277081 | NCBI WGS metagenome assembly SDBV01 (sample SAMN10402039, study PRJNA504765) | marine sediment metagenome | isolation source: marine sediment core GS10_PC15, 223 cmbsf | place: Arctic Ocean: Southern Knipovich Ridge | collected 2010 | reverse complement strand
AAAACAATGCCAACAATATTAGCCTCCATTAATAAAGAAGAGGTATCTGATAACCCTGTAGAAATGCAGAACATTGACAACATCTATATGAATATCAGAAATGAGATTAAAGAAATAAATCAACAATACGGAATGAAAGCGGCTGCTTAAATATCGTTAACAAGTTAACATTAGTGGCTTTTTAAGAGCCTAACCAACATGTTGTTCGTTTGGATGTTGTCTATATCAGGGCCATCAGATATTGAACAAAAGAATAATAGAACAAAAGAATAATTGAATGTTGAAAAAAGGGAAATGCTTTTCAGAACGAGCAATTTATTTCTCAATTCCTCATTCAAATGTTCGAATGTTCTTAATTCATTTTAAATCGGCATTAGGTGACTTCCCACGAAGTGGCTTCAATTCCCAATTGATATAGAAACTACGTGATGCTTAGCGTGCCTTGTCGCAGGTAATTTATTTATCGTTCGCATAGGACGTAGCTTAATAAGCTAAACAAATAATTAATAATTTATAAAATCATAAAAATAAGGATAAGAAAGTTTAAATAAATAATAATAATATTAAGTTAAATTTAAAATTTATTATATCTTTGTTTATAAATCAGCAATGATTATGAAACACCTGGGATTAGAAGAAAAAAAACTTGAGTTAAAAAAAGCAATTCATACAGCGAGAGAGATTGAACAGCAGCCAGATTTATGGCTGGAAGTTTATAATTTGTTCGTGCAAAATGATAAGCGGATCGACGCATTTTTATCCTTTCAGCTGAAGGGTGTAAATAAGATACTTTTGAGTGGTGCAGGAACAAGCGCTTATATTGGTCTTTCGTTGAAAGGAATGTTTTACCGAAATACAGGTATATATACCGATGCTGTTCCAACGACTGATTTAGTCACTCATCCACAAGATTATGTGCTGCCAACAGATCGTGTTTTGCTTATATCTTTTGCCAGATCTGGCAATAGCCCGGAAAGCTGCGCCGCTGTCTCGGCTGTTGAAAATTTTGCTAAGGAGTGCACTCACCTATTTATTACCTGCAATGAATCGGGAAATTTAAACCTGATGAATACTAAGGGAGATAAATATTCATTTGTATTGCCGGAGCGTTCGAATGACCTCAGTTTGGCAATGACGAGTAGCTACTCAAGTATGCTATTTGCGGGGATTCTATTTGCACATTATACAAGCGCGACGAGGTTTGGAGAACCTGTAAAACTATTGGCAAAATATGGCCGTAGAATAATTGATGAATATAATGGCTTATTAAAAGGTATTGCGGAATTTCCATTCGAAAGAGCAGTATTCTTGGGTTCGGGAGCTTTTTTTGGAATGGCAACCGAGGCACATTTGAAAATTTTGGAGCTTACAAATGGGAAAGTAAATTCAAGAGTGGAGTCATTTCTAGGATTCCGGCACGGGCCAAAGGTAGTTGTGAATGATAAAACACTGCTTGTCTGCTTTCTATCTAGCGATGAAATTGTCAGAAAATATGAATTGGATTTGGTACATTCAATAAAGGACGAACTTGATCCGTTAATAGCGATTCTTGTTGCTGAAGAGTTTGATGGCGGTGACGATCTCACGGATTATGTGATCCGATTGAAGGAAGATGAGGCTATGCTTTATGAAGATTTTTTACCAGTGTGTTTCATTTTGGTAGCTCAGCTTTTAAGTTTCCATAAATCTATCGCATTGGGCCTTGGCCCCGATAATCCTTCAATAAATGGAGTAATCCACAGGGTTGTTCAGGGGGTCGAAATATATTCGAAATAAATAGAAGTAAGAAAAGCATGATTCTGGTAGTTTGTCCAAATCCATCTGTCGATACATGGGCTAAGGTTTCTGATTTTCAGCCCGGCGTTGTCAATCGTATTGAGGCCGAAGCTCATTATCCGGGTGGTAAAGGAGTGCATGTGGCAATGGCTTTGGCGGAATACGGAGAAGAAGTAGTATTGATGGCTTTTTGGGGAGGCCCGACAGGCACTTGGATGCTGGAGCAATGCAAAAAGAAAGGCATAAAATGTTATGGACCAACATTGGAAGGCTGGAATCGCTTCTGTTTTACCTTTTCAAGCAATAACAATTTCAATGAAACGGAACTCCTGGGCAGAGGTCCGGAAATTGAGCAAGAAGATCTTTATGATTTTATAAAGGAATATGATATCCAACTCTGCAAAGTCTCTGCAGTAGTCATGAGCGGATCACTACCTGTCGGATGTCCTCCGGATTTTTATAAAAATCTAATCTCCAAAGCACATAGTGAAAATATAGCTACCGTTTTAGACACCACAGGTATACCCCTTAATGAGGCCGTTTCTGAAAAACCAACCATACTTCACCTCAATGAACATGAAAGCAAAGAACTGACTGGAAAAGACAAAATAACTGATATAATAGAGGAATTAAAGCAAATGACTAATCTTAGCGCATTGACGTTTGGAGACCGGGGATTGTATTTGAGTTCCACTGAGGAAACATGGCATAGCAATGTAAAAGTAGAAAATGTTATCGGAACAGTCGGTTCAGGGGATTGTCTGGTAGCTGGGATAGCTATGGCCTATGCCAAAGACCGCCCTTTGGAAGAAGTTGCAAAGTATGGGGCTGCGTTTGGCGCTGCAAATTGCATGAGAAAGGAATTAGGTATGATCCATAAAGAAGATGTTGATTATTTATTGTCAAAAGTGGAACTATTAAATGTTGAGAAAAATGGAAAATAAGTTTGATTTGCTCGTTGTCGGGGAATTGAATGTGGATATACTGGTTAATGATTTTCAGCAACCCCCGGAGTTGGGCAAGGAAGTCATAGCTAAATCCTATAATGTGATGTTGGGAAGTTCATCGGCTATTTTTGCAAGTAACATAAGCGTGTTGGGAACATCAGTAGCATTTCTGGGATTAGTTGGAGATGACGACTCGGCCAATTTAATAATTCGGTCCTTGAAAAAGAAAAATGTAAATACCAACTACATCAGTAATGCCTCGCAAATTAAAACCGGTACTTCAATAGTTTTGAATATGGGAGAAGACAGGTATATGATCACGTATCCCGGCGCCATGGAAAAACTGAAAGAAGAGGATATCAGAGATGATCAACTACTGAGTGCGAAGCATTTACATATATCTTCGCCCTTTCTGCAGCCGGGTCTTAAACCAGGTCTGGAAAAGCTGTTTCGTAGGGCAAAAAATCTTGGACTTACCACCTCACTGGATACGCAATGGGATCCCGAAGAAAAGTGGGAGATAAATTTTGAGTCGATGCTGAAGGATGTTGATGTGTTTCTTCCAAATGAAAGTGAACTAATTGCCCTGTCTGGAGAAGAAGATTTAGAACACGCTATCATAAAAGTGTCGAAGTGGTGCAAGGTGCTGGTAGTTAAAAGAGGCTCTAAAGGAGCGATGTTGATTTCTCAGGGAAAAACCATTGAAAAACCATCATTTATAAACACCTCTGTAGTTGATGCTATTGGTGCTGGAGATAGTTTTAACGCAGGATATATTCACAGTTTTATTAATAAAAATACGGATGATAAGTGCTTGGAACTGGCCAATCTGACAGGAGCGATAAATACCACAGGAATAGGAGGGACCGGGGCATTTGAAAATTTTGAACATATAAAAAAAACAGCGTTTGAGAAATTTGGTTTCGAATTGTCGTAATCGATAAAGGCCATTGAAAAAACTATGGAACTTAAATTATTTAGATGTTAGCAAAGTGCATATAGGATATTCACCATCATAAAAGGAAGTCCAATGAAGTTACAAGACAAATTTTTAGAACTGAAGAAAACTAAATCTTCACTGTTAGCAACCAATTACTACAATTTTGAGACATTAAAGGCTGTTTCGATCGCAGCCAAAGAGTTTGCTTGTCCAATCATTTTGCAATTGACAGAAAGCAGCATTAATTATATGGGATTGAATAATGCAGTTAATTTAGGCAGATCGGTATTGGAAACTTACGGCGTACAAGGATGGATACATCTTGACCATGGAGGGTCAGTCGAATTAGTTAAAAAATGCCTTGATGCCGGATTTGATTCTGTGATGATTGATGGCAGTGAATTTTCGTTCGAGCGCAATATTGAGTTAACATCCGAAGTGGTTGAGATGGCCCGGAAGTATGACGCCAATGTTGAAGCGGAATTAGGGTATGTGGCCAAGCTTGGTCAGTCAACTGAGAAAATAGAATTTACCGCAGCAGAAGACGCGAAAATATTTGTTGAGAAGACTGGTGTGAACGCATTGGCGGTCGCCATCGGTACCGCACATGGATTTTACAAGGAAAAACCGAAACTTGATTTTGAGAGATTGAGTCAAATCAATGAATCAACAGATGCTGCCCTGGTACTACATGGAGGTTCCGGGGTTCCCTTTGATGATGTCAGAAGGTGCATTCAGCTGGGTATTTGCAAAGTTAATGTTGCTACTGAGATTAAGAATATGTTCATGAAGACACTACAGCGTATATTGATTGATAGTGAAGAGATTGATTTAAGGAAAGTATTTCCAGTAGCTACCGAGGCTGTTACTGGATTGGTGTTAAATAAAATGGATATGGTGTACAATTGATAAACAAAAATAATGATCCATTTTCAAGGCTAAATAACTTGAGGTGGAAGAAAGGCTTGAAACCTGGTTTCATTAACCTTCAACATTATTCGCTTATGGTCCCGCTAAGCTACACTGCAACAAACGAATGATAGACCTGACTCCAGGCATTTTGCATGACTTATTAAAAAAGAAAAAATGAAAATATTTTGTTTCGCTATCGTCCTGTTCCAATTTATTTTCAATCTCAGTTATTCACAAGAAATTACAGGAGATTGGTATGGAATTATCGACGTTAGCGGAAAAAGTCAGCGCATAATCCTACATCTTTCTGTGCATGAGTCGGGATATTCAGGAATGGTGGATTGGCCAGATCAGGATGATTTTGGAATCCCAATGGATAAGCTATTAATCTCAAACGATTCTTTCAGTTTCAAATTAGATCAACAAAATTTCAAGGGATTAATATCCCGAACATTGCAAGCGATTATCGGAGTATGGAATTATCCGGTAGGATCAATTGCGCTAAGCTTCGGCAGAAAAAAGATTCAAGCACCAGAAGGGAGTATTGTCCACATCAGAAACCAATATGATAATCAGGAAAAATACATCACTATGCGGGATGGAGTACGCTTATTTACTTCAATCTATACGCCAAAAGACCAAACAATATCTTACCCAATACTACTTATACGAACCCCATATAACAGCAAGCCAAGTAAAGATAAATATAATATCAGGTTAACTAACCTGACACATCTATTACAGGAGAAATATATCATAGTTTTTCAGGATGTGAGAGGGCGATTCATGAGTGAAGGAAAATTTGTAGATGTCCGACCCTTTAAACCAAATAAAAAGCGCAAAGAAATCGATGAGAATAGTGACACTTATGACACAATTGATTGGTTAATAAAAAATGTGGATAATAATAATGGAAATGTTGGGATATTTGGAATTTCTTACCGGGGATTTTATTCAACTATGGCTCTCCCAAATGCGCATCCTGCACTAAAAGCCGTCTCTCCACAAGCACCTGTAACGAATTGGTTTCTTGGAGATGATTTCCACCATAATGGCGCTTTTTTTCTATCGGATGCATTTTCTTTTTATTCATATTTTGGCAGACCAAGGCCAGCACTCACAAGAATTAAAAATGATCCTTTTCAATATGAAAATGAGGATAACTATGATTTTTTCATAGACATAGGTCCAATCAAGAATGTACAAAAAAAGCATTTTGGGGATTCCATTAAATTTTGGGCTGAAATGATGAAGCATCCAAATTATGATGAATTTTGGCAGGAACGAAACGTGCTGCCACATTTGACGGATATTAAACCTGCCGTGCTCGTTGTTGGTGGCTGGTTTGATGCGGAAGATCTTTATGGAGCATTGAAAACTTATGAAGCGATTGAGACTCAAAACAAGGAAAACAATCAAAACAGGCTAATAATGGGGCCTTGGTTCCATGGGCAATGGTTAAAAGAGAGTGGAGAAAATCTTGGGAATATTCACTTTGGTTCTAAAACTTCTGATTATATTAGAGATGTAGAGTTGCGGTTTTTTAATTATTATTTGAAGGATAAAGGTAAGATGGATGTACCTGAAGCTTCCATATTTATTTCAGGGGTTAATGAGTGGAGAACATTTGAAAGCTGGCCGCCTGCTGATGTCGAACATAAGAATTTGTATCTGGACTGTAATGAACAACTCTCTTTTGTACCGTCGAAATCAGAAGCATGTTTTGAGGAATATGTAGTTGATCCCAACAAACCTGTACCTTATACAGAGGATGTTCATATGATCCGGACAAAGGAATATTTAACCGATGACCAACGTTTTGCAAGTCGCAGACCCGATGTGATGGTTTACCAAACTGATGTATTAGAAGAAGATGTCACAATAATTGGCCCTTTAAAAGTCAATTTATTTGTTAGCACAACAGGAACGGATGCAGATTATGTGGTAAAAATGATTGATGTTTTTCCAGACCAAGTAAAGGATTATCCCAAAAATGATAGACATGTGCCGATGGGTGGCTACCAAATGTTAGTTAGAGGGGAAGTAATGCGCGGAAAATTCAGAAACAGCTTTGAAAAACCTGAACCTTTTTTGCCGAATCAGGTGACAGAAGTATCATTTGAAATTCCTGACCTGGCACATCAATTTAAAAAAGGACATCGAATTATGATCCAGGTACAAAATTCATGGTTTCCTTTGGTCGACATAAACCCTCAGAAATTTGTCAATATATATGAGGCTGAAGAAAAAGATTTTATTAAGGCTACGCATCGCATTTATCATGATGAGCAAAGGCCTAGTAGCATTTCAGTTGGTATACTAAAAAATAAATGACGAAGCAGGCCATTTTTGAGATCTGTATGCCAATGCAGTCAGTTTCTCAAAGACATGAATATAATCTGTAGATAGCAATATTTTAGTAAAAGGAGATAAAGAAGATTAAAAATGAAAAATATTAAGGTAGCAAGTGTCCAGTTTGAAAGTAGCGATGGTGATAAATTTTCCAATATGAGAAAAATTGAAAAATTTGTTATGCAAGCCAGCAAGAATAATGTTGATATTATTTCATTTTCGGAATGCTGTATTACTGGATATTGGTTTTTGCGCCACTTATCAAAAGATGATTTAATAGGGTTAGCTGAAAATCTGTCTGATAGCCAAATTCTACAGGAGCTATTAAATATGTCAAAAAAATATAAGATGACCATCGGCGCTGGATTAATAGAAGTTGACAATAATGCCAATCTGTACAATACATATATCGTAGCTATGCCCGACGGAACATGTAAATTTCATCGTAAACTTCACTGTTTTGTGAGTAAACATATGTGCTCCGGTTCCGAATATACAGTGTTCGATACCCCTTATGGCTGGAAAGTCGGAATACTTATCTGCTATGATAATAACCTGATCGAAAATACAAGAATGACGGCGCTAATGGGTGCTGATGTCATACTTGCACCTCACCAAACGGGCGGATGTCGAACAAATGACCCAAATATTATGGGAATAATCGATTCACGCTTATGGGAGAATCGCGAACAGGATCGCCAAAGTATTGAAAATGAATTTAAAGGTGATAAAGGACGTGGATGGCTTTTGCGTTGGTTGCCCAGTCGTGCTCATGATAATGGTGTCTTTTATATATTCAGTAATGGAGTAGGAAAAGATGATGATGAAATCCGGACAGGAAATGCAATGATAATAGATACCTATGGGCGGATAATTTCAGAAACATGGAAAGCAGATGATGATATGGTAATCGCGACTCTAGATGCTGGATTGCGCATTGATAACACCGGACAAAGATGGATTACAGCACGACGTCCATCTTTATATAAAAATTTATCAGAATCGACCGGTAATGAAGTCGATATCCGTACTGCCAGATTTTCTGGCAAGGGAGCCTAGAAAAATACGCACGCAGATATACTGCAAGCTTATTCGTGAATAATGATTTTAATATGACTTTGCGAAGCAGTATGAATAAACGCTTAGATCAAAAATGAAAAACAACAAGATAATAAGAAAGATTTTTATTGCGCTGAGTGTAGTTGGGCCAGGTTTATTTCTGATAGGCTATAATATTGGAACAGGAAGCGTAACCACCATGGCAAAAACAGGGGCAGAACATGGGATGACTTTGTTTTGGGTACTCATACTCTCGTGTGTTTTTACTTATATACTGATGGTCGCTTACGGAAAGGTAACCTTGGTATCGGGTAATACTGCATTGTTTAATTTTAAAAAAGAATTAAAATGGGGTTGGGTACTTTCCATCTATATAATTATTGCACTTATCGTTGGGGAATTGCTTTCTCTTATAGGCGTGATGGGTATTGTAGCTGATCTGGTTCAGGAGGGAATCAAACTTGCTTTTGATGACCTGAACATCAATACAGCCTGGATCATCCTGTTTTTCACTGTCATATTGTATGTATTCCTTTGGTTTGGCCGGTACAAGGTGTTCGAAAAAATCTTAACGGCCCTGGTTATTCTTATGGGATTATCATTTATAGTGGTTTTTGTCCTGGTGAAACCAAGCCTTGCATCATTGCTTGAAGGAATGGTTCCCGGGATTCCGGATACCCCTGGCGCCCTGGGACTGGTCGCAGCCATTGCGGGAACAACTTGTTCTGCGGCTGTATTTGTGATGCGAAGTACCGTAGTAGCAGAAAAAGGCTGGACAGTAAAAGACTTAAAAGCCGAAAAGAGAGATGCCTTTGTCTCAGCTTCAGTGATGCTTTTGTTAAGTGCGGTAATCATGGCAGTTGGTGCCGGAACGCTACACGTAATGGGACTAAAGCTCGAAAATACAGTTGATATGATCTATTTATTCGAACCCATTGGTGGAAAGATCGCAGCTTTTATTTTAATTGTCGGAATTGCCGGGGCAGGACTGTCTACCATATTCCCGATTGTATTGATCGCTCCATGGTTGATTTCAGATTACCGGGGGACACCGAGAAACATTCATTCGACCCAATCCAGATTACTTATTCTGGTGGCCTTAGTATTTGCTTTTGGATCGGTGTTTATGGAGGAAAGACCTCCGGTGCTGATGGTTTTTTCTCAGGCCTTCCAGGCATGTATTCTTCCCGCTGTAGCAATCCCAATTTTCATATTAATAAACAAAAAGAAGTTGATGCAACAACATAGGGCAAGCACAAAAATAAATATTGGTATCATCGCAGTTATACTTTTTTCACTCATCACTTCCTGGTTCGCTATTACTGAATTCTTTTAAGATTAAAACTATGAAAAAAAAACAATTAAAATCGTATAGTGCACATGTCTTGCGGTTGATAAAACTGCCTTTATATGTGATCATATTGTCGTGCTTGGTTTATAGTTGCTCAAGTAAAGATGAAGCCAATTATCTGACTATTGGATTTGGCAAAGCAAATCTTTCGCCGGCTGGAATTTACGAGGATCCGGTTTCAATAGATCAGGAAACAAGTTCGGTTAGTAAATATACGCGGGAAGATAAGTTCGCTATTTCTGACAGAGTAGAAGGGCGGTGGCGCCCAGGTTCCGGAGGAATTCGGAAATTGGTTGATTCTATTTATGTATCCGCAATGTATGGTGAAGATATGAACGGGCCATGGGCAATTATTACAGTCGATGCGACCCAGCTTGATTACAAACAATTGGATAATTTGGAATATCCTCTGATTCATCAGTTAGAGATCCCTAAAGAGCGGCTTGTATTTTTACCATCACATGGGCACTCCACCCCACCTTTGGATCCGGGCTTATATCAGGCGACTGTTCTTGAAGCTGTTATACAAGCAAAAGAAAACAGGTCAGAAGTCGAAATAGCATCCATGAACTTGATCCTAAATGGAAAAGAATATGTCATTAATCGCAGAGTGCATGTGGACGGTGTAGGTTCGCGAACGGTAATGTTTAATGATGATTGTGTGGTTCATGAGGACTACCTTGATGCCACAGTACACCTAAGCAAATGGGTGGAGAAGTTGGGTGTCAATCCAACTGACTTTTTGGAGCCTGGCAAAACATATGTTACCGATGGAAAAGTTGATGATAAATTGCAGGCCTTATTTATGCGAGACAAAAGAACAGGTGATCTAAAAGGCAGCTTTCTGCGCTTTGCCGCACACGCTGTAATCGTATCGTCGAAAGTTGTAAACGGTGATGTTTCTGCGGATTTTCCGGGTTACCTTAAAAGAAAAATAGAAAACGAGCTTGGAGGAATTGCCTTATTCGGGCAGGGGGCATGTGGTGAGTTGCGCCCTTTAAACGACGAATATTCACATGAATGTGCCAAACAGTATGGAGAAAAACTAGCTCTTGAAATTGTAAAGGAATATAACAGCTTGCATTGGGAATCACTTACAAAATTGGCCTACTATACAGAACCTGTTAATTTGCCCTTATTGGAGAATATATATTTTTCTGAAGAAGAACTTAAAATAGAAATGGATGAGGTGGAAAGCCAATACGATAAAGAGATCAATCCCTTGCAAAAAAGGATGCTTCAGAATAAATTCTGGAGCTTATACAGGATTCCACAGGTTGATAATATGGTACGAGCAGAATGGAAGGAAAAGAAGGTATTGGATGTGAAGCTTTTTGGCCTTCAGTTCAATGACAAAGTTATTGTGGCCATACAAGGTGAAATATTTAGTCAGATTGGGAATGACATCATTCAACCCTTTGCAGATCAAAACCCTATTCTTGTTAGTCTTGCCAATGAATACATATCCTATATCCCTACTGACGAAGAGCGACAAAAAGGAGGATACTAGCCAAGTGTTGCTATTGTGGAAGAAGGAAGCCCTGATCTATTAGTTCAATCAGCGCATAGTTTGTTAACAAGGATTTATGAAAATTAATAAGGAACACATTAATACTAAAAATTCAGAAGTTTCTAACGAAGATCTTATTCGGAAATCACTACTGCCTTGTGAAATTGAAGGTGTTGATTTTTTTTATATTGAATTATATAAGGAGAGGTCTTTTCAGTTTATGCAAAAGAAAAACCGCGTCAGTATTTTCCTGATAACACAAGGCAATGGCAGTATCTGGCAAGGAGATGCTTTATTTAAGGTAAATGAGATTTCTTTGTTTATCCCTTCTATTATGGAGAATGTTTCTATATCAGCAGGTAATGAAAACCTGAGAATGCTTGAAATAGTACTGGATCTTCCTGTAAATTACCAGGATTACATGGAGAAGCAGCGAAGCAAACTCCCTTATTTTATTTCATATTCACAATGCAGGCAATACAAAGAATCGATAAAAAGTGAGAAAACGATAAGCCGGATGCTTTTGCCTGAAGATATTATTCCGCGTTTTTGCATGGGATCAGTGGAAACCTTTGGCCCGGATGAGGTTGGCATACACGCGCATCCCATACTTGATCAATTCTTTTTTGGGCTTGAGAATAACAATTGTACCGTCATAGCTGACGGTGTGGAATCTTTGTTTATAAACAATACGCTATTGCATATTCCCTTAGGATCTGAGCATGGGATTAAAGTTGAACAAGGGAATACACTGAATTATATTTGGATGGATTTTTTCTATTCTCTAAGCGATATGGATTATATTAGGAATAATCACCTTACAGAAGAGGAATAAATCAATATAGTATGCTTTACAACTGGTGATTTTCTGCTAATATTTAAAACAATAAATGCCATGTTGTTTAGGGCGTTCGATATAAAATGGATGGAGGTATTTATTTCAAATCCTTCTGATCTACCGTGAGTAATAAAGAACTTTGAAGCGAGATTCTAATGATAAATAAATAATTCAAATTATGGTCAAAACATTCCATCCATCAAAGCGAATATGCTATTGCTTGGTTATACTAATGATCACCATGTTGGTGTCATGCAATTCTCTGCTTAAAGAAAAGCAATCTGATTATCCCAATGTAATCCTCATCTTAACAGATGATCAGGGTTGGGGCGATTTAAGCCTTAATGGCAATTCTGAATTAAACACACCCAACATTGATAAGCTGGCTCATAATGGAGCCATCTTTGACAGATTTTATGTTAGCCCTGTTTGTTCACCTACGAGAGCTGAAATATTAACAGGCAGGTATCATGTCAGGGGAGGGGTATATTCGACCTCTGCGGGAGGCGAACGGCTGGATTTGGACGAAACTACGATAGCCGAAATTTTCAAACAAAACGGGTATAAAACCGCCGCCTATGGCAAATGGCATAATGGTATGCAATATCCGTATCATCCCAATGCACGAGGATTTGATGATTTTTATGGATTTTGCTCCGGACATTGGGGGAATTATTTTAGCCCGCTTTTAGAGCACAATGGAAAGCTGGTAAAAGGAAATGGTTTCCTGACAGATGATTTGACTGATCATGCCATCAGTTTTATCGAAGCCAATAAAGACAATAAATTTTTCCTTTATCTTCCCTATAATACACCTCACAGTCCTATGCAAGTGCCTGATAGTTGGTGGGATAAATTCGAATCTAAGGAATTACAAAACGATCATCGTTACAGGAACAGGGAAAACATAGATCACACTAAAGCCGCTTATGCGATGTGTGAAAATATAGACTGGAACGTTGGCAGAGTGGTCAATAAAGTTAAGGAATTAGCGCTCGAAAAAAATACCATCATCATATATCTTTCCGACAATGGGCCTAATGGATGGCGATGGAATGACGGCATGGAGGGAGTGAAAGGTTCAACTAATGAGGGGGGTGTGCGATCGCCATTAATTATTCAATGGCCAGAGAAAATAGGAGCCGGAAAAAAAGTAGAAACCATAGCCTCTGCAATTGACCTGCTTCCGACGCTAATTGATATGGCTGGCATTTCATCAAAGCAAAATAAGGTATTAGATGGTAGAAGCTTAAAACCACTCCTTTTCGGGAAAAACGTAAATTGGGAAGAGCGCTTTATCGTGAACAATTGGAAAAACAGAATAAGCATACGAAGTCAACAATTTCTACTCGATGACCAGAATCAACTTTTTGACATGCTAATGGATCCCGGTCAAAAGGAGGATGTCGCTACAAAGCACTCCGACACAAGGGAAGAAATGGCGCAATTTAAAAATAAATGGAAAAAAGAGGTGCATTCCGAACTTCCGGAAAAGGATACTCGAGCTTTTCCCGTGGGCCACCCCGATTTCAAATACACTCAAATTCCCGCTCGTGACGGAACCGCCCACGGAAACATCCAGAGATCAAATCGATTTCCTAATTGTACCTTCTTTACCAACTGGATTAGTGATCAGGATAGTATTACATGGGAAATTGAAGTATTGGAAGAAGGAGATTATGAGGCTGTAGTATATTATACCTGCAGCAAGGAGAACATTGGATCTACAATTGAACTCCGCTTTGGATCCAATTCTATAAATGAAAAAATATCGGTAGCCCACGATCCTCCATTGATTGGAGCCGCAGAGGACAGAATTGTAAGGCAAGAGTCCTATGTTAAAAATTTTATTCCTTTAAATATGGGCATAATAAAATTGAGAAAAGGACCGGGCACACTTACCTTAAGGTCTCGGGACATAAAGGGCACTCAGGTAATGGATTTTAGATTGATTATGCTAAATAGAGTACAATCCTAAAAATATTATGTATTTAAATGAAGCATTGAATTACCTACAATACACATGAAAATAGGAGGAATAGAAATAAAATCGAAAGTTGTATGTTACTTCAACCTTTGTATATATCGATAGCGAATCACAACACAAACGCCATTTAAAGAAATCATCAAATCGAATAATATTTATTAATGAAACTAATAAAATAAAGGAGGAAAATAGAGATGAAAAAATTATTTACCGTTTTAATCGCTTTTCTTTTTATAAGTTTTGCAAAGACAGAGTGTTCTGCAAAAGTAGAAATAGATACACTTACTATACTTTTTGTAGGGAATAGCTATACGCATTTTGAAAATCTACCCCAAATCATTTCGATTATATCAGATAGTTCATCCACAAAATTACATACAAAAAAGAGTACAGCGGGAGGGGCTAAATTACGAGAACATTGGCTGGGTGAAAAAGGGCTGAATACGAAAGAATTGATAGAAAATGGAGATTTCGACATTGTTGTGCTCCAGGAATATAGCTGGGGGGCGATCGATCAACCGGATAGTCTTCATAAATATTCAAAGTTGTTCTGCGATTTTATTAAAGAGAATGATGCATCACCCTATTTTTATTTGACCTGGGCGAGAGAAAAGATACCACAACATCAGGAGACCATTAATAAGGTTTATTCGGAAGCGGCAACAGAAAATGATGCGGTTCTGGTACCTGTAGGGAAAGCATGGGCCTTAGCCAGGCAGATGCGACCAAACATTGAACTGTACAGACCTGATGGAAGTCATCCCTCAAAACTGGGAGCCTTTCTTACTGCCTGCGTTTTTGTGGCAACTTTTTTAAATGAAATGCCTGATGAAATGGCATGGAAGTACAGAACCAAAGATATTTATGGTGAATCACTTGCCTTGATGGCTATGGATTCTCTGGATGTTATTTTTTGTAAAAAGATAGCAGAAGACATAGTTTTTAAATAAGTCTCTGAACATTGCCCCATTAGATTATTGTACCATATAATTAAATCCTTACCATGAAAAGAACGACTACTAATGTTGACCAGGAAAGTTCCGATGACAAAAATAATGCGGGAGGTGCTTATTTAGATTATTCCAATCGGGATGATAAATTAAGCGGAGGAGTTAAAATGATTCCAATCAGCACAGACATTGGAGAGTTTAAGGTTTGGACAAAAAGAACAGGAAACCATCCCACAATGAAAGTTCTTTTGCTTCACGGTGGCCCCGGGGCAACGCATGAATATTTTGAGTGCTTTGACTCGTATTTTCCACATGCCGGAATTGAATATTATTACTACGATCAGTTAGAATCGGCATATAGTGATCGACCCTCAGATAGCAGCCTTTGGAATTTACCTCGCTTCGTTGAGGAGGTGGAACAAGTCAGAAAAGCACTGAGATTGGATAAAAGGAATTTTTATCTGTATGGGCAATCCTGGGGTGGAATTCTCGGTTTGGAATATGCCTTGAAGTACCAGCATAATATAAAAGGGCTGATCATATCAAATATGGTCCCGTCTGTCCCGGATTACATTAGGTACGCAAATGAGGTATTAGGACCTCAACTTGATCCTGAGGTATTAGCAGAAATACGAAAATTGGAAGCTGATCAGGATTTTGAAAATCCAAGATATACCGAGCTTATTATTACACACTACTATCCAAAGCACGTCCTTCGAATGCCGCTTGACGAATGGCCCTTCCCCGTAAATCGTGCCTTCGCCAACATCAATAAAGAAATGTATGTGGCCATGCAAGGTCCAAGTGAATTTGGGATGGCAGGCGATTGTAAGTTGAAATCATGGGACAGAAATGCTGACCTGTCGAAAATTGAAGTACCAACCTTAAGCATTGGAGGAGCATATGACACCATGGATCCAAAACATATGGAATGGATGGCGTCGCAAGTAAAAAAAGGCAGGTATTTACATTGCCCCAATGGAAGTCATTTAGCTATGTATGACGACCAGAATACCTATTTTGAGGGATTAATAAAATTTATTAATGATGTAGATCAAGGTCATTTTTAAGCTCATTAAGCGAAATATTTAGGACTCCATTGTAATTAGTTTGTCAAATTCAATACCAATGATTATTTGGTCGCGAAAGTAGTGATTTACATTAACCGCTTCAAAACTGACATTAGAATTCAAATTTGGATTAGAAGCTTAATTAGATACGTAAAAACAATATAATATTTGGTTATTTTGAAAGACAGATTTAATCAAAGCCTCAACCTTAGCATAAAAGGGCAAAAAGTGATGTTTTTACTGTTTATATATAGCGAAAAACATTGTTTATCCAACGTAAAGGGACTTTTTGGTCCTATATTCTAATGACAGGGGAAACCTATTTAATTGTTTTTAATTTGGGCAGGGATAATTTTCTGGAAAGAGCACCTAAGATCGAAGATCGGTAATTCATATTCTAAAAAAATATACCGGCATAAATTTAATAAAATCGTCAGGAATGTTTATTGGAAATTTGTTGAGTGGATCATGAAAAGTGAAGTGTTGGGTTCTTTTATTGTGCAATTGACTTTCATTCGTTGCACAAGTTAACCATCATGCAATTCGTTCTTCTGGCCCCCGACATCCAAAAATCACATAATCGTTTTCCTGAAGCAGAGAAGAAATCATCAATATCCAGGATTTTTACTGCAGCAAATTCATCGTGTATAAAAATCCTAAAAATGGCTGAACACTTTCTGTTTAACAATTAACTATTTCGGCACCAACATCTCTGCATATTTTTTCCTAGTTTCATCTTCAAAACTATCTAAATAAGACTCCGTAGTAAGTAATGATTTATGGCCAAGAGCTTCGCTAATAAAGCTTAAGGGAGCGCCAGATCTTTTTAAGATGGTAGCGTATGAATGCCTGGCAGAATAGGTGGTCAAAGGTTTATCATATCCAATTTCAGATCCTATTCTTTTCATGTACTTGTTGATCGTCTTAATAAACTGATGTTTGACCTTTGCCTTTTCATCTTCAGTCATCGATTTTTTAATAATGGGAAAAACAAAATCATCAGGGCTTCTTTTCTTTTGCTTCCATCGTTGGATGATTTCTTTAGCTTGAGGAATGAGGGAAACGACGATAGGTTTAGGATTTTGATTTGTAGATAAAGTCTTTAGCCGCTCAAAGTAAAGCGTATCTTTCTCAATATTTGAAAATCTTAAATTGATAATATCCTTGATATTCATTCCATTACAATAGTATGAGAGAAGCCACATATCTTTAGCCATTTGCTGATTCGTTCCTTCCTCAACTTTATATTCAATAATGTTTTTTATTTGTTTGATGGTTAAAGCCTTCTTAATATTTCTTGGAGCCCTGGGCTGATATTTATTTTTTCCAAAAGGATAATATTTCCTGTCAACCATATCAGCATCAATAGCCTCGTTATATATGGATCTTAAACTTCTGATATAAATACTGATGGTAGTTACTGACCTGCTTTCAGAAATCATATAGCTTTCATAATTCTTAAGAAAGTCAGACGTAACGTCCATTAAATTCAGTTTTGACTTAAATCTCTTCAATGAACCTTTAGCATCTTGGTATATACTACTTGTGCTTATCTTTCCCTGACTTTTCAGCGTATCTATTTTCTGATCAAACAAAGCATAGACGTCTGTAATTTTGACTGATTTATTATCATAAAACTTTGACTTGAATTCTTCAAAAGTAAAGGAGTCCATTTGATTGATGATGCCTTTAACTCTGTTTTCCCAATCAGCAATTTTATTTTTATAAACCCTTAGCTCTTTTCTTACCGATCCATTTTGAATTCTTTCAAAATCAGAAGTATTAAGTTCTAAGCCAACTGAATAATATTTTTGGACTCTATTGAGCGTAACTCGAATTTTGACAGGAAACAGCCCGTTATTCTTTGGTCGGCGAAGGTCTAGAATAATCTTATGGTTTGGGTACATATCTTCGATTATTTGCATACAATTTACATACAAATTTCGAGTTAATCAAGAAGGATAGAAAAAGTAAAAATTCATAAAACACTATAAATCAACATAAAGAGTAAGAAATGGTAAAGATAGGTACATATAGATAAAGTGTTAGATCCGCTTTGGGAGCAGGGGGCCGCAGGTTCGAATCCTGCCACCCCGACACTGATAATCAAGCACTTACAAAGTAAAATTTGTAAGTGTTTTTTTTATTTAGGTAAAAACATAGGTAAAAGTCAAAGTGCCGCAATAGATTTATTTAAAATATTATCTACTAACTCCCAGGATCAAAAATATAAATATCAAAAAAGCATAGAAACCTATGAGTTAGGACCAGTTCTAAAACTCTTAATATTTTAATTTGGTTTGAATATTTGGTTAAAAGTTAATCTCAATTCCCTTCAGATA
>SDBV01005419.1_pt1 | contig 18034 bp, 16 predicted proteins | sample 2277081 | NCBI WGS metagenome assembly SDBV01 (sample SAMN10402039, study PRJNA504765) | marine sediment metagenome | isolation source: marine sediment core GS10_PC15, 223 cmbsf | place: Arctic Ocean: Southern Knipovich Ridge | collected 2010 | reverse complement strand
ATGCCCTGGCGGATCTGTCTTAGTTTGTCGCCTACCTCTTCGCGTTCGGCGGCAATGACCAGGCATAGATCCTTGTAGAGCCTCTCAAGTCGCCAGCGATCGTCCTTGAACTCGGCCTCATCGAGAACCTTTTCCTTGCCGATGGATTCAGCAAGCGAATTGGCTTCTTCGGCTAACGACATTGCACCGTCGAGGTCATAGTTACGAACCTTCTCTAACTGCCTTGTCAGAATGTTCTCAAGATAGTCGATCATCTGCTTGTAGCTGTTGGCTGCGAGGACATCGCATTCGGCTGTGTTGGAATTCATACTTTCAGTCATTTTTAACTCCCATAGTTTATGGTTATTGATTGAACATCAATTCAAATTTCTTTCAATTACTATCCTTACACTGAGCCAGATCGTGCTCGACCTCTTCGAGCAAATTGGCTGCGTCAATATTATCCGCATCCAGAGCAAGGAGGCTTACGAGCAATTCTCGTGCCTGTTGTGGTTTGCCATCTTTAAGCTGCAACGTAGCCAGGCAAAACATTACCGATGTATCCTCGGGGTGCATCTTCAGGTACACTTCAAGGTAGTAGATAACTTTTGAGAAGGAGCCCATCTCACACGATGTCTGAAACAACCCGAGAAGTGCGGTCAAATTGTTGCTGTCGAGATCGAGACATTTCAAATACAGGTCAAAGGCGTCCTGCCATTGTTTTCTCTGCTGAGCGATCATCGCAAGTCCGCAATAAGCCTTGCTGCAATCCGGCTCAAGCCTTCGGGCAACACGAAACGCGACCTCGGCATCTTCCAGATCGCCATTTTGCATAGCTACGACACCCAGGCCGACATAGGGTCCGGCTTTGTCGGGGTCGAGGCTTGCCGCCTTTTCAAAACATTTCTCCGCATCTTCATAGTTGCCGACCTGCACATGACAGTCGCCCAATTCCTTGACAACATCATAATGTTGGGTCCATCCGCGATCGGGTAACCTGGATTCTTTTTCTACAGTCTCCATATAACTTTCTCCTAATGACGGTTTCCTTACCGTCGGTTTTCATTTATTTGTTACACCTTATTAAGCTTTAAACTTCCGCAACTGCTGCTTTCCAGAATATCTTCGGCCTTTTCAAACAGTTTTATAGCCGAACCGTAATCTTCCATTTGTCGTCTGGCTCTTGCTTCGATCACAAGTGTCGATACCGTTGGTCTGACGGCGTTGATCTCAAAGGCTAATCTGGCTGCGTTTTCGTAGTCAGCCATATAATAGAGTTCATTGGCACATCTTGTCATCATCCAGACATCATTTTGATAGTGGTTCCTGGAAAAATCGTATATCTGTGAGGCATATTTATAGTCGCCCTTTTCCGCGGCCTCTTCTGCACAGGTAATAAGATTATCGAGCTGGAAAGGATACTCTTCGACTTTGGGCTCACGCAGTTTGATACCTGCGGCAAGAACCGATTCCTTAACCGGTAAGTGTCCGAAAAACTCTCTTGCTCGCTTGAGCTGCTGCTGCGTAAAGATCGCCGCCCAGCATTGGTCTCTTGAGCCAACCAATTCAAATGCCTCGGTGGGATCCTCGCTATTCATCAGGGCATTAACAGATTTCTCGAGCCAGGCTATGTCGTCGCTATCTTTGCCGTCCAAAGGTACGATATTGAAATTGGCAGGTACGATCGCGATATAATCTCCATCACAGCATTTGATAGCGGCATCGACTCTTTCGGAAAAGCTGCTCTCGACACTTACCTTAACGCCTGTTATATTCGGTACCGATGTTTTGAGCCTGTCAAGGTCCGCCGAGGTTAGCGGCAGATATATCCGATACGGATGAAACGTATGCGACCATATATCGAGGAGCTGCTGTTTTAACTGTTCGTTGAGGTGGTCTGCAAGAACTATCATGGAAACGTCTTTCGACTTGGGCCACGGCTTTTCCGGGCGTGTTGTGCGTATCGCCAGCAGGTTCATGATATATTTCTTGGTACTCTTACGCTGTTTAATGGATATCCTGTCGCAATCGCCGACCGGACCATAGTATTGACCGGTAACCTCAGGGACATGTTTGAAATCAGAAAAGAAAGTAAGCTTTCGTGCGATATCCCAGTCGATCATAACGGTCAGTTTTTCATTGTAGGGACCGGTCTTTTCAAACAGATCGCGGCGATGCATCAAACTTACATGCAGCACATGATTGAACAGAAACATGCTGAAACGGTCGAAGTCACGAGCGATCTCAACATTTTTGCTGAGAACCACACGCTTGCCATCCGGCTCGACGCGGCAATGGGCCTTATAAAGATCCGTATAGGCAACCTGATACTCATCCTGACCTTCCAGTGCCTCGACAAGAGTTTCAATGTGGTGAGGGTAAAAGATATCATCGTCATCGATGTAGCAAACATACTTACCCCGTGCCCGTTGAATAGCCTGATTTAGTGAAAAGGGCTTGCCGTGATTTTCGTTCCTGTCGATAAAGATGAAACGCTCGTCCCTGATATCGCCAAGTACAGCACTCAGATCGGCGCCTCCGTCACGGACCGCGATAAATTCAAAGTTGCGATAGGTCTGGCCAAGCACACTGTCTACCGCTTCGCGAACATACTGCGGCCGGTTGTAAGTCGACATCATTACAGTTACGAGTGGTTGTTCGGTTTCTCTATAGTTATCAGTCATTTCTTTATCGGTTCAGTATTTCAGTTTTTGCTCTGGTGAACAACTCCTTCAGCGGCTTCGCAATGCTCTGCAATACGATCAAAGACCTGGCTAACGCTGATATTGCTCATACACTCATTGCTGCCGGTAAGGCACTCGGCATCAGGACCGCTATTCTTTTCGATGTGCATACAGCCGTTGCATTCATCTTCAGATGCAATGACCGCTTTGCAAGCTTCTTCGTCTATTCTCGAAGCAGGCTCGATCGGCCCGAATAGCGCTATACATGGTGTATTGACCGCCCCGGCGATTTGTGCAAAACCATTATCCACACCGACCAGCAGATCGCAGGTCTTTATCAAGGCCGCAGCTTGCCGTACCAAAAGTCTTCCCGTAAGGTCTTTGCCAAAACCGATAAAGACATCTTCATTACAACCAAGCTGTATTATGTCCGCGTCGAACGTTTTTTCGATCCTTTTACAAAGACTTTTCCACTTGTCATGTCCCCATAGCTTTATGGCAATATTGCTGCCTGGAGCAATTGCTATTCTTGTCTTCGTATCATTGCCGGAGTAAAATTTCTGTATCTTGAGAAAATCGACACTTTCGAGGTATATTTTCGGACACCTGTTCTCAAGGTTTACGCCCATCTGCATTGCATACCAGTCAACCAGATGCATCAACATTGCATTAGCCGCTTCCGGACCTTTAAGGCGTAAATACAGTTGGCCTTCTTCTTCGTCAGTTTCAGGCATAGCTATTACCGCCGTTATGGACGGATGGTTGAGCAAGAGTTCTGCGCCATTGGCACAAACAAAGATCTTCACATCCTTTCCCGCTTTAATTTTCAAAGAGCTAATAGCAGGCTCTGCGCAGACAGCTCCTGCGATACTACCATCGAGTTCTATCACAACCTTGCGAATGCACCCTGCGGCATCTGCCCCGGCCCCGTACCAGCGAATATCGCGACGGTCCATGCCGGCCCTGTCCCCATTTTCTAATTGGCAAAAGGGACCTGACTTGACTCCACATGTTTGTTGGTCTTTCCGGCAGCACCTGCAATGTCGGCGAACTCGGCGGCTATCCGCGCTATTCGCTGTTCCTCCGCGGATGCGTCAAGGGAACTGTTGGCCATTTGTTTAACATCGACATTCTGCAAAGACCCCTGGTTCCAGCCTTGCGGCTGATTTTGAGCTGTTGGTTGCTTTGCCAGTGCTTCAAGTGCTCGCGAAGCACGAAGGGCCTCAGCGGCCGCTTCCCCTACCGCTCCTTGCCGCTGTTGAGCAGCCGCAGGTTCTGCGGGTATGTCGCCGACAGACATAGACGGGCTAAGCGCAGCACCGGTTATATGCTCGGATGGTGGCGGTGCAAAGCTTATGGTATTAACAGGTTCTATCGGTATTGCGGCAGGTGCTGAAGTCCGTGTAAAGTCAGTGATAACTCCGCCGGCAGTACCTGCTTCGATACGATCTGCTACAACCTGCACCTGCTGATCTTCTACGGTTCTACCTGCTACGATCTCCTTCTCAAATCGTACCAGGATATCATTTATTGCCCTCATCTCCGTATTCAGAGAATTTTGCTCGGCGATCTGGCGGTATCTGACAGGCTCGTAAGTATCGGAAAGTACAAGGTTGCAGAATTCTTCGGAAATATTAAATACAAATTCCGCTTCCATAGTCTGCTCGGCACCAGGGAAGTTATGCACGACAGGTTTTAATCCGCACGCCATACCCTTTAGTACCGTTGGCATAGCATCTTCGCAGATACTCGTTGAAACGATATAGTGTTTATCCTTCAGCCAGTTATTGAGATTGTCTTGTCTGCCATCGAAGAATATGACATTGTTAAGTTCCATCATTTCAATGGAATGTTTTACATACTGTTCAACAGCCCCATCCTCAAACTCACCGGCGATATAAAGCCTGTAGTCATTGTCAAAATAGTTAAGCTTCTGCATGCCCTGCAGCATTAGCATCAGATTGCTCTTAGCACTGAGATCACCGGCAAATGCAAGACGTTTGCCGCGGGTTTTCTCTGTAAACTTAAACTTGTCTGTGTCGATCCCTCTGGCTATAGTAATGATACGGGTTCGTTTTTCGATGCCATCAACCTTGTCAACAAGGGCGTCTTTAACAAATGAACTGCCGACAACGATTACGGTATCGATATTTTGCCAGTTTACGCATTCCGGGCTTCCATTTAAGATGTCGTTGCTATTTAGGCGAACTATTGTTTCACAGACTTTCGGAAAACCAGAGAGATCGGCAACGGTCTGGTCGCAACCTTCGAACCATGCGATATCGCTCCATTCCATCCGGTTGCGTGTCTCCGTAAGATCGGTTCCGATATACTTTTCAAGCATAAAACGCTTGTCGAAAAAGTCTACGGCCTCTGATAATTGCTCGCTCGTATCCGAAGCGAAGATAGAAAGCTTTGCCCTTTTTGTACGGATCACCTCTATCATCGGGTGCAGTATCTCCTGGTCCGGCAAAAGTTCTAACGACCGCAGCAAGGTCTCAACGGCGTTGCCATAGTATTCCTGCTCCAGAAAAATATTTGCGATCCTGTTGATCACGTCGGCTGTAAGTACGTCGAATCTTTCCATGTCGTCAAAGAGCGATGCCGCAAGGATCGGATAGCCGCCATCGATATATGCTTCAGTCAGGTTCCAGTAGATCTCACCTGCTTCGGATGCGTTGCAGTATCTCCGAGCCTTTTCAAAATACTCTATGGAGTCATCTACATTGCCCATGCAGTACAATACCGCTCCGGCATCGTTCCATGCCTGACCGTCTTCGGGCTCTGATTTAAGATGCTGCTGGATACATTCCAGGGCTTGGCTGTGATCGCCGGCCTCGGCTAACTGAAGACCTTTTTCGTAAATTTCCGAACTTGTCTGACCTGTCATTTCTATATCTCCCAATTTTGTCCATAAAGACCAATTGCATTGTTACAGTTACTCTATGTTATTTAATGCAAAAACCGTGCCCATTGCATAATTTGGTACCAAATGTGGGTTTTTATGCTGTTGAGGCCGTTTCAGGCAGAAATCTGTATAAATATCAAACAGCAAAAAAACAGTATGAGTGGTTATCTTACGAGGTAACCACAGAAGTCTTGGCCCCCAAAACCCCAAATATCTCTTCAATACGCTTTAACTGCCCTGTGAGCGGGTATTTTTCTTCTACAAAACGTCGATATTGCTGTGGCTGGTACTCTGGAGAAAGAATTTGCTCGCAGAACTCCTCAGCAGTATTGAATAAATAGCGGGTAGTAAAAGTCTGCTCTGCGCCCGGGAAATTATGCACCACCGGCTTTAACCCCCTCGCCATGCCTTCAAGTATCCCCATGCCCTGGCTTTCGATGACGCTGGTTGAGACGATATAATGCTTATCGGCGAACCACTGATCCATATTCTCCTGCCAGCCGTCCCATGACACTACACGCTCAAGCTCAAGTGCCGCGGTCATATGTTTCAAATAATTCTCAACCTCAAGCTGTAGTGATTTGCCAGCCATAAACAGCTTGTACTCGCCGTCGATCTCGTTAAGTTTCTTCATGCACTGCAGCAGGAACATGGGGTTCTTGACCATCCGAAAGTTAGCTGCAAACGCGATGTTCTTGCCGCGGGACCGTTCAACGAACCTGAACTTGTCTAAATTGACGCCATTTGGGACGCCTACCATGTTCGTCCGCAAAGCAATACTGGGAACCTGTCTTGTAAGAACTTTATCAACATGGCGGTTGCCAACGGTTATGAGCGTATCGACATTATCCCAGTTTACCTGCCCGGCCCAGTCAGTATAGGCTTCGTAACGGTGGAGCCTGACAATGACCTTGCAGACCTTCGGTAGCCGTGTCCCAATGACCGCAAGATTGCTGCACCACTCAAACCAGGATACATCACTCCACTCCATAAGTTCCTGAAGCTGCTGTTCGCTGCCACCGGCAAAAGTCCTTACTTCAAAACGATCTTGAGCGAACTTGTAAATATCTTCAAGAAATGCCGGCCCGTCACCACCGCAGAAAAATGCCACTCTAAACGGTCTGTCGATATCGTTTTCAGGTTCCGCAAGAGTTTGCATCTCGTCAAGCAGGAGCATCTTGCCTTTACGCATGATCTCCATGGCGCCTTTTGCATCGCCGTTTCTGGCAAGGTTCTCTGCGTATCTGTTTACCAGATCGGGATTGAGTATCTGCAAATCGGCCATCTTGTCGAAAAGCTCCGCCGCTTTGGAAGGTTTGCCGGTTTTGATATAAGCCTCGGAAAGGTTAAGATAAACCTGTCCCGATCGACCCGTCAATTCCCTGGCTCGTTCAAGACAGCTTATTGCCTCATCGGCATGACCTGATTTGAACAGGATAGTACCGGCGTCATTCCATGCCTGCCCGTCGTCAGGTTGGCTTTGGAGGTGCTGTTGAAAGAGTTCGAGAGCCAGGTCTTTTTTTCCGGCCTTGGCCATAGCCAAGCCCTCTTGATAAGCATTGAGTTTTGCCAACTGGTTATCTCCGCTCACAACGATAAAAGATCGCTGTTAGTATCTATGCTATGAAATCAAGCAGCGAAAGTTTGAACATCTTGGCAGCTACCGCAAGCGACATCTGGTATAAAACGTCGTGTCGGGCAAGGTCCATCGCTACCTGTGCGATATCGGCGTCCTGCAATCGGCTGATCTCATCTTTGGTGTTCCATTGCATATCTTTGAGACTATCCTGCAAATTGGTCAACGTGCCGATCCGCCCGCCGACAACGGGAAACACTTCAGTAACAAAATCCTCGACATTTTTCATATAGCCGATCGTCTCGTTTATCACACTGTCCCACACACCTTGCGGCAATGAGGACTCAGAAGTCCTAAGCAGATCGCGTGCGCTTATCAGTACATTAAATATATCGTAGGTGCCCGGCACTCGAACCAACTCGCTGCCATCGGCCTTTATTCCAGTTGTGTCAACATAAAGGATTTCACCGGTGGTGTCATGTGTTACAGCGACATTATCAGCGCCCCCTGCTGTTATATCGACATCGACAAAACTGGCCCCGCCGTCTATCGACAGGCGATAAGTGGTCCCGCTCTGAAGAGCAACGGTCAAAGTATGATCGCCGCGAACCGTAGAGGCGGTCGTTCCCGCATCGGCGCCCGTCGTGGTTGTACCTGTACCGAGATCACTGGCAAATTCCGGACCCTGGCGATTGTCAGATCTGAACAGGTTGTCACCTACAAGAACGGCACTCATCTCGATACCCGTAGCAACTTCAACGTTGCGTTCGTTGGTACTGCCCTGATATGTTACCCGGATAATATCACCGTCGGAATCGCGTTCGGCAAAATAAGGAGGTGTGTCGCTTTTTTCACCGCCGAAAAGATAATATCCGCCCTGATGGCCGGCCTGTTCCCAGTTTACCTGTAGGAGTATATCCTCCAGGACTCCGTTTATCACCCCGGCAACCTGATTGGGCATCGAAGATGTCGAGCCGCTGGTCAACTGCCCGAGGGCTTGTGTAAGATCGCGGGTAATATTCTGGGTGGCAAGAGAACCTGTCATCAGGGTTGCTACCATGTCCTCGATCATCCCTATCTGGCGATCCATAGTCTGATCGTCGGTTTTGAGGCCAAGAACCCTGTGGGCATCTATAGGATTATCGCTTGGTCGATTGAGAACCTGTCCGCTGGTAGCCTGTTCCTGTAGATTAGAAAGCGCCTTTGCCTGTTTCTGTATCGCCCAACTGGTACTGTTATAAATTGCATCAAGAGATAAACCCATACGATCCTCTTATTAGTCAAATTTTTTGTCAGAAATCATACCCAAAGGCCTCGATGTCACAAGCATATCTTCTGGCAACGATTTCCTTAAGGTCCGGCGGATAGAATTTTTTATAATCGGGAAAACCACCACATTTATTCTTTATCTTCATTAACTCATCAATACCGTAATCTGAAAACCATCCATCATGATCAGATACACTTTCATCGTAACCAACAGTATTTCTTTTAAAACCGATATCTAAGTTGACACCAATTTTTTTATTTATATAATTCAGATCAACATCGATATTTTCAACCTTAGCAATGAAATCAAACTTATGATCGCCAAGAACCTTGATCTGAGGCCTCCAATGACCATCCATTTCCATGTCTTCCGCAGAGCTTAGATATTCGATAAACTGCCTGAATGTCAAATTCCTGATGCCATCCGGTGGCAATTTATTCGCAGCTTTCATCTGCTTAGAAATATCTTTCAGGGCTTTTGACTTTCGACTTTCAGAAGCAACAACAATACCGGCAATATATGCCGACGACAATCTCGCCCAAGGATTTCTCACAATAGTAAACTTAAAGTAGCTGTCATCTTTTAAAATCCGCCGGGCCTCTTCACCGCCTCCCTTGAAACCGCATTCTTTTGTTCTACAATCGTAAATGGTACCATGTACTTTACAAGTATTATCTTTGTCAGAGTGGCCATGTAACTCATGTATCCCTGCTAATTTCAAAATTGCCTTGATCATGTTCGAGTGCATAACCCTGTTGACGGGGCAATAGACGAAACGGTAGTCATGATTTACCAGATACTTTCTTTCAGGCCAGAACAACCATTCCCTGAGTATTTTATCTATAAGTGCAGGGGCATCACGATGATCAGGATCGTTTGCTATCTCCGATTGACATGCCAATATCGCGTCATCTACTCTGCCTGACTTGATCAATGCAACCGCAGAGGAATAACACAGATCGGGCACATAGCCTTCAGTCTCATATATTTTTTTGAAACAAGCAAGTGCGTCTAAATTCCTGTCTGAATTTATATATTCAATGCCCTGCCGAAACAATCTTAGCGAATATCTGGTAGCATTGCCTGTTGACTTCTCGTTTAATAACAAGGTTTCCATTTCTAATGTTTACTTTCTCTGCTATATACTGAGCTTGTCCCGTCTACAAAACTCCATTAATATCCTTATAGGGTATTATCCAAACATTATCGTCATCACCTGACAATAGTCATTACTGTATCAATGGTCCTCGTTACGACATTGATATATTTTGCCATGCCCTGAAACATCCTTTCAAAAAGCAGCATCTTTGAAGCCTCATTGTTCATATCGACACCGCTTATCTCATCACGCCTTTGGTTAAGACTTCGCAATATGCTGTTTGTATTGTCATACTTTAACTGACTGGCCGATATCGTACTACCCAGTGACGTAGCGATCTGCCGGTAATATCCTTTTGGTGTGTAGCCTCCCAAACCGCTATTTATAACATCGCCGTATTTGGCCATTTCCAGAATAGCCTCATTGTCCTCCATACTTGTAGTTCCGGACGAAGCGACCCGGCCTATACCGCCCGAACCACTGATAAAATTCGTGATCGTCATAGTCTCGGCGTTAGTACCTGAGAAGAAAGTATTTAGTCCCACCACAGCCAGAAAACCGATCGTATCCGAATCTGTTACCGGAGAGACGGGGAGAAAGTCGAATTGGGCGCCATTTGTGGCCGTTATGACCATCTTACCCGACGAATCAATGGAACTGCTAATATCAGCTATTGCGTCAAATTGAGCGGCTATTGACGTCATGGTATCTGCCGTAGTCGCGCTTGCGTCTATATTGATAATATGGTTTGTTACCGTCAGATCGGAATGTGTTACACGGACGCGGACCTCTTCAGCGGCTGTACCCCCTAAAGCGGGACTGAAATCACTCAGAGCGTCGGGCATTATCTGCCCGGTCAGGGTAGTAAACGAACCGGACGAGCCGACCGCCTGGGTGTGTATCTTATTTATGTCCGTCATCATGGTAGAAGCTATAGTGTCAAGCTGGCTCTGCACGTCCTTTATGATGTCGTTCCGCAGGCTAAAAAGTCCACCGAGTTTCCCGCCTGACACCGAAGACATTGTTACCGTACTGCCAGCAGGAGACAGACTGAAATCTATTGCATCGCCGTTACCTACAAGATTCAATTGCATATTTGTATAGGTAGAACCGGATACCAACGAAAAGTTGCCAAGTGAGATGTCAATGCTCTCATTTTCTCTTTTGAAGACGGTTACTCCGGTAAGACGACTCAACTGCGTTACAAGCTGATCGCGGTGATCGAGAGTATTTACAGGATCCATACCTCTGGCGATCGCCGAGGATACCTCGCCATTGAGTTCGCTGATCTGCGATGCGATCAAATTAATGCTCTCTACGGTCTTTACGGCATCTGCATAAATACTATCCTGAACGCCATTTAGAACCGTACCAAGCGAACGAAACTGATATGTCATGGACTCTGCGCTGGTAATGACGGCATGCTGCAAATTGGCATCGTTCGGATCGTTTGAAAGATAATGAAGCGTATCATAGAAATTGTCCATAGCTCTGCTGAGACCGGAAGTCGACAACTCGCCAAATGCATTTTCCATAACTTTAAGAGTATCGAGTTCTTTCGATATCTGTGAGAAAGAAGACTCCTGGTTTACTATTTCATTATCGAGAAGATGGTCAATTACACGGACTACACGGTCAAAATTCACACCCTGACCTACAGGAAAACCACCGATCAATACTTCGTTTTTGGATTTTAGGTCTATTTCCTGGCGGTGATAACCCTCTGTCGCGGCATTGGCAATGTTGTTACCAATGATATCCAACGCTCTTTGGGCCGCATTGAAACCGCTGATACCTATATCATAACTACCCATTTATAAGCTCCCATAGACTCTCGGGTCTACAATCTGCAATTAACAAGTTCCCTGTGCCCCTGCCATGAAGCATCTCCGCGACAATTGTAAGTTATACCCGAATCGCTGTTTGTAAATATACCCCTGAGCATCATGTTGTTGAGCCTTGCGCATTCCTTAAGAAGCATGGAGGTCAAAACCTGCTCACGCTTGAGTTTTTCAACAAGAGGCTTGAGTTCGCTTTGTTTTTCGGCAACCGATCTTCTTATAGCTGGCTCAAGGTTTTCACAGAGCAGCGAAAGATTTACCTGTTTTTCCCCACAGCCCATGATCTTGGCAAGCCGCCGGCAAATATCGTCACGTCCCGATTCGATCGCTTCATGGACCTGACTTTCGCCGTGTATTGCTTCGAGAAGATCCCTGAGAAAGGTTTCGTCTCTTTTAATCACTGCTGTACGCAACTGGTCCATACGTTCCAGCATCACACCGACGTGCCCGATGTCTGCATCCAGCACACCAAGCAGCTCTTCAACAAGATTTTCTAATTTATTATCCATTGATCTCATGCTTTCTCATCCAATCGAATCGTATCGCTCGACAAACCATGTTCGGTGATGCCTGTTGGTTGGTTTTTTGCACCCGGCATCGTCGCATATATTTTTTCCCAAAGGCCAAAACCTCCCTGGTCGGCAAGTGCATCCGACATGAATGACCAGTACATACTCTTGATCTGTTTCGAAGAAGAATCCTCAAGGTCCGATTCAGGGATGGTATCCTTCATCTTATCCAATATCTGATGTATAAAGATCGCCTCGAAATCACGCGCAACCTTTTTGCGCTTTTCATCCTCCATGTCAATACCTGATGACTGGAGCATCCTGCCGATATCCTTGATACCGCCGCCAATGACGGGTTGATTTAATGATAAATTGTCAATGTTCATTTTCTGTAACCCATCTCTACTATTACATTATTTCGATCCTCGCCTGTAAGGCGCCAGCAACCTTCAACATATTAAATATGGCGATAAGATCCCTCGGCGTTGCACCTATGGCATTAAGATACTTGGCCAACTCGGTAACGGTAACGACTTCAGGCACAGTGATAAGATACCCTTCCTCTTCTTCGACAGAGACCGATGAACTGTCAATTCGTTCGGTTTGTGCATTGTCCGAAAACGCCTGGAAAGGTTGGGAGACAAGCTGCTGTTCCTTTATCTTGACAACAAGACTGCCCTGGGCTACCGCTGTTTCCGTAATTGCTACATTGCCCCCCACGACTATTGTACCTGTTCGCTCGTTAATTACTACTATCGCCGGGACATCCACCTCAACATCAGGGCTTCTTATCGTGCCAAGAAAACGAGAAAGATTGATTTGCGTTATCTCATCAGGAATTCTTATCCTGATGGTGCCGGCATCCTCGACATAAACGGTATCGGGATAAATATTTTCTATTGCCGTGCGTATATGTTCAGCGGTGGAAAAATCGCTGTTCCGCAAGAGCAGTGTAATGTATCTTTGTCCGCCGATAACTTCAATAAAGTCGGCTGTTTCTTCCTTCTCGACATAAGCGCCATTTGGGATGCGTCCGACCGTAGGATGGTTCTTCGTCGCCTTACTGCCGGTATTGCCTTCGACCGTCCACGAAGCCGTCGAGATAGCCGCTGCTCTGGCAACGGCATAAATCTCGCCATTAAGACCGCGAAGTTCGGTAGATATAAGCTGGCCGCCCTGAAGACTGCTAGCGCTGCCCAATGCCGAAACATTAATGTCGATCCGCGAGCCAACGCGGTCCCACGGACCTAACTCCGCGGTTACATATACATGGGCAATATTGGATGATTTAAGTAACGATGGGTCGAAAGTCGTGCCTCCGGTTCGTTGAAGTAAGCTAGACAGCATCTGAGCCGAAGGTGATGTATTGTCGCCTGTTCCGTTCAAGCCTATCACAAGACCGACACCCTCAAGTGTATTGCCGCGGACACCCTTGATCTCGACGATATCCTTGATACGAGCGGCATCGCAAACCGAAACGACGGCAAGTAAAAATAAACTCAATATTGTCAAACGAAATTTCATGATACTGTATCCGTAAATAAACTGTCGTATATATCGCTGTCTCATGTCAATTAAAACGGCCACAGACCGTCAAGTATCCTTGCAAGCCAACCGGGCCGATTATAATCCTCGGACAAACCCTTATTAAGAGTAACAAGTTTGAAATTCGCTATCTGATGACTCTGTATCGTATTAGCAAACGTAATGTCTCGCGGCCGAACAATGCCGCTTACCTGCACCGTTATCAGATCACGGGCAACGTTGCGGGTACGTGTCCCGATAACAACGAGATTACCGTTAGGATGAACATCTTCAACAACGACGGTAATACGATCTTCAATAGTTCGTTTTTCCTCATAATCGGCGGTGCTCTTATGCGATTTACTTGACTCGACCTTGAAATCGTCCGTTATGCCGGGTATATGCGGCAGGTACTTAAACGGTTTGTGTTCAAAGAGCTTCTGATCCGTAAAGCTTAGCTCACGTTTTGTGGCGTTCTTTAAGTCTCTGCTGCTCTCAGTCTCAATATCGATCTCTTCCTTGATAATTATTGTAAGTATATCGCCGATCTGAAAGGCCTTGTCATCAGAGTAAATAGGTTTGCTTAGAGCATTACGCTTGGCCCATATGGAACCGGCAAAACAATCACCTGCCCCAACATGCATACATAACAGAAGCGTTATCACTATTTTTTTTGTGTTCATAATATATAACCTCGGACACCAATCACAATTTTCAAATGTACTTTTGTACGCGGTTAAGTTTCTTTACGACAAATCTTACAATTGCCACCGCGAAAATTTATTACCCTATAAGGGTATTAGAAAACAGGTTCGATCGTACCGTCGGACTTGACTCTACCGACGATCATCCTTGCTCCACGACCGTCGCCTACCTTTACTTTTACCAGTTCACCGGTTCTTGCGTCAGCCTGAGCCTGTCCTATATTTGAGATAGATATCCCCGGCGTTTCGATCTTAATCACCACTAACTGTTTGCGTTTGATGGATACCGGTATCTCAATGTCACCTATCTTATTGCCGCCGACAATGTTCCCTTTTCTTATCAAACGTTTGGCGATTTGTCCATACGGAGGCGACCATCCTACCCGAGGAGCGACATTGGCCATAAAAGTCTCTATTTGCGTGTTTTTGAAACTTATTGCCGTTCCCTTGACGATGTCCGTTACCGCTTTGAGCCTTTGCTGTTTGTATTTGATATTAAACACAAGTTCGTAGCCGCCTGTTTCTACACCGTCTTTGACAACCGCGACCCAGACCTTACCCCAAGCTTTGGTTCCATATCCGCTTTTCCGCGGTACGAGTTTAACCGAACTTGACCTGTCAGGCAGAACCCAGTCTTTAGGCTTTCTGACAAGATTTATTTCATCTGCCAGGGAAACTGTTGGATCGGATTTGAGGAATGACCTTGCAACTTCGACAAAATCGTTACCACTGATGGTCTCTTCATCTCTTTTGACCGTAACTTTCTCGGCTCCACTGAAAGAAACTGATGAGGCCTTGATACCATTCGAAGCCAATCTGCTCAGTATCGTATTCCGGTCAATGATGATTTCCTGGCCTGTTTTTGAGAACTTGCCAAGACTTGTTCCGCGTGCCTTTGCGATCAACTTTTCGTCACCGCGCATAACAACGATCGAGTTGGTAGCTATGGTATCTTTATCGATAACGATTTCACGAGGCAAATAGATATGCAAACCTCGCTGACCGGAAACGACCATCTTGCTGTGATCATTGTTTATACCAAGCGATGTAACGGTCCCGGACAGCAGCACAATAACTGCTATTACAAGACTTCTCATAATTCGTAAAGTAGTTTGTCTAATCATCTTTATTACCATTTGACGTCAGGCACTATTACCTGATAAGTTGATTCAGTTTCCTTAACATATTATCGCCGACCCTGATAGCACGCGAATTGATCTCATAACCGCGCTGTGCTGTAATGAGGTTGACGAGCTCATTGACCATCTGGACATTTGATTTTTCAAGATACTTCGACAGGATCGAGCCAAAACCGTTCTCGCCGGCGGTCCCGGAAGTGGCGGTTCCGCTTGCTTCTGTCTCTCGATAGAGATTACCACCCTCGGAACTTAGGCCTGCCGGATTTGTAAACCGATAAAGTTCTATGGTGCCTATGTTAGAGCTTACACCGTTGACAAGTTCGCTTACCGTTCCGTCGCCCCCGATATCGATACTTGTTGCCTCTGCCGAGATCGTTACACCGGGGCTTATGGCATATCCGCTTGCGTTAACAAGTTGACCGTTGGAATCCCGCTGCAAAGAACCGTCCCGGGTATAGCGTTTGTCACCGTTTGGCAAAGTAATCTCTAAGAAACCGTCACCCTGTATGGCAATGTCTTCATCTCTGCCCGTACCTTGGAATTCGCCCACTGTAAAGACCTTGTTCGTAGATGCCATCCGGACACCGCTGCCTATCTCAAGACCGCTCGGTGCCGTTACGCCCGAAGCAACCTCTCTGCCGGCATCGCGTATCTTAAGATAGAGCAGATCCTGGAAATTGACCTGCGAACGCTTAAAACCGTTCGTGTTGATATTAGCGAGGTTGTTCGCTATCGAATCAACCATCGTCTGCTGGGCATCCATTCCTGTCGCTGCTGTGGAAAATGCCTTAAGCATAATAAACTCCTATCTGTTTAACCACTGTTAGCAACGCCTATTATCGTCTTTGATATCTCACGGCGCCTGCTCAAAAGTTTCATACTCGTGTCGTAAAGGTTGGAGACCTTCATCATAGCTATCAATTCCTGTGCCAGGTTGACATTGGAATTCTCCTGAAAACCCTGCCTGATCGATGCGTTCGCCGCGTCTGTGGGCTGTACACCGTCAGGAGCCCTATAACAATTGTAACCTACCGAAAAGAGTTCCCCCTCGTTTTCACCAAACTCAACAACCTTAAGTCTCCCGATCACCGCATCACCCGCCATAATATTGCCGTCCTCGGCGATCCCGATCTGGCTTTCGCTTACGTCGCTCGGTACAATAATAGGGCCGTCGGCGCCTGCGACCATGCGACCGTTTATGTCAACAAGTTGCCCCGTTGTTTTGTCCAGATGAAATATTCCATTTCGTGTATAAAGCGGCCCGTCCGGTGTCTCTATGACAAAGAATCCTTTGCTTGCTATCGCCATGTCCAGCGGACGGTCGGTTTTCAGAAGATTACCAATGGTAAAGTCCAGTGAGCCTTTGATTTTTATTTCACCTTGTTCGACTTCTTTAGGATCTGCCATCTTGTTCATCAGTTCCCTGGTAAAAGCGTTGACCTTGCGCTTGTAACCAGCGGTGTTTATATTGGCAAGGTTATGTGAGATCGTCTCATATTCCTTGACCAGTGCATCTACACTCGAACCCAATTGTCCAGCGGCATTAACCATTTACTGCCTCCGCGACAAGGTTAGAGTCTTCTGTTTCATGCTGATCTGCTTGATCTTCGGCATCCGCAAACGATCTGGCAATAGCGGCGCTGTTAGTTGCTCGCACCAATTCGTTGACACCGGCATCGTTTAAGCCCAACAGTTCCACACCGATAATGTTGCCGCTGCCTGCTTCTGCTCGCTTACCGCGAACTTCACCGATATCTTCGACGATCTTACCTTCTTCAAGTTCGAATACCACCAGCACCCTGTCTCCGCTGCTGACATCAAGGTCAGTCATTATCGCAAGCCCAGGCCCGGAAAGTTCTGTTATCGTACCCGGCCTGAATATTGGCCCTCGATAGTCATAATCATTTATTATTGTGGGAAAGGCAGCTATCATAGCCGGTTTACTTACCGAAACGCGAAGAAACCTGCGCTTGTTGATAAACCTTATATTCTCCGTATGACTCAGTGTCAGTTCGCCTCTGGCAAAGGCGATCGTAATAACATTGAACTGCCATGTTGCCCCGCCAAGACAGTAACGTACACCCCATACATCACCGCCTCTACAGTTTATCTGATCTTCAGGCTGAACAATAAATTCCAGACTGTCGTTTTTGATAACAACTGCCTCGGTTGTGATAATCTCACCATTTCGTGATAGTTGAAGAGCTATTTTCTTTCCGACCGGGATACTCCGGCTGCTCAGCCCCCTCGTTCCTCTCCCGCGAACATCAAATGAATACGTCTTCCGGTCAAATCCGAGTTTCTCCTTGATCGCATTGAGCGTGGCATTGAGTTTCTTACGCTCTTCTATACTCTTGCTGGTGGAAAAACGCTGCTGCATTACTCTGGCCGCCCCACGGTTAAACGCCGGCATCATTGAAAAAACCGCTTCTTTGCGTTTGATAGCGGCGCTTGCACTGACTGTTTCGAGTAACTTGCGTTCCTCGGCGGTAAGTCCGCGGCGGTCTGCTTGTTCGCGAAATCTTCTTTCTGAAGCTTCAGCATCACGCTCGATTCGAAGCCTTCTAATACCTAACAGGGCTATTGTCAGGACAAAAGCTATCGAAGCCATCAGCAAAACGAACCACTTATTCGTTAAAATGCTGTCACTCGGATTGAAACCGCGCATCGCCCGCCATTTCTCAACAGCCGTAAGAGCAAGCAGATACGAAAAACCAATATTGGATATTACCGCCATGAGCGCCTCAGCCGGAAAAAACTACCTGATAAGGTTAGTCAGTTCTCTTAATATGTCATTTGCA
>SDBV01005418.1_pt1 | contig 18035 bp, 14 predicted proteins | sample 2277081 | NCBI WGS metagenome assembly SDBV01 (sample SAMN10402039, study PRJNA504765) | marine sediment metagenome | isolation source: marine sediment core GS10_PC15, 223 cmbsf | place: Arctic Ocean: Southern Knipovich Ridge | collected 2010 | reverse complement strand
GCCCAGGTTCATCGAGGGCCATCGCCTGGCCTCCTTCAGCGAGCGGGGCACCGACGTGCCGGTGATCCTGGACCTGATGATCCACGACATCGACGTGGTGCTGCACCTGATCAAATCGCCGGTCAGCGATGTGCGGGCCAACGGGGTGCAGGTGATCACAAACTCAGTAGACATCGCCACCGCCCGGCTGGAGTTCGAGAACGGGGCAGTAGCTAACCTGACCGCCAGCCGGATCTCGCAACGGCCGATGCGCAAATTGCGAATCTTTCAGGGCAGCATGTATATCAGCATCGATTTTCTGCAGCAGCTCACTGAGGTATACCAGCTGATCGACGCAGACCGCCAACCCAAGGCGGCACTATTATCTATCCCTTTCGAGTACCAGGGCCGCCAGCGGCTGATCACCTACGAGAAACCGGCCACCGAGAAATATAACGCCCTGTTAATGGAATTGCGCAACTTCATCCGGTCGGTGGCGGGATTGGAACTGCCGGCGGTGGACGGCTATGCGGCCCGAGCGGCGCTGAATGTGGCTATTCAGGTCCAAGCGGCCATCGACCAGGGCGGACCGGCGGCTGAGGGCGAGGTGCCGTCATAGTTGTAGATAACTCCCGCCGGGGACTGATTTATCGCCTGGGTGACTTTTTCTTCCGTTATCGCAGCGTTACGCCGCTGCCGATCGGCCTTTTGTTGGTGTGGCAGGCCCAGGTGACTTTTCCGCAATATGTCTGGGGGTTGCTGCTGATGGCGGCCGGGGAGCTGGTCCGGTTGGCGGCCTTGCGGGCCTCCGGCAAGGCTACCCGCACCCGGCGAGTGGGCGCCCGGCGGCTGGTGACCTGGGGACTGTACGCCCATACCCGTAATCCACTATATATTGGTAATTTCCTGCTCTGGCTGGGGGCGGTGCTGTTCGCGGGCGGCGACTGGCTTTACTGGCTGTTACTGCTGGTGCTGGCCTGGTTCCTGTTGCAGTACGCCCTGATTATTGCTCTTGAAGAATCGACCCTCGCGGAACTATTTGGCACCCAATACGAGGAGTTCCGCCGGGCCGTGCCCCGGATCATCCCTCGTCCCTGGCGGTCCGGCCGAAAACGGGAATTGGCGTCGCTACCGGCAGAGGGACTACACCGCTGGCGCTACGCCTTTGAATCCGAGCGCAGCACATTGGGAGTAGTGATCCTAGTGCTGGCGGCGGCCATCATCTCAACCTACATGAAGCAGTGAGCGCCGGTACCACACCGGAGAGGCGCTTTTTCATCCTGGCCGGTGAAGCCTCCGGGGACCACCACGGCGCCCTGCTGATGGCTGCCATGCATGAGCGGGACCCCAACTGCCGGTTTGCCGGGGTCGGTGGGGAGAATATGCGCGTCCGGGGGTTGGATCACCTGTACAACGCCGAGCAGCTGGCCATGGTGGGCTTCGTGGAGGTGCTGCGACACCTGCCGTTCATACTGCGGGTCATGCGCCGGGTGATGCGGTTTATCCTGGAATGGCAACCGGAAAGGGTAATCCTGATCGACTATCCGGGCTTCAACCTGCGCCTGGCGCGCCGGTTGCATGCCGCCGGGATCAAGGTGACCTACTACATCAGTCCCCAGCTGTGGGCCTGGCGGGAGAAACGGGTGGAGATAATCCGGCAGTGCGTCGATCAGATGTTGGTGATCTTCCCCTTTGAAGTGGACTGGTACCGCCAAAGGGGGGTTGCGGCCCGGTTTGTGGGTCACCCGATCATGGAAGAGCCCGAGCCGGATGTTCCCCGCCGGGATTATTTTAGGAGCTTAGGGTTGAACCCCGACCGCCCGGTGCTGACTTTGTACCCCGGCAGCCGATCACAGGAAGTGCAACGCCATCTGGCGGTGTTCCATGCCGCCGCTGACCTGGTCCGGCATGAATTGCCGCAGGTGCAAGTGGTGCTGGGGTTGTCGCGCGGCCTCCCAAGAGACATTGTCCCACCCGCAATCCGCGGTGACCTAGTGGTAGCCGAGGAACGGCCCCGCCTGGCCCTGCGCTATGCCGATGCGGCCATCGTCGCCTCGGGCACCTCCACCCTGGAGGCAGCGGTATGGGGTATACCGATGGCGGTGGTTTACCGGATGGCCCCCCTCTCCTGGTGGATCGGCCGGAAGCTGGTGAAGCTGGACCGGATAGGGATGGTCAATATCCTGGCGGGCGAGGAAGTTTGTCCCGAGTTTCTCCAGGAGCGGGCCCAGCCGGCTCCCATTGCCCGGGCCATCTGTCGCTACTTCCAGGATCCAAACCAGAAGGCATTGGTGCAGGAGAAACTGGATCTGGTTCGGCAATCACTGGCTGTCAGCGATGGCCAAGCTGGTGCCGGCAACGGTGCCGCGCAGCCCCTGAAACCATCAGAATTGACCGCCGGAGAAATTCTGTCGCCCTCATGAGCAAGAAAGGCCCCTACCAGCTCACCTTTACCGATCGGCTACTGATCCTGTTGGGATGGGCGTTCCTGACCCTGATGATGCGGTTGAACCGCCTGGACATCCGGGGGGAGGAGCACTTGATCGCCGCCCGAGCCGGTAACCAGCCGGTATATGTTGGAGCCTGGCATAGCCGTTTACTGTTTTGCGCCTGGGCCATGCGCCACTACCACCCCATTTCCCTGGTGAGCCATTCACGTGATGGCGAACTCGTCTCGCGCATTTCAGAGCTATGGGGTTGGACAAACATCCGGGGGAGCAGCCGCCGGGGCGGCAGGGAGGCTCTGCACGGTCTGATCCGGGCTGTCAACCGCCCTGACGCCCTATTGGCCATCGCCATGGACGGCCCCAAGGGACCTGTGCATGAAGCCAAACCGGGCAGCCTGGCGGTGGCGGCGAAAAAGGGGGCGCTGTTCATCCCCTTTGCCGGCACTGCCACCCGGCGCTGGATATTCGAAAAAAGCTGGGACCGGTTTCAGGTGCCCAAGCCGTTCGGCCGGATTATTATCTTGTACGGCCCACCGATAGAATACGTTCCCGGTATCGACGACGAATCGTTGGCCCGCCTGGTGAGCGAGCACACTATCGAATTGGAAAGGCAGGTCGATGCTCTCGCAGCGCAATTGGCGTAGACTACGGCCGTTTCTCTGGCCGCTGGCCATGCTGTATTGGGGAGTTTCCTGGTGGCGGAACCTGTTCTACCGGATCGGCTTTTTCATCACCCGCCGCGCGGCGGTTCCGGTGGTCTCCATCGGCAATCTTTCGGTGGGGGGCACCGGCAAAACGCCGGCGACTGTCTTCGTGGCCCGCCTGCTGTTGGACCTGGGCTATCATGTGGGTATCCTCAGCCGGGGGTACCGCCGGGAATCCAGCGGCACCCTGCTGGTAGCCGACGGCCGGCGGGTACTGACCACAGTGGCGAAATCGGGGGATGAACCGTTGCTGCTGGCCCGGCGGTTGCCGGGGGTACCGGTAGTAGTGGATGAGGACCGCTTCCGCGGAGCCGCTTTCCTGCTGCAATCATGCCCGGTCGATGTGATCGTACTGGATGATGGTTTTCAGCATCGGGGTTTGGAACGGGATTGCGATCTGGTTTTGCTGGATGCCACAGCTCCCAGGTCGGCCTACCGTATTTTCCCTTACGGTTCGCTCCGTGAAAGTGTGGCCGGCCTGCGCCGGGCCGACCTGGTGCTCTGGACCAGGACGGAACTGAATTCACTACCTGATGCTTTAGTCGATAAGGTGGCGGAGTATGGCCTCCCCCAAATCACCAGCCGGATGGAGGCGCAAGCCCGGCTCTATGCGGTGGGCGCCGGTCCGGACCTGGCGGTAAAAGAGCTGAGTGACCGGCGTATCGCAGCCTTCTGCGGAGTGGCCCGGCCGCACACTTTCTATCACGCCCTCATGGAGCTGGGTCTGGAACCGGAAGAGGTCCGCTATTTCCCCGACCACCACCGTTATTCGGCCACCGATCTGGGTCAATTGGCGGCCCTGGCGCCGGACGAGGGCTGGGTGCTGATCACCACCGAAAAGGACGCCGTCAAGCTGCCGCCTGATTTCACGGCGCTTCAGCGGGTATATGCGCTCCGGGTGGATATGGTCCTGGATGAGGCCCAACGGGAGCGATTGGTGGAGGTACTGCTGGCTAAACTGCCCCTGCCGGGCAACGTTCCCCAGGGGACTGCCTAGCCCAAAGAAACCGCCTAACCGGGAGAGCTGCTAGTTCTTCCAGGCGGCGAACAGGTCGATCAGGTCGGCTACCCGGTGGGAATAGCCCCACTCATTGTCGTACCAGTTGAGGGTCTTGACGAACCGGCCGCCGGAAACGCGGGTATAGGGCGCGTCGAAGATGGACGAGTGAGGATCGCCGATGATGTCGGTGGACACAATCGGCAGCGTGGAGTACGATAGGATCTTTTTCAGGCGCTCGGTCCCGGCAGCATCCATCACCGCCTTATTGATATCCTCAACGGTGACCTCCCGGGCCAGTTCGCATACCAGGTCCACCACCGAACCGTCCGGCACGGGTACCCGGCAGGCGATACCGTCCAGCCGGCCGGCCAGGTCCGGGATCACTTTGCCCACGGCCCGGGCGGCGCCGGTGGTAGTAGGAATAATGTTCTCCGCTGCAGCCCGGCTGCGGCGCCAGTCCTTGTGGGGCACATCGGCCAGGCGCTGGTCGTTTGTATAGGCGTGCACCGTGTTGATGATCCCCTCCACGATCCCGAAGGTCTCATGCAGCACCTTGGCCATGGGCGCCAGGCAGTTGGTGGTGCAGCTGGCGTTACTGACGATCCGGTGCTCGGGTTTGAGTCCGTCTTCATTGACCCCGATTACCACCATATAATCGATGTCATCCTTGGCCGGCACCGTCAGGATGACCCGTTTAGCCCCGGCGCTCAAGTGCTGCTCCAGCTGGGCCTGCTGACGGAAAATGCCGGTGGCTTCCACTACTACATCGATGCCCAGTTGGTCCCAGGGCAGTTCCGTCGGGTCCCGTTGGGCCAGCATCTTGACCTGGCCGCCGTCAACGGTCAGGGCATCACCATCCAGGGCGACCTGGGCGTCGAATCCTCCCATAACCGTATCATATTTCAGCAGGTAGACCAACGCTCCAGGATCGAACAGGTCATTGATGGCTACCACTTCCACATCGTCCCGGGCGTGTATGATCCGAAACACCGCCCGCCCGATGCGGCCGAAACCGTTGATGGCTACTCTCATGCCACACCTCCTGCGCTGTTCAGTCGGTAGTAAGCCCTGATCAGGTTCAGCAACCGGGCTGCGTGACCCCAGCCGTTGTCGTACCAGCCCAGCAGCTTGCCCAGCCGTCCCTGGGTTTTCATGGTGGCCCGGGTATCGAAAATCAGACTGTGGCGATTGCCGATCACGTCGCTGGAAACGATGGGATCGTCGGTAACCTCGATGATCCGGGGTATTTTTTTGGCAGCTTCCCGGGCGGCATCGTTGATCGCCTCCACGGAGACATTGCTATCCTCGAAATGGACCGTCAGGTCCAGGCAGGAACCGTCCGGCACCGGCACGTTCAGGGAGATGCCGTCCAGCTTGCCGGCGAATTGAGGCATGATCTGCTCCACCCAGCGGGGCGTCGAAGTGTCGTTGGGGATAATATTGTCCGCCGCCGACCGGCTGCGCCGAAAGTCCGAGCCAGCGGCGTCATGGAGCGGCTGGTCGCTGGTGTAGGCGTGGATGGTGGTCATCATGGCCCGCTCAATCTCGAATTTGGCATCCAGAAACTTCAGCATCAGGGCCATCACGTTCGTGGTGGAGGACCCTGCGGAGACAATGCGGTCCTCGCTGGAAATGGTATCGTCGTTCACCCCCATAATCACCACCCGGTCGATCTGATCATCCGGCAGGTTGGGAATGATCACCAGGGGGGCGCCGGCTTCAAGGTGGGACTCCAGCTGCGAGCGCTTAAGATACTTATGCGTGGCGTCGATCACCACGTCCACGTTATAGCCGTCCCAGGGGACCGAACCGGGTTCGCGGCCCCGGATCATGCGGGCGGTGCGCCCGTCCTCCAGGTAGAGCCGATTCCGCTCTAATCGGACCTCTTTTAGAAACGACCCATGGATCGAATCGCGTTGCAGCAGGTAATGCAGAATGCGGGGCTCAGCCACGTCGCTGATGACGGCGATTTCCACATCCGGTTTCTCCGCGGCCAGCCGATAGATATTGCGGCCGATCCGGCCGAACCCCATCAGCCCGATCCTGATCGGGTCCGCTTTTGATTGTGCGCTTGACATCGTTCTTCCTTCCAGGCCCGGACCACTGGTGGCCTCAGGCGGATATAACTGGCATTAAACTGAGGCTCAAAGCTAATCCGGCGGTTTGACCGGATACAAGAGACTTAATTGTCTTAATTATTGATTTGACGGTCAGAGTCGGCAGATTAAAATAATCCGAAGCTAAGAGACTTGGATGTGAGGTCATCAAGGTATCGACTCTGTCCGTAGGCAGACAAACTTAACTATCATGGATGGGATTCCTGCTTATTTGAGGCGCCGATAAGCATTTTTTATTAGAGGCAGCAGTTAAGCCTGATGTGGCTGCCGTCATACTTCGCGGCTACGAGCCAGGCCAAGAGTGTTGACCTGCTTCCCCGGTTTTCCACACCCAGGAGTTCTTTTAACTTTGCTATATGCTGAGTGACTCAATTAATTTTAACAGGGAAAAACAAATCGCGCGCTCAAAATTAATTCGGGAGAATCAGCCTTGAACTACATCGAATACATAACAGGTATCAACTTTCGATATATCAAACCGCACACGCCACTACCAAGACATTTTGCGAAGCTCTTAGATCGGTTAGCAAGACTTGGGATTCCACTTGAGAGATATATTACCAAGCTCCCTGGTGATGATCTTCATATGAAAAACATTTTAAGTGAACTTTGCAAAATTCCAAAGATGTCAACCTTTGCTTTCGGTGCCATAATCAACATGGGTGTCTCTAATATGCCTGACAATCAAGTATTTGTTAATGTGGGAGTTTGGCATGGGTTCACTCTTTTATGTGGGATGGCTAATAATGGTAATAAAAAGTGTGTAGGTATTGATAATTTTTCTCACAAAACTGATCGCGGAGAACGGGAAAAGTTCCCGGAAAGATTCAATAAGTATAAAAGTTCCAACCATACTTTTTACGAGATGGATTATCTTAAATATTTTTTAGAAATCCATACAGAACCTATAGGATTGTATCTATACGATGGGAAACACACCTATGAGAATCAATTAAGAGCACTGCAGATAGCCGAACCATTTTTCTCAAATGACTGTGTTATTCTTGTTGATGATGCCAATGATGATGCACCGAGGCAAGCCACAATGGACTTCATTGATAGCAGTCCCAACCGGTACCGCGTCATTTTGGATCAAAAAACCTATTGTAATCGCCATCCTACTCTTTGGAATGGCATTATTATCCTCCAGCGGACCGCAGACCAGGAAGGACCATGAAGAAAGAAATAAGGGTAATGTCCCACTTGTGCCACCAAAGTTGTTTCAGATCGTTCACGCATTCCTTCCTCTTCAGAAGGGCGTGAACGGGTGGGCTAATCTGCCGGCAAGCTGTTTTCTCCTTCACCCAGCCATTTAACTGAGCTGGTCTGCTCGGGCGTGCTTTGACGTCTCACCAAGCCTTTGACGCCGCCGCAGCTTATCCCTTCAGGAAGCCGGGGATCTATTTTTTGGTGTAAGGCGACAAAAATATTGACTTTTATGTTATATATATGTACCTTTTAATGGAACGTAGCATTAATTCATAATTTGTGGAGAGCCGAAAAAATGCGTATCCAAGATTACAGATCGGTAGTTGGTAACATGTCCCTAGCCAGAATGCTTTTAGGCTTGTCGCTTCTCTTTGTAATAGCATGTGAATCCGACGTACAAATTACCTCGCCGGCACAGGACATTAAGGCTGACCAGCAAGTGCTAACAGATGACAAAGCGGAATCCCTAGATATGGCTATCGCTAGTAGTGATACCTGGTATCCCTCCAGCGGTGATGCGATAGTCTCCGGCAGCACAACCTCCCAACCGCCAGCAGTCACATCATCAGCGGATAATTATTTGTGGTTAGTCCATAAGGGCAATTCCAGCACTAAAATGTATTATAGAAAGATGAGCACTAATGGACAGTGGTCGAGTAGCACTAGAATTGTAGGGAGCTATACAAATACGCAACCTGCTCTTGTTGGTTATGGTGAATCAGCATGGATATTTCATAAAGGAGCAAACAGTACAAAGATCTGGTGGAAGACAGTAGATTCTGATGGGAGTCAGATGCCGCCGAGCGGAGACTATGAAATATATGGAAGTAAAACCTCCGCCGCTCCCGCGGTCGCCAAAGGATTCTACTCAGGTCCGACGCTTTTCAACAAAGGCGAAAGCTCTAATTATATCTGGTACAGGCCAATGACATGGTATAATAGTTGGGGGTCTAGCACCAAAATTCCTTACGCCTATACGTCTACTTCTCCAGCTGCCGTTAAGTTCAATGGCGTGCTCTATGTATTTCATAAAGGGGCTGGCAGTAGTAAGAAGATATGGTATCGACATAAAGATACATGGAACGGACCTTGGCAACCAAGCGGTGGGGACATCAAACTTGTTGGGAGTACAACATCACACCCACCAGCTGTAGCAGTGTTTAATGGCCGATTATATGTTGTGCACAAAGGTGAAACCAGTAATTATATCTACTACCGGTCAATGGACACTAATGGAAATTGGTCTTCCAGCACCAGAATCACGGGAGATACCGCCACCAGTTCTTCGCCATCCGTAACAGAATTCAATGGTCGCCTGTATGTGTTTCATAAAGGTGTAAGTAGCAACAATATTTATTATAGATATATGGTTCAGTGATCATAATTGACGGTGGAATTTGCTCTGCAACATTGAAGGGGGGGTATAAATATAATTCAGATTTAGCCATTTTAGATTACATGCAAGGATCCAATTCTTGTCACGCTTAATTAATTCCTATATTGGCACTCTGAAGCAGTAGCATTCAAAGTGGTCCTATCTCTTTTCTGTACCAGTTCCTCATTTTAAGTTGATATATTGCATATTTTCTCCATCTTAATGAGGTAAATGGAATTTTAAAAATTGAGTATTATACGCATTGCATATTGGTTCTACGCTACTAGTTAGGCCATTCTTTTTTCGCAGCGAAATTATAGGAAACAAACATTTGATTTAGCACTGCATTCCCCCAACGGCTAACTACGATCATTTGTTTTTCTTCAAGCATATCTACGGAATCAACCAGTTTGATAAAATCGCGATAAGTGTCCCAATTACCCTCGAATTTCTTTGGCCAGGCCTGCGCAAGTAGGTGACTCGGCATACGAATACCATCGGTGTGCAATCGCTCCCAGTTCTTTCTCAATTTAGCATTGGGTTTCCCAGATTTAAGCCCGGCGGCATCCCAAGGTAGACTGCCGTGTTTCCCCCATTCCACACCAATCCAAGCATGCATGTTGTGAGCATTTGCTTCATTAACGGCTTCATGAGTCTGTAATATTTTCCCATGAAAATAAGTATAAATTTTTATAGCTTCTTCCGTATATTCATCATATTCTATCCATACCACTTCATGGTCACAAGGCTCTTTATCGTCGGGATAATCGATATCATCCTCCCAGAAGAGATGATACGCAATAATAGATTTTTCAGGATGTAGGATAGCGACGATATCCATAAGATTGAAGTACTCGTCTGCGATAGTATAGAGTCGTGGGGCATATTGTAATACTCGTTCTATTTGAATTGAATCGGGTTCTCGTGGTGGGTCGATTTCCAACACCTGCCTGTATAATACATTGGCTTCATTAAGACGTTGCTTTTTATGAAGGGCAATAGCCATATCATTGATATCACCCACCTCTATTGATGGCTCTCTCAAGCATGCCGTTAATACCGACAGTAATAGCAGAGCTACCATTATTGAATGTCCTCTACACTGATCGGTAATTATCCGCATACATACTTCCTTCAGATTCTAGCCGTCCAGCGGCTAATATCAGTTATATCCAGTAAGAAACCGAATCGTAAAGCTAATCCGGCGGTTCGACCGGATACAAGGGGCTTAATCGGTTTCTTGGGGACCAGTCCGTCAGCTGACGGATCAGCCGCCAACTGTCAGGCCCAGCACGAAAATAACCCCGGCGAAGGCCATCATCAGGGGCCAGCTGGTGAGCAGGAACCGTTCCCGGCTGGGATCCTCGAAAACGTGCACCTGAAACTCGTGCAGAGTGACGCCGCCGTGGGAATCGGTAATCTCGAAGAGGATATCATTGGGCCCCTTCTGCAGTGTGCGCGGCCGCCACTTGAACAAACCGGTACGGGCATCGAACTGGGAAAAACGGGGCAGCTTCAAGGCCTTATACTTGATCGGGTCGCGGTTCAGATCCTCAGCCACCAACCGGTAGCTATATTCATAATTATTCAGGGCCACCGGTTTGGGCAGGGAGATGACGCGGGGGAGCATGTTGACGAACAGGGTGGTGGCCTGGCGGTCGCTGGCGTGTCCGTCAGAGACTTCCACAATAAACTCATGCCAGTTGAGCTGCTCGACCGTGGGGACCCAGGTTACCCGACCCTTGGAATCCACCTGCATGCCGGCCGGTGCTTTGATCAGGCGATAGCTGAGCTGCGCGTCTTCATTGCGGTCATCCACTTGCAGCTGGTAACTATAGCGCTTCTCCGAGCTGGCCACAGTGTCGGGTTGGGAAAGGATGGCCGGTGCATAGTTGGCATATACCTCAAAGGCCTGCTCGTCCCGGGTGTAGCCGTCGGAGGCGACCAGCCGTACCTGGTGTGACCCGGCCTGGTTGGGAGTCGGCACCCATTTGATCAGACCTTCATCGGATACCGTCATGCCGTCCGGGAATTCCCGCAGGCTGAAGTACACCAACGGTACCGGCTGGGCCTGGTACTTGGGCATCATGCCCCGGCCGCCCTCGAAGAACTCCCACAGCACATCCTCCAGTTCCACCGCCCCGGGCAGAGGACTGGTGAAAATCACGACCAGGGCATTGTTATCCACAAACAGATGGGTGACGGCTTCCTTGAGATCCACCCGGGCCGCCTGGGCTGTTTCCCCCGCCCGGTGCCGTTGCGGCCGGTTGACGTAAATATTCTTCCGCTCCTTGAAACCGGCAATGTAACGGGGCAGGTCGCGCCGGAACTTGTCGTCCTGAATCTCGATCCGGTAACCGTGGGTGTGGCCCAGATCGGTGACCACCGTGGGGCGCCGGAACTTGAGCAGGGTGGCCCGGTTGTCGTCCCTGATTTCCACCTGGTAGGCATAGGCTTGCCCCACCAACGCCGAGTCCACCGGGGCGGACTTGATGGTCAGCTGCGAGTTCACGAACACCACCCCCCGGAACTGAGTTTTATCCATGCCATCGGCCAGCTCCACCGTAAAGCGGTGGGCATCCAGGTCATCAAAAGTTGTGGGCCAGGTCAATCGGCCGCTGGAATCGATGTTCATTTCCAAAGGCCCTTTGGAAAGCACCCACTGCAGATTACTGATCTCGTTGGGGTCCTGAGCTTGGAAATTAAGCCCCAGGGTATCACCGGCCATAACTGTCATGGCCGCCGACGGCGCGTCGATGATCCGCGGTGGCGCGTTCACGTAGACCCAGCCGTTCTGCACATCCTCCGAAATACCATCGGTGATTCGCACCTGAAAGTGGTGGGTGTCCAGTTGAGCCTTGCTAGGAGTCCAGCTGATGATCCCCTCCTGGTTGATGGACATCCCTTCCGGGGCCCGGGGCAGCGAATAGGTGTATTGCTTCTCGGATCCCGGCTGAAAAACGGTCACCTGGTAGTTATACAGCTTCTGGGCCCGGGCAATATTGGGCGCGGTAGAGATGAGGGTCAGCTGGGCATTGATATTAACCGTGAAGGTCTGGATGTCTTTGTCGAATCCATCGGTGGCTGAGATCACCACCTGGTAATTGTCGTGGTGGGCCTCGTTGGTACGCCAGGTGAGGATCCCGTTGCGGTCCAGGATCATCCCCTCAGGGCCCGACTCCAGACGGAAGTCGACCCGGGCATCGGCGTTGCGGTCGTCCACTTGAATGCGGTAAGCGAACAGGTTCCCGGCCAGCAGATGCTCGGTCTCGGGGCGGCTGGTTATGCGCGGTTTATCGTTTACGTAGATCAGCATCTGATCGTGCACCACTTCCAGTTCCGGCACCACCTTGAAGTCCTGGGCCGAATCGGTGACTACGTCCTCGTAGCTTACTCCGGTCTGGAAGGTGATCTCGAACTCCACGTTCCAAGCGCCGAAATGCTGGTCGGTTGGTTGCCAGACAATGGCCTGCCGCTGGAAATTGAAAATCATACCCGGCGGTTTGCGCAGGAACCGGAAGTGAGCGAAGGCCTCAGCCCTATCGCCCAATACATTGCGGGCGAATTCGTCACCGGCATACAGCAGTACGTCCGGGGTACGATGAGGCGGCAGGGCCCGGGGGTCCGGCGGCAGTCTCCGATCCTGGAAATAGACATCCCCGCCCGCCACTGCCGGAACTTCCGGCTCCAGAGCAACTGCCGGCTGCCCGGCTGGTGGAAGGACCATTGGCGGAGCCACCAGGGGTAAGGCCGACAATCCCCCGGCCACCACCTGAGGAGGTATAGTCGCTGCGGCCCGGGCCGCGACCGCCACAGCCGATTCGGTGGCCGGTGGGAACGGACCTGCCGGTAGATCGGCCATTATCAGCAAAGGACCGGCGGCGTTGGCTGCCGACAGCAAAAGTCGGCCGGGCTGGTCGCCTTTTCCAGTAATTATAGTGAGGGAATGGTAGCTGTCGGGCGGCTCTGCGCCGACGGGCAACCGGGCCCTGATCATGGCTGGACTTAAAGGCGCCGCGAATCGCTTGTCGGGGAAGACCAAGGTGCCATCGGAGAACAGATAGATTAGCTCACCGCTGCCGTCCCCATCGATATCTGCAATTGCCAGGTCCAGTAGCCCGGTAGGTACGGCGTCCAAGCGGGTGGCGCGCAGCCGGGGACCTGCCATGCTCACCAACGTCAGCGAGCCGTCGGAATGCGGCAGGACCGCCTCTTCCTGACCATCACCATCCAGATCGCCGATGGCAATGGCCGCCGGTAGCACCGGCCCGGAGAGCGGATCGGTGACGGCCACCTCGTTGAAGCCACCCCGGCCGTTTATCAGGGCGATCAATTGGGGACGCTCGCCCTGCCCGATAATCAGGAGATCCCGACGCACATCGCCGTTGAAGTCGACGACAGCCACCGTGAACGGCCGGGAACCGGAGATAATGGGTTGGGGGCGGAATTCGCTGGAGGCCCGCAGCCGTCTCCGGCGCCAATCAGCCACCAGCACCATGCGGTCCGGGCTGCCCACAGTGATGACCAATTCGTCGTTGCCGTCGTTATCCAGATCTGATATCAGTAGACTGGTGGGGCGCAAATAAGAAACTCCCTTACCACGGTAGTTCCAGCGGTAGCCAGGTTCGGTATTGAACTTCTCGGCCGTGGCGTCCCAGGTAAAAAACACCAGCCAATCGGGCGACGCATTGTCGGTTAGTGCCTGGTGGTGCAACAGGACCACCAGCTCCGGGGTGCCGTTACCGCCCAGGTCGGCGATTTGGGCGTCCACCAGCAGTACGCCCTCATCGGCCGGGCGGTAACTCCACAGTACCACGGGGGAAGCGGCGGTAAGCTCCAGGTAAATCAACTCATCCGGCTCAGTGGCGTCACGATAGCTGCGCAAAGCCAGCACTTCCGGCCGGCCGTTCCGGTAATAATCCCAGCCACCCCCCAGTACACGGATCGATTCGCCGTTACTCCCCAAGGAAGTGATGGTAACTTCTCCCCACAGGTGACCCGACAGGGCGAAGACAGCTAGCAACAGGTAGCAAAATACGGGTAAGGTCTGCGGTTTGAGTCTCAACGTTGTTATTGTGGAAAACAGTACATTATTATGCGCCGCAACAAAGCCATATATAACCGGCCTGAATTCAACGCGAAAAATATAGACGGGTTAAGTGGTTATTGCAAGGGAAAAGGTGAACCCGTCTTCTACGTTGATTTTAGTATTGTTGGGTGCCGTAAAGCGACTTATATTGTAACTTCGCCCCGTTTGCTGTATTCAACCGTTGGTCTGATGGTGAGTTTATTGAATCTGCCAGAAGAAAAATCATCACTGCCTTTTTTCGGGAGTACCCCTATGGTTAAGCGTCTGCTGTCCTTCATGATCACAATGGGGCTGGTTTCCAGCCTATCCGCTCAGAGAGACATCGAATACCCATCGGAGTCGTATCTCGGGGGCGGCATCGGGTATACACCTACCTTCCTGCTCCTGGATGTGGCCCAGGCCTTCCCTTTCAATATCACGGGAGAACCGTCCACTTCTGCCGGGCTGCTGGATACCTCCGGCCTGAATTTCGACGACTTGAGTCCTCTGGGGACCATGCTGGTGCTGCATGGAGTCGAAGGTTTCGGGAACATCACCGGCAACTGGCGGGTGGGCGCCTATGTGGGGCTGGGCAGTAACAGCGTCACCCGGGTGGACAGTGCCACCCAGGAAACAGTGGATTTAAAGCTGACCCTGATGAACGGGAGCGCCTCGATCGAATATGTGATCCCACTGTTCAGCAACCTGGAGATAGCCGCCGGTTCCCTGTTCGGCTATAGCCGGAGCATTATCCAGTTCGCCCATACCGACCCGCCGCTGGATTGGTCAGATCAGTTTACCGGCAGCGACACCACCAATACCATGGTAGCGCTGTCAGGCACTTTTTTTTCATTCCAACCGTACGTGGCACTGAAACTCCAGTTTCTCGACCGGGCCGGACTACGCATGAGCGCCGGCTACCAGATCGGCACGCTCCCCGCCAACCAGTGGACTTTGAACGACTTCCAGAAAATCATAGCGCCCAGCGAAGGCAACTTCAACGCCGTGGCTGTGCGGGTAATGCTCTATTTGGGGATTTAGCATGACACACCGGCGCGGGCTGTGGATAAGCGGTGGGATCGTGGCCAGCGGGCTGCTGATTCTGGCCGTGTCCCACGCCAAATCGCTGCCGGCCGGCCGTACTGACGACCTCTACCAGAAACTGAATTCCCTCCAGGAGATCATCCGGCTGGTTAACGACAACTACGTGGATCCGGTGGAATGGGACGACGTTTTCGAGGGCGCCTTCGATGGTCTGTTGGAGCGGTTGGATCCTCACTCCACCTACATTCCCAAGGACCAGTTCGAAGCCATCAACGAGCGGTTCGTGGGCCGATTCCAGGGGATCGGCATCGAGTTCGATATCATTAACGACTGGATAACGGTCATCGCACCGGTGGTGGGAAGTCCGTCCGAACACGTTGGTCTGCAATCCGGCGATAAGATCGTGGAGATCGATGGCCAGTCGGCCTACAAGTTCAGCCAGGCCCAGGTGGTTCAGACCCTACGTGGGGAGAAGGGTACCTCGGTGAACATCAAGGTGCGCCGGGCAGGGCAGGAGAAACTGCTTGTCTTTACCATTGTCCGCGACGATATACCTATCTATAGTGTGCTGGCTTCTATCATGTTGGATGATCGCACCGGCTATATCCTGATCAACCGCTTCTCCAGCACGACCGCCGGGGAAGTGGAACAGGCCCTGGAAGAGCTGGAGGGCCAAGGAATGACCAGGTTGCTGCTGGACCTGCGCAACAATGGGGGCGGCTATCTTGAACAGGCGGTCCAGGTCCTGGACCTGTTCATCGCCCAGGATGACACCCTGGTATTCACCAAGGGCCGCCACCCCAGCATCAACCAGGTGCATCGGGCCAGCCGGGAAGGTACTCACCCCTCCTATCCGATCATCATGCTGATTAACCGGGGCACAGCCAGCGCCAGCGAGATTGTGGCCGGCGCCCTGCAGGACCTGGACCGGGGCCTGATTGTGGGCGAGACCAGCTTCGGCAAAGGGCTGGTGCAGCGCCAATGGCGGCTGAGCGACGGTTCAGCTTTGCGAGTCACGGTGGGGCGCTACTACACGCCCAGCGGGCGCCTGATCCAGCGGCCCTACGGTAATGGCAGTGAACAGTACTATCACGATCTGATCGCCCGCTCGGAAGATCCACAGGTGCTCGATTCCATCCGGGCCACCCTGCCGCGTTACTACACCCGCTCAGGCCGAACAGTCTACGGCGGTGGCGGCATTTTCCCCGACGTGCGGATCACTTACGACCTGGAGTTGACGGAGCAATCGCTACGGTTGATGAATCATCCCGAGCGGCTCTTTTTCCAATACGCCGAGATGGCGGCCATGGAGATTAAAGAACACTATCCCGACCTGGACACCTTTATCCGGGAATATCGGCCTGGGGCGGAAGAGCGTGAGCGAATGGCGGCCTGGCTGCGGGCCAAGGGCCAGGAGTTTGACGACGAGGCCCTGGAGCAGGATTGGGAATATCTATCCAACCGCGTGGCCAGCGAGATCGCCGGCCGGAACTGGAATCGGGAAGCTTTATACCTACTGCGCCTGAAAGTGGACAACCAGGTACAGCAGGCGCTGGAACTTTTTGATCAGGCCGGGCTTCTATCGGGCTTGCAATAGGAGGCTTTCCGAATTAATATTCAAGGCCTGGATGTAAGTGGGCAAAGAATTGGCTTATTAATTTTCTGGCCGATTTCCCAATCAAAACTGGAATTCACACGGAGGTCTAAGTTAAATGGTTGATTATTTTCTCCAAGGTGGCGGCTTTATGTGGCCGATTTTGGCCTGCGGGATAGCCGGAATTGCATTTTCTGTCGAACGGCTCTACCACCTGTTCAAGAGTGACGTTGAGGTGGATGTTTTTGCCGGTGAGGTCACAGAGACCTTAAAAACGTCGGGCGTAAAATCCGCCCTTGTCAAATGCGAAGAAGTGAGCGGGCCGCTGGGTAATATTTTCATGGCGGCCCTGGAGCACATCAACCTCGGTGTATCCAGCGCGGAGAAGGCCATCGAAAATCGGGGCACTATCGAGATGGCCAACCTGGAGAAAAACATGTCCTGGATAACCTTTTTCATCGGTACCGCCCCCATGCTGGGCTTCCTGGGCACGGTGGTGGGCATGATCAAGGCCTTTGACGATATTAAGCAGGCCAATGATATCAGTCCCGCGGTGGTGGCCGGGGGTATCTCGGTCGCTCTTTTAACCACCGCTTTCGGCCTGGTAGTGGCAATTATTCTGCAATTCCTCCAGAACTTCGCCTTGACTATGATCGAGGGCCATATTCTGAGTATGGAGAAAGGTTCCGAGACCCTGGTAGAGACTATGATGGTGCTGGAAAAAGACGGTAACCTCAAAGCCTGACGGACTAGTATCGGGATCACCGAATGATTAAGCGTAAAAAAGCCACTCTGAAGGATATCCCCTCGGCTTCCATGGCCGATATCGCCTTTCTGCTGCTGGTATTTTTTCTGGTGACGACCACCATAAGCATGGACAAGGGCATCGGCCTGGTGCTCCCCGCTATCGGCGAAGAGCTGGAGGTCAATCCCAAGAATATCACCAACGTGCTGATCAACGCCGCCGGGCAAGTGCTGTTGGATGAGGAGCTGGTGCCGGTAAACCAGCTGAAGGGGCGGATCAAGACCATGCTGGCCCGCAATGACAAGCTGATCGTCTCGGTAAAGACCCATCCGCTGACGAAACACCAGGCCTACATGGATGTGCTGGATCAGCTCAAGCAGGCCAGGGCTACCCGGATTTCCATCGCGGAACCGGACATGTAAGGTCTCCAAAGGAAATGCCTGAGAAATGAAGTTTTCTGTCAGCAGCAAGCCGAAGTCTGAAATCTCAACGGCTTCCATGCCTGATATCATCTTTATGTTGTTGGTGTTCTTCATGGTGACCACCGTGTTAAGGGAGTATGAGGGGCTACCGATTGGCTTGCCCAGTGCTACGAAAATCGAAAAGCTTGAGAGCAAGCGCAACACTGCTCACGTGTGGGTAAACAAGGTGGGCCTGGTATCGATTGACGACAAACGGGTGCCCATGCCGGCGGTTCGGAACGTGATCTATGCCAAGCTGGCCGAGAATCCCAAGCTTACCACCTCCTTGAAG
>SDBV01005417.1_pt1 | contig 18037 bp, 23 predicted proteins | sample 2277081 | NCBI WGS metagenome assembly SDBV01 (sample SAMN10402039, study PRJNA504765) | marine sediment metagenome | isolation source: marine sediment core GS10_PC15, 223 cmbsf | place: Arctic Ocean: Southern Knipovich Ridge | collected 2010 | reverse complement strand
CGCGCTCCTTCGAGGGGCAACGCAAGCACCGAAACCGTCAATCGAAGAGAATCGTGTGCCGAAATCACCCGCCGCGCGGCGTCTCTCACCTCAGTCGCGTTCTGCCGCGCAGACTCCTAGCCGAGCTTTTGTAAAGGATCATTCTGACCGTTCACGCGATAGACTTGAACGATGGCATCTGAAGAATACGAACGAGTACTTGCGGGGCTTGCCGATCCAGATACCCGATTTAGTACCCTGGCGGACCTTCAGGACAGCGAGCTAAGGAACGCTGCGGCGATCGCAGCCCCGTTCCTGCGGGATGAGGATCCAGAGGTGCGGTTTTTTGCTGTCGAGTGTTTGCTGGCGCGTGGAGGTAAACGCTACGCGAACCGTGTGCTGCCCCTGCTTCGCGATCACGACCATCTAGTTCGTGTGAGTGCCGTGGAATGCGTGGCTCGGTGGCACATTCGAGATGCATGGCGGAGAGTTCTTCGACTAGTCCGCGATCGTGACGACCTAGTGCGAGGCTACGCCGTTTGGACCCTAAAGGAACTGGGGGCTGTTGAAGCGGTGTCGAAGCTGCGGAACCGCCTCGGTAGGGAGCGGAACGTTGAGGTGAAGGCTGCGCTTCTTGAAGCGCTAGCGGTTCTAGATGATGACGACAAGTGCGCGCGTCGCTTGGAAACGCTGTTGAAGCACACTGACAAGAACGTCCGGGACAGGGCAGCGAACTGCCTTGTTGGTGTCGCGGACTACCGCAAGCCGGAACAGTTTCGGAGACTCCGGTGCTCGCTTCAGGAGGCCGTTCTCGCGGAAAGAGACAAGGGTATCAGATTGCGACTTCGGCAGAATCTCGAAATGTTACTGGAAGGTTGAAGCCCGCTCCGCCGTATAACGCCTGCGCGCTCAGCCGCACCAAACAGGCTAACCGTTAGCTTGCTGGCAGGAGCGCTCGCCGCCAGATATTACCATGAAACGACTGGGCTCGGCTGTTTGGTGTCGGCCCGATTACCGGCGTCTAGGTGTAAAGGATCTACCCGGACTTCTGTTAACTATGTCCCCGACCGTTCTTCGTAAATCGACATTTTGGGTAATTTTCACATCCCAAGAATTTTGAGCCAGCATTTGGGCCTTTCTTCGCCGTTCTTTCAACTAGATTGGAACCACACCTAGGGCAGACCGTATTGGAAGCATGTCGCGCACGCAAAGACCGCACATGGTCTCTGGTAGTGAGAGAAGACTCGGAGACATGCCGTTCGAGCGTCATAATTACACGGTCAATATCTTCAGGCGAGAGAATGCGATCACGGAACTGTTTTATGTATCTGCCCAATCCAGACTTTATTACATTAGCTGGTAAGTGAGTCTTAAATTTACAATCGCCAACAAAGTAGATCACTGTATGTATCAACGATTCACCAAGACCCAGATATTCAGAGAGGATCTTTTTTTGCCTGAAGGTTTGTCGTATCGGGCTCTGAAACGAATACTTTTTCCGGTATAGTGATTGAGTCCATTTTGACTGGCTCTCGGAACCAAATATCCAGCCTTTTATATTCTTTGTTTCTACTATGAACAACCCAAACGGTGAGATGAGAAGGTGGTCTATCTGAGTGGTACCGTTATTTGCCGGAATGATGACATCATGAAATCTCCGATAAATTTTTGCATCAAGCGATAGCCACATGTTGAATGTGGTTTTCTTTTCACCGATCCAACCTCGAAGGAGTTTCATTCTAAGTACGCATAACAGTAGGCTAAGTGGATTGCGCTCCATATTGTCACCCCACCGTTGGATCGAATCAAGGTTTCTTCATAAATTTCGGGATTTTGTGCAATTCGAGCGAGGCCGGACGATCGAACTCAGCGTTCCAGCTCGTGCATCTCTTTGACCAACCGGCTCCTTTCCGGGCCGGGCGGCGTGGTGTCCAGCAGCCTGCTGATCTCGATGTATCGCTCGCGGACGGACCGGAAGCCCGGGCTTTGATAAAGCCCCGACGCCCACTTCCGCTCGGCGTCGGACCAGAGCCGTAGGTACGGCTCGTATATGTGCTCAGCGTAGGACGGCTCGGCATCGCTAGACCCGTGCCAGATATCAAGTTCGGCGATCGGCGAGCCTAGCAAGCGCGGCAGGAGGTACAGGTTGCTGAACATCGTCTGACGAAGTTTTCTAGCAGCACCGATCTCGTTGCCCGCACGGTGCAGCGCGAGGGTCCAGCACAAGAAGTGCCCCGGCTCGCCAACGTCGTCCGAGAACTCCTTCGCGAACCACTGGAAGGCCGCGAGCGCGCCGTCGTTGTCATCGAGGAGCATGTGGTGCGGGCCGATTAGGTATCGCCTGCCTGCGCCGTCGTGGTAGAAGCCGTACTCCTTCTTCTCCTTTTCGAGCTTGCGTTCGTAGCTTCTCAGGCGGGATCGAATCTTCTGCTCTTCGGTCTGCGGCATCCGCGTCTCTCCGGCGAGATCGTAGCGTCCACCAGCCCGCCGCGATCGTGAGCCCGATGACCCATGATGCTGTCAAGTTGCGAGTCAGGCCGATAATACGCATTCGGTTACGTAGCGCTGAAAAGTGGAGAAAGGCCCCCGCATCGGAGGCTCCTCAATTCGCGTTCCCTCTCCCCGGAACCTACCCGTTCGGTGAGTCAAATCATCGAGGTCACCGCGTCTGCTGAAGCGCCTTCATCGCCTTGACCGGAAATACCATGAACACATCACCGTATGGATCAACACTGAATTCCTGATTCGCACCAGAATCCTTCGGCACGGCAATCTCGCGATATATGTACATGCATCGAATTCGCCCCACTCTCGTTTCAAATTTTGAAGACGACGCAGGAGGAAGTACGGGGTCTGCGAGCGTGGGAACCTCGCCATTCGCTCTTCGCTCACGATCCACCCGTCGCGCCAACTCTACGAACTCTCGAACCTCTGCATCCGTCAGCACTCGCTCGGGGCAATCTATCGCATACGCAGGCCTCACCAAACCAAGGGTCGAAAAACAAATCGCCGCAGCAAAACAGCACCCCAAGCAGCGCCTTGCTCGTGCCCGTCTCTTTCGCAGAACCGATGCAATCGTCATGTCATTTGCTCCGTAGCACGTCAACGATGACCCCATATTGGTTCACGATAAAGACTCGACTGCTGTCACCGATGGACTCAATGTAAATATAATGGCACCTCTGCCGCCTCACCGTTGCCGTAGACGATGGAAGCTCTGCGGGAAGATCGGTTCTAACGAACCGCTCTCTTCGTATAACTTCCGCAATCTGCTCATCGGTGAATACAGGTCCGCTGCACAGCGAATTGGCCAACACCAACTCGCTCACGCCTAATTGGATACAGGTAAGCGCAATTCCAATGATCACACGCATTTGCAATGCTCCTCCCTCAATCGGAGAGTCACCTTCCACGTCAGCCGAAAAACGGAACAGTCAAAAGACGCATATTGCCGGAAGAGATCATAGGAATACAGGCTCCGTTTTGGCAAAGACCGATAAGACATTCCGTTAATTAGCGCTGAAGAGTTGGGAAAGGCCCCCCGAGCGCGTTGGGGTTTCAAGGTGGTTGTTTGACTAAGCATTTAGAATTGCTGGAATTTTCCCAAATTCAGCGTAGAATTATCGCAGGGGGGAAGTTGGAAAAACAATTATTAGTCTTTCTTATCAGCATTATGCTTTCGGGCGTTGCACACGCCAAAGCCAAAAAGCCTTTGGATTTACCTGTCTGTCGGGTTGCCCGTGCTAAGACCGCTTATACAAACGTCGTCAAAATACCTGAACAGGTGAAAGCTCATATTACGGCTTACAAGAAAAGCTGGACTGATTTGTGTGACCGCAAAGCAAGTGCGTCTGTCCACGAAACATTACGTATGGCAAAGATCCTTGAAGAAAAATTCAAGCCTGTTCTTTCTTCCACGTCATCAAAGACAGCCGATGGTAAGATTGACTGGAAAAAAACGGAAGCTGTCCACGACTATCTTCAAGAAGACCTCCCCAAATTTGTTCCAGCTTTTGATGGGTCAATCATTGAATATGAATACTTTCAGCCAAGATTTTCAGAATTCAAAGAAGTGGCAAAATATGGTAACGCCGAAGACAAACTTTTCTTTCAATTGCACGCTGACTTGCGGGGAAACGGCACTCTTTCCCTTTGGTATGAACAGACATGGCACTATGGTGGGTGTCTTAGGTTCGGTGAATACGATTGGATTCAAGCCTTTCAAACACTGAAGAAAGCGAAGAAAATCGAAGCCCCACAATACCGTAAAATTATTTCTGAATTGGAAGGTTCGTTGAATCAAGCCCTTGATAGTCTTTATTTTCAGTTTTCAGATAAGGAATTCAGCAAGATTTGCACATGCAAAAAGAAAGGCGCTGTTCGGGCTGACCTTGAAAAATTGGTCGCTTACTTGAACAAGAACAAATCAGACCCCAAGTTGGTGGCGAAACTTCAGAAAACCCTGAAGGCAATAGAAGCTGGGAAAATTCCAGTGAAATCACAGGCTGAAAAACACTGTTCAGGGGGATAGCCACAAGCGTAGTGATCGCAGCAAATGCGTTCCCGGCGGCTCCCGCAATATGGCCCTGGTGGCCGATTCTGTGGCAAGTCAACCAGCTACCGGCTTCCGGCTATTGCGTCCTCGCGGCCTCGGAAACACCCGCTTCACCTCGTCGCGGCTCGAAGCCTGGAACCAGAAGAAGCGAAACGAAAGTCGGATCCTCAGCAGGTCGGCGCGCTTCGAACAACGCCCCCAGCAGGGCAGGCGTCGCTGTCTGTTAGTGCCTATTGCGATCGAGGGCCTGATAGGTGTTAGGTGGCTGGCGCTACTTGATATTCGCCTGATATTCCGCAGCGAGGCTCGGGCTTCGCCTTGAAAATTTTTGCATGAGTTCCTCAACAATTCCGTGAAATTGTGGGATCCTGGTCTCAAGAAGAAGCGGATCAGCAATCTCGGGAGAAGCTTCCGCAATTCGCGAGAAGATTCGATCCTGAACACGAAGAAAGTGAAGTACGAAAATCAGGAAAATATCGGGATCCTCGGGGTCGACTTCCTGCACGTTGATCTTCAATGTTTTCGTTATCCGAGCCCCCTTTATGGTTGTCGAATGCTTGATGCCCAGAGCAAGTCCTGCGAAACGACTATGCATCGCAATCGATGAGGCAGAATCGTACGCAAACAGCAGCTCATATTCTTCAAGCGTCTTCTTGATTTGAGGCTGGTGCGCATTGAAGAACTGCCTTCCTTTAGATTCATCGACTATCTGTTGCCATTCACGCGCGATAGCAGGCTGGTCAAGCATTAACTTCATAAGAGCAAGGGATTCGCACTGAAGGCGAACACACGCCAGAGGAGCAGTCACGCGCATACGGAGAAAGTCCGCTGCCGCAATCGCGTACCAAACTCCAATTTTACCGCAAAGAAGTCCACGGTTTTCCCGAGAATAGAAGTCATCCAAAGCAGCCTGTGCAGAGGTGAGACGCGCTGCGGCCGTTCGGGATTGTGATCCTAGAGAAGCCTTCTCAAACTCGTCGATCGATTGAAAGCCAGCGGCTCTCATCTTGTCGGAAACGATTTTGTAGTGATCCGGGATACCTTGCCCATATGCGCGAACACATGTAGAAAAAAGGTTTGCAGCACGGTCGATTGCTTCGGGAAGATCCGGGCTAAATCGGGAAAATATTTCGCGAGTTTCTCGAACGTTATTTTCGTCAGCTTCAAGTAACCTATCGATTTCTGGTATTAGCATCGGATCCGGCCACCTTCTATGTCTGGGCGCTCAGTCGCGTCAAACGGCGCCAACCATTGGCGCTTGGAACAAGAGCGATCACCGCCAGATTGTACCACTGGTTGATTGGACTTGGCTGTTCGGTGTCGGCTGGAGTTCCTCGTTACGCCGCAGGCTGGCTAGCGATCTTCGCCACCCTGAGGAGTTCCACCGGAGCCGCTCGAATCGCCGGAGCCGCTCGAATCGCCGGAGCCACTAGAATCTCCGGAGCCGCCTTGACCCTGGGGCGGTGCGGGCCTAGGTGTGCTCGGCCTCGGGTTCTGCCCTCCCTTCTTTTCTATTCCCTCGCGAGTTTCATTTCGGGGCATCCGTTTCTTTCTCCTCAATCTGCGACCGAAATTCGATGGCTATGGAACTACGGTCAAGTGACAAGTATAGCGAGGATACGCTGTAGAGCTCTTCGCCAGAGTCGTTCTTGTAAACTCGAACATCCTGCAAATGCAGCTCTGCATTCTCCGAATCGTCTGAAAAGAGTTGAACCCACCCGTCGTAGGCGAGATTTCGCGAATAGTCGCGGACTGTCACCCATTCGACCTGCGGCGAATTGAAGACGAAGCCCCAAACGTCGAGTTCTCCGAACTTCTTCGTGATTCCCATCCGTCGTACAATGCGAAAGTGGAGCTTGTGGGACGACGCAAAGGTGACGGCTAACCCCAAGCATCCCGCTATGAGCACCGCCCACGCAACTTCACGAAAAACCACTGGCGCTTGGCCGTCTGTGAGCGCTCGAAGAAATACAAACTCTGGCGGATTCGCCCCGCATAGCGCAAATAGCCGAAGCAGCACCCAATAGAGAAAGTATGACGCAAGACCGAGAACAAGAGAGTTCAGGAGAAACTGGAACTGCGTACGCGGTTTATGGCTAGTAAACGTGTCGACAATGTAGGCGCATATCACCCCCGGGAAAAACAACAGAATAAGGCGGACAACGAGCTCACTTGCTTGCATCGGATTGCCACGCTGTCATTCAAGCCACCTATCGTCTGAGCGCTCAGCCGCACCAAACAGGCTAACCGTTAGCTCTGGGGCGAGAGCGCTCGCCGCCAGATTGTACCATGGATCAATTGGGCACGGCTGGTTGGTGTCAGCTACGGTGCCTTGCTAGGCGGCGAACACTCCTGGGCGAAGCGCTTCTGTGATCGCTCGCGGAAGCCCAACCGCAGCCAGGAAAAGCACTGCCAAAAGCATAGAAAACGGCGTTTCAAGGTTCGGGATCGCGAGTAGGGCAGCTCCAAGGAGGGCCATGGTGAATGATCCTAAGGATGCTGCAAGGCGCAGAGCGCTTGCTTCTAACTTCGGGAAACGACGCACCAATATCACCCATGACATTACGGTAATGCACATGATGGGAAGTCCAGCAAGCGTAAGACCCACGCTAGTGGCAAAAACTGCGAGCGCGCCAGCGAGAGCAGTGACCATTAGATCCTCAGCCGTACCGCTGTTGATGATGGCGGCGACAGCGCCGAATAGTCCGCCGGTCAGAGGCGCAGTAACGGTTCCGAGAACGATCCAAAGAGCGATTAGCTTCCAGGCCAATTGTTCAACACCTAACATCTGGGCGCTCAGCCGCACCGAACAGGGCCAACCGCTAGCTCTGGGACGGCAGCGCTCGCCGCCAGATTGTACCATGGAACGATTGGACTCGGCTGTTCGGTGTCGGATGGGGTGCCTTATTAGGCGGCGCGCTCGGCACGAACCATGAGAAGAAGCGGGCGACCAATGTATTTTGCAGCCGATGGCACTTCTTCCAGAATTCGGTCGTCCCCGACGTATTCGCGCCACGCAAGCCGCTGGAAGCCCGCATCCGAAATGTGGTTGAGATAGTCATCGACCGTGTAGCGCTCCGCCCCCAATCGGTACTCGGTCCCGTCTCGCTCGAAGTTGGCTTCGATTCCAGCAAGCGCAAGATCTGGATGAAACGCCGAGAAGACGAGACGCCCCCCGGGCCGCAATGTGGCGAAGCCCTCTTTGAAGAAGTGCCGCAGGTCGGCCAGATGTTCCGAAACGAGAGCGGACAAGAGGGCATCAAAGGCACCTTTACGCACCGGAAACTCACGGTTGAGATCGGCTTGGGCAAGAGCTGCATGGGGGGGCGGCCCGTCGGGCCATGCGAAGCATACCGCGCGAAAAGTCGAGCCCGACGGGTCGGCTAGAAGCCGAACAGAGGCTTTCCAGGTACGAGCCGGTCCCACATCCCGTATCGAGTACCCACTCGCCCGGGCGAGGATCGAGTTCTCGGAGTGTGTGGCGACGATCAAGTGACACGATCGGATTGGGCGTTGCGTCGTAGTGCTCGGCCCAACGATCGTATCCTTCGCGCACTCCTGGACGTTCTACTCGTCTGCTCATATCCCCGCGACACCTAACCTCTAGCCGCTCAGCCGCACCCAACAGCGCCAACCGTTAGCTCTGGGACGGCAGCGCTCGCCGCCTGATTGTACCACGGAACGATTGGACTCGGCTGTTTGGTGTTGGCAGGATTGCCAGTGTAGAGGTGTAAAGGATCTACCTGGACTTTTGTGAAGGATCAGCCCGACCGTTCACAGCGCTTTAGTCTGCGCCGACCCACTCAACCCACTCGCCCTTGTTCCAATAGAGAATCGTGGCCGCCTTCTCCAAGTACCAATCTTCGATTCCCTGATGATCGAGCGGGGGAGGTTTCGGCCCCTCTCTCCAGGTCTCGAAGGCATCTCGGATATGCTGATGATCTACGGGAACAATCTGTCTCGTAAAACCGGCCAGAATCGTCCCATCGGAGAGTCGCTCGAAGTGGAAGCGGTCATCACGAGGTTCGAGCTTTGCCACCGCCGAAGTCGAACCAGCCCAGTAGACGAGGATGATCGAACGGCCATCTCGCGAGCAGAGAACGGCCCAGTCGCTCTGCCCCGGCTGTTGAAACTCACCACGAATCGCGTTGTGAGGTTTAGGGTCAAGGTAGCCCTGGGGAATGGTGCAACCCCGGGAACGAAGATCTGCCGCGATGGGCTGGGGTAGACCCGGAAAACTTTCCGGTTCGATTCGCGCATCCTCGGGTCGGGGCGTGTCGATCTGTTGCGCACAGGCAGCGAGAACCGCGACTAGGATTCCGATGAGGGTCTTGCGCTCCATGTACTGCGCTGCCTAATGGACCGGCGATAAGCGGCGTTGAATAGCGCCGTCGAATGCGCCTAGCCAAAGAAGTTAAGTGCCAGAAGGACAGCGATCAATTGAAGTGCGCTATTCAACGTCCGACTTCATCGGCTTGTTGGGCGGCGGTTGGGCCGAAGTTCGATGAGCGACGCTGTGGGTGGCCTGGGGTTGCGGTTGACCGGCTAGCAGTGATCTAGGTTACTTAGCCTTCCTACGCTTGGGCTTGTTTCGCTTGCGCTTCTTGCTGGACTTGGCCTTTGTGTGCTCGATCGCCCCGCGCCGGTCGGCCGATACGCCCAGTGCTACTAGATCCCGGGGGTCACACTCATCGGCGAAACGTATTTCCGTCTCACCGGCTTCCATCCACGAAATGATTACGATGTCTTTGGCTATCTCTTCGATCGTGCATCTTGAAGAGTAGGCGACTTCACCTTCACCTTTCGTATTACCCTCGGATTCAGCAATGGGCGGCCAATCCTTGCTGAGATGGGCATTCAGATAAGGCCCTATAACTTGTAGTGTAATGTGTTCGCGAACGGCAGCCGTGGGACGCAAGACCCCTGGCTCGATGGTCGCTCCTGGAAAATGTAGGGTTATTGACTGCTCCCAGGTTGCCGCTCTTTGCGGCCCGATCGGCAGAATCGTCATTTCGTTTCTCCCTCCGGCTGATCCCTATTCCACCTCGGAAGAACGCCCACACTACTTTACGTCTACCTACCTTACCTCTGGAGAGAAGCCGTGCTCCTTCTTCTCCTGGTGGAGCTTGCGCTCATAGCTTCGAAGGCGGGATCGGATCTTCTGCTCTTCGGTCTGCGGCACCGATATTCCCCTGGGCGACCGGTAACATCGTAGCGTCCACCAGCCCGCCGCGAGCACGAGCCCACTGTCCCCCAGCCTGCTCGACGCCGATGCCGACGGGTTCGGCACCTCGCTACGCGAACTCGGGCTGGAGCCGGGCTTCTGTTAGCTATCTGCCCGACCGTTCAGGCGGGCTGACTGAGCCGAGTAGTCACGGATGGCCATGCCGCCAAGTTCCCGCATGCCGAGGGCCTCGTAGAAGGGTACGAGTTCTGCGTCGCAGTGGAGGTTGACGGAATAGAGCCCCGAGAGCTGTTGCAACAACTCGCGAACGAGGTGGGTGCCCACACCCTGTCGCCGATGCGCGGGAAGGACCTCAAGGAGGGAGATATACGCGGACAGCAAACCATCTGAGATCGCGGTGGCATAGCCGATAACCTGCCCCGTTGGTTCCATTGCGAGTGCAACGTGAGCGCTATTTCGCAGGATCTGGAGGTGAGCGTCCTGCGAGGGTGGGTTCGGCCAACCTTCGAAGAATCCGACGAGCTGGTGAGGCTCGATGTGGGTTGCGGTATCGAAGTAGTCCATCGAAGGAAGCTCCGCGACGCTTAACATCTTGGCGCTCAGCCGCACCAAAAAACGCTAACTGTTAGCTCTGGGACGGCAGCGCTCGCCGCCAGATTGTACCACGGAACGATTCGGCTCGGCTGTTTGATGTCGGCCGGATTACTGGCGTAGAGGTGTAAAGGATCTACCCGGACTTTTGTAAAGGATCATCCCGACCGTTCAGGCGATAAATCAGTAGGGAACTGACTGTAGGCTTCCCACTCTGATTCAGGTATCTCAGAGGTTCTTGAGCGGCTGTGCCATGCGCGATTTAGATGGGCATAAATGTGGCCTAGATCGACCCGGAACCCCTCCTCTTCGAAGTGGCCGTTCTCGGACATTTGATCGACGAGTTGTTCAAGGTGTTCACGCGCGTCGTCCAGCTCCGCAATTAGGAGCGCCCACTCTACGGGTCGCGACTCTTTATCGATCATAAGGTCCACGCCACCCAACGGATCGGCGTTAACCGGCTGGCAACAGCGCTGACCGGCCCCGACCTTTGCCGACTCAGTATGCCGTCAGATGGCACCCACGGTCAATTGAACCGGGCTGTTGACAGTCCGGTTCAACGGCTTGTTGGGCGGCAGGCTCAGCGTGTGAAGGACTGCTTCTTGACCTCGAACGTGTCGGGCGCAACGAGGTACTCTACTCCGCCGCCTCGGTGCGAATGTGACGGCGGGCCGTAGCTCACGAGGTAGTCACCTGATTTCGTAACGTGGACCGACACGTACCAGCTCGCCTTGACGAGGGCAGTGGGACCGCTGGGCTGATCTTGGCTGGCTAGCCATTCGTCGTGGCGCTGCTGTGCTGCGAGCAGCGCCGCAACCACCGCTGGCTTGACTGAGAAGTGGTCGGCGGCAGGCGTCGCACTGTCGGATTGCGGCTTGGGCTCTTCTGCCGAGCTTTGGGAACTGGCTACAGCGAGGGAGAAAGCTGCGAACGCGATGGCGAGTCGTCTCATCCTTCCGCCCAACAGTAGGGTAAGTGGATTGCGCTCCATATTGTCACATCACCGTTGGCTCGAATCAAGGTTTCTTCTTAAATTTCGGGATTTTGGGCGTTTCGAGCGAGGCCGGACGATTGGAATCGTGCGGCGTGGGCTGAACGATCGAACTCAGCGTTCCAGCTCGTGCATCTGCTCGCTCCCTGGCTTTGATTCTCTCATCCAGTGCACAATTTCCGACCACTTGGGTTCTTTGCCGTACATCAACATGCTCAGGCGAAAAATACGACCTGTCAGCGTCCTAATCCAATAAGTGGACAGCACAAGCAAAATAAGCGCCAGAACTATCTGCCAGCTGGGAACATTCCCCATGATAAGTCTGACTGGCATTACTCCCATCGAAGTCAATGGAAAAATGCTAAAACCCTGTATTGCAAAATTGTTCGGATCAGAGACACCTGCGAATCCAATCCCGAGGGGAATTATTGGTAACAGCATCATCGGGGTTTTCGTCGTGGTGTTGGGATCTTCCACCATTGCTGCAATCGCTGCCATAAAACAATTCCAGAAAACTAATCCTAAAATGGCAAATACCGCCACAAGCCATAGAGGCGTAATCGATGCTTCAATGCCAGCCAGCAGCGACGGATTTCCTGACCACCGCGCATACACCTTCATTCCAAGGGCCACCGTTACCCCACTCACCAGAATACCCTGCAAACTCATTGCCGTGATTCCCAGAATCTTGCCATCCATCCAAGTCTGAGTGGAAATCGCAGAGGTTACCTGTTCAGTGATACGCTGCTGCTTCTCACTGGTAATCGACATAAAGAACAGAGCGAAGCCCATTACTACACCCACGACCATCAATGCCAAAATTGCGAACGCCATGATCCGTTCCGAATTGGTCCGAGGAGGATTTCCGAGTTCATGATACTCAACCTGTAATTCCACAGGCAGCGTCAGCTCACGAAAGTCAGAGACAGTTAGCTCGTGAGATGCGAGGCGCTTTTCAAGAGCAGCCGCATTGAGCTGTTCCGTCAGTTCGCTCTGCCAGCTTTCAACCTCGAATACAGTCAGATGCGCCTTCCATTCAGAAAAGATCTTCAATAATCCATCGATCTCCTGATGCCCGACTTTCCGCATAAGATCATCCAGATTTGCTTCGTTAGCAGGCAGCCAATGAACGCGACTGGATCCGTTAGAAGCCATTGTCAGCCCCGCTGGATTTATGACGTGAATATCGATGACTTCATCACCTCTGAAGAACGAAATCAACCCAGAGCCCCCATAACCGAGCATGCCAAGTAGGACAATCAGCCCGATAGAGATTAGCTCACTCTTCCACTTGAAATAACGCATGTACTCCCAGCGAGCTACGATCCACACCGTACTATCCACGATGCCCCCCTGCATGACGCTTGACTGCTTCGAGGTAGATCTGATGCAATCCAATTGATTGAGTTGTAATACGGGAGATCTCCATGTGCTCTGAGCAATCCCGAAGCAATCGTCCAATATTGCCCTTTGCGTTTAAATACAAATCGATATGATTCTGTCCCCGGATTATTACTCGATCGATATCTTCCTGCCTGTCGAGTAGCGACTGATTCACGGACGCTACTTCCAGCGAGATTTTCATCGCGGAAGAAGCAGACTTCAACACATCTGCCATCTCACCTTGTAAGATCGCTTTGCCGTGACTCATCAATAATAGGCTGTCGGCAACGCGTTCCACGAGATCCATCTGGTGTGCGCTTAACACGATTGTCATTCCCTGCGAACGGAGTTCCTGGATGATCTCAATCAGCAGTTCCTGGTTGATTGGGTCGAAGCCAGCAAAAGGCTCGTCTAGGATCGCAAAACCCGGCCGATGCATGACCGCAGAAATAAACTGCACCTTTTGCTGATTGCCTTTTGAAAGGGCCTGCAATTTGTCGTTCTTGCGCTCTTCCAGTTCGAATCGCTTCAGCCAGCCGAGGGCTTGTTGTCGGGCATCCGGCCGGTTCATGCCGCGCAGCATTCCCAAATAAACCAAATTAGCGATTGGTGATTGCTCAGGATAAAAGCCTCGTTCCTCGGGCAAGTAACCGATTTTCCGCTTGTCAAATCGATCGTCGTGGCTGAGATAGCTAATCGTGCCACTGTCTGGGCGAATAATGTCGAGCAACATTCGAACAGTCGTGGTCTTACCCGCGCCGTTCGGCCCAAGCAGCGCGAATATTGTCCCGGGCAGAACCTCAAAGGAAAGCCGGTCGACTGCGATAACTGAGCGGAACGCCTTGCTGATCGTACTGACTTTCAAATAAGCCTGGCGCATCAAATTTCACCACCCAAAAGGAGAGATACGCGGAATGTAGTTTAGTGTGATTAGCACGCGAATCGATCACCTTACACTAAGCATGAAATTGAATTCGTCCGCGTGATGTTCATTGCGCCCATTTATGTGTCCCCCGATCTTGTCGACACCAGAAGATCTCGGCTGGGTGTCCCTTTGACCTCTAACGATTATCGCAATTCTTGAGGGAGTCAATCATATCGGTTCCGCTCGTAGCTCCGTAGGCGGGATCGAATCTTCTGCTCTTCGGTCTGCGGCACCGATATTCCCCTGGGCAACCGGTAACATCGTAGCGCCCGCCAGCCCGCCGTGATCGCGAGCCCACTGTCCCCCAGTCTGCTGGACGCCGATGCCGACGGGTTCGGTATCCCGCTGGGCGAACTCGGGATGTAGGGAGAAGAATGATGAAGCTACCGAAGCCCATATTCGATTTGCCCTCCACGCAAGGGAAGGCCCAGGCAACGGATCCGGTCCGGCAGCCCCATGATCGACGAGTGTTCTCGACGCCTTCGAACACGTCAAGCAAGTGTCGGGTATAGAGGGAAGCCCCCCGATTTGTACCGCATGCACAGGGGGTGGGGCCTTCGTGCGTGGTTTCGCGTGTATCTGTAAGGAGCCCTTCGCCCTCGGTTAAGGGCTACCGCCGATAACGCCGCCGACCATTGCCGAGCACCAGCAACGCGAGCACTCCTGACGCCAACTGAAGCAGTAGGCCCGGTTCGGGAAGGTTCCACAGGCTGGCCATCGAAGTTCGGACAACGATCACGATGTTGTCGGCGCCTTGCGGGGTGCGGCTTTCGACGCAGGGGTCAGGCATGGCACTGGTGCCACCCGGATCCACGCAGTCAGCGACCAGGACAGCGGCCTTGAATATTTCGCCCGCGTCGGGGTCCATCCCGGGCGCGAAGAGACTGAACGTCAGTACCAGCGGGTTCGCGACGGTGCCATCGGGCGCGGTGATGTCCATCTGCTGACCAAGGAAGCTGAAGCCGCTCGGCGGCGTTTCAGTAATCGCGCCCTCATAGATCGCCACTTCGCCGCCAGCCGTCCCGGGGGGCACGGTCACCGAAGTCTCTACCGGGTCCGAACTCGTCGCGATCGTGCCGGTGCTGACGGTGCCGCCGCCGCCGTCTGCTGTGCCGGTTGCTTCATCGGGCTCCGGCGGCTCCGTAATCAGCCACGCGCTATTGAACGCGGTCGTGTCTTCGATGTTGTACCCATCGATGTCTACGACACCGTCCACCCCATATGGGCCATTGACGCCTACTTCGATCTCGAACGTGCCATTTACAATGGCATTCATGCGGAACGTGACCGTTCCGAGGTAGGCAGTCGCACCCGCCGGCAGGCCGATGCCTAACCCAGGGACTGCTGCGGCGCTGATGTTCTGGACCCACCCGACTGTGTCGTTGTTTGGCTCCCCCACATGGACCGGCAAGCGTATGCACTGTACGGTGCCACACATCGTTGTGGTCATCCCTTGGAAACCGGTCACGCTGAGCGTGGGGATCGCGGCGTTGTAGTCGACGCTGACGCCGGCGCCTCCCACGCCTTGGGAGCCCGCGGTGATGATCACCCCCAGGGTGATGTTCTCTATCGCGGCCCCGTTGATGAACTCTGTGCTCGTCGGGCAGTTCCGCTTGGTGGGTTTCAGGCAGATCGGGTCTCCATTTGGATCGACGTTTGAAAGATCTAGCCACAACAGATCGACTGTGGCGTTGGCAGGTGTCGCAATCGGGGTCGCCGTGGGTGTCGCACTCGGCGTCGCAGTCGGCGTCGGAGTTCCGCCGGGCGTCGCAGTCGGCGTGGCCGTGGGCGTGACCGTTGGTGTCGGCGTTGCCACGGGAGTGGCCGTGGATGTCGCAGTAGGTGTCGCTGTAGGCGTTGCCGTGGGTGTTGCCGTGGGTGTTGCCGTCGGCGTGGTCGTCGGCGTCGCAGAAGGTGTCGCAGTCGGCGTAGGCGTGGCGGTCGGCGTTGCCGTAGGTGTCGCAGTAGGCGTCGCGGTCGGTGTCGTCGCAGGCGTTGCCGTGGGTGTTGCCGTAGGTGTCGCGGTCGGCGTGGCCGTGGGTGTGGCCGTAGGCGTCGGTGTCGGCCCCGTGGGCGTTGCCGTAGGAGTCGCGGTCGGCGTGGCCGTCGGTGTCGGCCCCGTCGGCGTCGCGGTCGGCGTGGCCGTAGGTGTGGCGGTTGGCGTGGCTGTCGGCCCCGGCTCCACCAGCCACGCACTCTTAAACGTGGTCGTATTTGCGATCCAATTCCCATTTATGTCTAGGACGCCGTGCCCCCCATATGGGCCATTGATGCCGACATGGATCCCGAACGTGCCATTTACAAGCACATCCTTGTGGAAACTGACCGTTCCGAGATAGGCGCTCGCACCCGCCGGCAGGCCGATGCCGACTTCTGCGTAGGGGACTGCATTGGCGTTGATGTTGTTAATAAACGGCGGGATGTCGCTCATCACGTCAAACGGGATCGGCAAGTAAGGCGCTGTGTCAAGTCTCCTAAAATTGACCACGCTGAGGTTGGGCAGCACGTCGCTGTAGTCGACGCTGACGGCGGCGCCAACTACGCCACCGGGGCCTGCGGTGATAATCACCCCCAAGGTGATGTTATCCGTCACGACCACGGAGCTGAGAATTGTCCCCAATTGTGGGCAGTTCCGCTGGGTGGGTAGAAGGCAGATCGGATTGCCCGCCGTGTTGGTCGCTGAAACGTCGATCCAGATCAGGTCGACGGTGGCGCTTGCGTTGGCCGTGCCCGCGAACCCCACCAGGGCCACCACGCTACCCACTGCGGCTGCAAAGAGCTTCCGCGTTGCCCCGTCTCTTCGATCACGCAGAGTGCTCTGATCAAGATCATGGGGGAAAAGGCTGCGTTTTCGACAGTGTCCGATAGGTCGAATTCGGTTAAGCAGTAGGGCTGAAGGGTGGAGAAAGGCCCCTATTGCGGCCCATGACTCCCCCGAACGGATGCGCCTCATGGCGTTTCCCCTCCCACTGCCATGAGCTTCGGGGCCACCGTCTAGGCGTCTCAAACACCGCAGGGCGTGGGATATGGGGTCCAGCCCTACACCCGCTCTCCTGATATGTCAATACTTTTGTTTAGAGCATTCTTTATTACATATCTAATACAGAGAGAGCACACTCTTAGCGCTTAGATTTAAACGGGATTTCAGCCAGCGCGTTCCCGAACCGCGCGGCTCACCTGCCGAACAGGATCTCCTCTAGCTTCGCCGCCGCCTTTTCCTGCGTTTCACCCTGGGCCAGTTGATGCGGGCAGATCGGTTGACTTTCTCTCAGGGCTCCGCGGCATTCCCATCGACCTTTGGTAGTGTCTGGCTGAGGCTTTAGCCGACCCGATGCAGTGTTCCTACTGGGCGGCGTTGCTTTATCTAGCAAGAAGAAATCTCGAATAGTACATATGTATTACAAACAATAGTTTCAAAAAAACCTTGATATTTTCCCGGGGAGCCGGGATAATGGGGTGGCTTTCAGCGCCGACGACCCCGACGAGGAGCAGTACCGCCAACCGATGGGAGGTTTCGCGATGAAGCTAGCGATGCTCGTGGCTGTCGTCCTCCTGAGCTGCGCATTCCAAGCCAGCGCACAGGACACGGACGGAGATGGCGTCCCCGACACCATCGACAACTGCTTGGTGGCGGGGAACCCCCGCCAACTCGACCCGGACCTGGATGGCTACGGGAACCGCTGCGATGGAGACTTCGACCAGGACGGCGACACTGACCAAGACGACGCGGACGTATGGCTTATTTTGTGCCCAACGGACCCAGACATCTGCGACCTCGATGAAGATGGGGTCTTCGGTTTCGCAGACTGGGGGTATTTTGTTTCCGTTCTCCTGGGAACTCCGCCCGGTCCCTCTGGCCTCGCCTGTGCGGGGACGGTTCCGTGCTCGGCTCCGCCCGCAGTGCCGGGCCTCGGCGGCGCCGGTATGGGTGCACTCCTGTTGGCCCTGATTGCGAGCGCATTCGCGGTGCGCCGGCGCTGGCTGACGGCCTGACGGCCGCCTCTGCCCGCCTCGCTACGGCTGTGGCGGGTTTGGGAAGACTAAGCTGCATTTTCGCCGGTGTCCGATAAGTCGCATTCCGCAAGCTGAGCCTGAATGGGGGCTAAACCGGCTCATGTCGGGCGGGCAGATTAGCTGACTTCGCTTAGGACCCCGGCGACCTAACCAGTTCGCGCAGCGCCTCCCAATGCCGCGGATGCGGAACCCGCACTCCCCGGCGAATCATCCCGCAATAGGTTCGCGACAACCCCGTCGCTCGCATCGTTTCCAGCAATGAGACCGTCTTCAGCTTCGGCCTGATCTCTTTTTCGAAGATCGCGGGGTCGGACTCACCGATTAGATCTGTTCGGAATTGGTGACGATTCGAAACGTCACGCTTACGCTCCATTCTGGCCAGAATGTCAGGATGACGATCGGAACCCCACCATG
>SDBV01005416.1_pt1 | contig 18037 bp, 20 predicted proteins | sample 2277081 | NCBI WGS metagenome assembly SDBV01 (sample SAMN10402039, study PRJNA504765) | marine sediment metagenome | isolation source: marine sediment core GS10_PC15, 223 cmbsf | place: Arctic Ocean: Southern Knipovich Ridge | collected 2010 | reverse complement strand
CGTATAGATGAACTGGACCCGGACATTATCCTTTTAGATATCTCTCTTCCTGATATAGATGGTATTTCTGTATTAAAAGATTTAAAGAATATAAAGCAGCCTATTATTATGCTTACTGCGCATAATGAGATAAACCTTGTTGTTGATGCAGTTAAAGCCGGGGCAGTTGACTTTATTACCAAGCCATTCACTTTAGAAACTATAAAAACCGCTCTTTATAATGCATTTTTAGATGAAAGTAATTATAAAAATGTTTTTGATAAAGAATCTCATCCATTATTAAGAAATATTATAGGCGAAAGCACTGCCATTAAAAGAATTAAAGAACTTATTTTATTATTCGGGCCGAGGTCTGAATCTGTCTGCATACAGGGTGAAAGCGGAACAGGAAAAGAACTTATTGCAAAAGCCTTGCATGGGATTACAAATGTTAAAGAAGAACTTATTTCGATTAATTGCAGTGCCATACCCTTATCGTTATTTGAATCTGAATTCTTTGGTTCTGTAAAAGGTGCATATACAGATGCCATTGACCGTGAGGGTATTTTAATCGAAGCAAATAATAGCACATTATTTCTTGATGAGATCGGAGACATGCCATTATTTGCACAGGCAAAACTGCTTAGAGTTTTAGAGGAAAAAAAAGTAAAGAAACTAGGTACAAACCATTTTGTTGCAGTAGATTTCAGAATAATAAGTGCAACCAGTAGAAATCTAAAAAAAATGATAGCGGATAGCTCTTTTAGATTCGATCTGTATTATAGAATAAATACACTGGAAATTTTCATACCACCTTTGCGTGAAAGAAATGATGATATTCCGATACTGGCAGCATACTTTCTAAAAGAGACAAGCAATAATAACAAGAAAATTAAACAGGATGCTATGGATAAATTAAAATCATATAACTGGCCGGGAAATATCCGTGAACTTAATAATATAATAAAACGTGCTGATGTTTTCTCAAAGGAAATGGATATCACTGCTAAAGATATAATTCTTTACTAGATTTTTCTTATATAGTATGCTTCCAACTCCCACACTCTTTCGCCATTAAGCGTAATAACACGTACTGGTTTTGCAACAACCATTATTTTTGAATTAATCGGTATTATTAATGAACTTGCTTCTTCGGTCTTTAACCTGTTAAAAATTCTAAAGGCCTGAGCACCATTTACTATAAGAATACATTTATAACCAATTACATCATCCGTTCCTATCCATTCGCCATAGACAAGTTCCAATTCTAATTGCTCAGGCCATATTTCATCAGGAAAAGCGGCTTCCAGCAACAGTCTGTTTAAAAATACTATTTCTTCTGTTATCTGCGGATTTATATCTATTATTTCAATTAATTCATCACTTAGAGAGATACCGGTAAAATTACTGCTGCTGTAAATACTTTCCTTTTTTATTAAATCTGATATATCATCCAGAACAGCAGCTATTAATTCATCTGATACACCGGAGGATGAATTCAACATATCCATTGTTTCCTGAGTTAGTGATTGTTTTAAATAAACTGTTAAACCTGTGCTCCCAGCCTCTATTTTATTAATAAAAGAAGAAGGATTTATTAAATCCTCTTTATTTAGATAAAAGAAATAGTTTCTGTTTATTATCTTAGGTGAAATGCTTGAGTATATACCATTTAGAACATAATATTTATTCCGGTCCAGTTCATCTTCCTGCCCGTTTTCAATTAAAATACTTAATGCTTTTAAATTAACAGAAAAATCCACAACATTATCAAAATCAATACTAAGTGCATTAAAAACAGCAATTATTGAAAAAATTAGAATTAAACAAACATTTCGATATTTTTTTATCATAACCAGCCTCCTGGAATCATAACCCCAAAGTTTACAGCCAAATAATACATACTAAAGTTATGTTCTTCTAAATCTTAAGTATAATTGTGATTTTGGTCAAGAATAGAAACAATGGTTTCACACAATTGATGATAAAAAGAATCCCATATTTTTCATAGCTCTGCATATTAGAACCTATATTACCGTTATTTTTTAGATTAACGATAATTATATTAAAATTATTCAATAACTCTTTCATTTCATACGATACTAGTTTTAAAAGGGTTGTCAAAGGGATACAAGTTAATTGATTTTTTTTATGCTTTATAGACATATAATTACAAATATTTTTTAGTTTTTTATTTGACAAATAGGTACTTGCTATATATTATAAATATCAAAGGTATTTTACTCTTATAATTAGTGAGTAAAGGATAAACATGACAAATAATGAAATAATTCCAGGGTTTGACGACGAAAAAGACGATAGCTTAAAAATAAAATTACAAAAATTTGATAATGTAAGCAATTGTCTTGCACTTTATCTAACAGGCTATATCGATACTTATAATTCAAGTTACTTCCAGAAAAGAGTAGCTAAAGCCATAGATACCGGATTTATTAAGCTTATATTTCACTGCGGCGGATTAAATTATGTATCAAGTACTGGTATTGGTTCTTTTACTACATTTTTAAAATCTGTAAAACCAAGAGGCGGAGACCTCGTATTGCTAGAAATTCAACCAAAAGTATATGAAGTATTTCAGTTACTGGGTTTTTCTCAGTTTTTTAATATTAAAGACAACATAGAAGAAGCAGTAGATTTCTTTAAGCAGGACGGAAAAATGGAAAGCAGCTCTGTTTTCCCAAAAATATTTAAATGCCCAATCTGTTCTAAAAAACTTAAAGCACGAAAAGCAGGAAGATTTAGATGTTCCGAATGTAAAACCATTCTAGCAATTGATAATACTGGTCAAGTGTTTCTTGGATAAATATTTGTATTTGAGCAAGTATTTTCGGCTATTAAATTTATGCAAAAGTTTTATATTTTTTTCTCCTTTATAGAAATTATTTTTGCAATGAATATTATTTTGCTTTATAATCATAATAAATACACTATAAATTAAGATTTTATATATTTAGAATATTCTTATGGTGTTTGTGGTTTTAATTGGCAATATTCTTGATATTGTCTGAAAATAAAGAATTTTCCGGCCCGTATAGCATGAGGCAGGAAAATCCGTAATAAAAATTATTTAAGGAGGCTTTAATGATAAGCAATGAAAAGCTGGAAAGCTATTTACTCGACTTATCGCTAACATACAAAAAGCAAAGCGATGATATCTGGATTATAAATGGAGAGGATAAGGGGCTTGAAAACGTAGTAATCATGCTGGAAGACCCAATTGTAGTTATACGAATAAAGGTAATGAATATACCTGATGGTAATAAGACAGACTTCTATGAAGAACTTCTTAAATTAAATGCATCTGATTTAGTACATGGAGCATATGCAATAGAAGGAGACCATGTATTATTAGTTGATACATTAGAAGGTGAAACAATGGATATAGAAGAACTTCAGGCATCACTTGATGCTATTGGATTGGCTTTAGCACAGCATTATGAAAAATTATCAAAATTCAGGAATAAAGGATAGGGGGAGGCTGTTATGGGTATATTTAAACGATTGAGAGATGTTTTTAAAGCTAATATAAATGATTTAATAAGCAAAGCGGAAAATCCGGAGAAAATGCTTAATCAAATGATCATAGACATGAATGAACACCTTATAGAAACAAAAAAAGGTGTTGCATCTGCAATAGCCGATGAAAAAAGACTTGAACGCCAGTTGAATGAAAATATTGCAAAGAGCAAGGATTGGGAAAAGAAAGCAATGCTTGCTATTAACGCAGGGAAAGATGATCTTGCTAAAGAAGCTCTCGTACGTAAATCAGAGTATGACGGCTATACAAATGAGATGACACCTCAATTGGAGTCACAGCATGCTGCAGTAACAAAGTTAAAAGACGGCCTTAGAATGGTCTCGAAAAAAATAGAAGAAGCAAAAAGGAAAAAGAACATTCTTATTGCAAGGGCCAAAAGAGCACAGGCACAGAAGAAAATCCAGGAAACAATGGGCAGTATTTCAGAAGCTTCGGCTTTCGACACATTTGACAGAATGGCGGAGAAAGTTGAAAAGATTGAATCAGAAGCAGACGCTCTTGCAGAATTGAGTGATATGAGTGCAGATTCTAATCTTGAAGCTAAATTCAAAGAACTCGAATCATCCGGCGGATCTGCAGATCTGATGTTGGAAGAATTAAAAGCAAAAATGAAAGGCAAAGTAGAGGACAATACTTAAGTGAGGAGAATAATTTATCTGGCAGGTTAATTTTGTCTGTGATAATCCTGTACTTTTAGAACGGATAAGATTCTTTCATAAAAAAGGCAATATCTGTAAAATGGCATTTTCAGATATGCTTACTGTAAAAGATCAGGATATATATATAATACCTGCTGTATTTATCCCTAATTTGCCGAAGAATATTATAAAAATAGATAATTGGCTTCCTGTAATTGCATATGGAAGCCAATTTTATATGGAAAAAGCATTCCTTGCCGGATGTTTTGATTATCTCAGAGAACCCTGGCAGCCGGAGGAATTATTCTTCCGGCTGGATCGTATTTTAAATAAGCTAAATAGCAAAAATGATTTTAGTAATTTAAAAATAAAAAAGAAAACGGATGATAATCATTTTTCATATCAGGAAATTATCATCCTTAAAACTCTTCTTAAGCAAAGAGGAAATCCTGTGAACAGAAACATACTATTTCATGTTTTGTGGGATAATAAACTCCCTCCGGATAAGAGCAGAGTAATTGATGTACATGTTTCAAATATAAAAAAGAAGCTTAAAAAGTTGAATTTGGATATTATCATTTCTAGTGTTCGTGGTATTGGATATGTAGCTTTCTAGAAAAATAAATTTACTTGTAATCATAATATATCAATGTTAGACTTTCTTTAAATATGAAGCAATCTCTAGTTCTTCCAGTAATATACTTATTACTTTTTATCATTATAAGCTTGTTTTTAGTTGGACTAAATATAATTATAGATTTAAGTGATACAACTGAGAACAGTGAGACATCAGGATTTTCCTTTAAAAAGCTTCCCTCTATAATCAGAGATGTTATTCCGATTGCAAGTTTAGTAAGCTTGTTATTTATTTTCCTACGTATCCTTAAAAAACCAGGTATCCAATTCTTTTCATTTCTGCTGCCTTTAATTACTGCTTTTTGCGCTCTATTCTTTGGAATTATCGGGATCAATATGGTAGTTATTCCCATAGATAAAGAAATATCAATAGAAAACTATATTAAACCTGATAAATTTCTTATTTTTAACAATAACATTCTTTACGTAAATTCTATATCCGAAAGCACGATAAATAATGCAATCCTGTTTAATAATGCCGAATTATTTTCTAATACAGAAAGTTCGTCTTACCAGTTTATTGAGCAGGCACGAGTTTATATTACAGATAATACAATTGATATTAATACCGGCAATTCGACGACTTCGTTAAATGTGAAATCTTATTATTCCGGATTCTACTCTACAGGTGAAACTATGGAATATGTTTTATCCAGTATTTCATTAATTAATGTAGAACTAAATGATTTTTATAACAGAAATATAATGGAATTTGCAATACTCTGTTTTTCTTTTGTTTTTATTATTATGGCTTCAAATGTATTTATGAGAATATCCAGGTGGCCATTATTTAATTTCTTTGTAGTTGTATTTATTACGGTTGGTTCAATTTTATTATATAATTTTCTAAAGAATCATATTGTTTTGGAATTCTTCAGTGATATTTCGGATTCCTTTTTCTTAAGATTATTACCGTGTTTCTCTTTAATGATTATTGGTGTAATATTTCTTTTTATTGATATAATTTTCATCCCTTTTGATTTCTGGAAAAAGGAAATTGAAAATGAATAAAAGTAATACACAAAAAGTTTTATATACATTATTGGTTGTATATATATTGAGTCTTGTCGCTCTGTTTATTTTTAATCTGATAGATATTAATCTGTTTAAGAATGATGAAATAATAGAAATATTCCGGATTGGAATAGCATTAGATAAAGCACTGGATTTTTATCTGGAGAATTTTATTGCAATACACACAGCCGGAATAATTATTTTATATTCAATTTTCTTTAAACCGGAAATAATGAAAACTACAGTAGATAGATTTTCGAAACTGATCTCTTCATCAATAATCACGTTTAGTGTTCTTTCTTTAATATATTTAATTTTAATTATTTTAATTGCTCCATCTGTTAAATCCAGTTTACAGGGTAAAATCAATCTTAATAATACTGCAGTTTTCTTTTTAAACACAGCACAAGAAAATTATGAAAAAGAAAATTATGAACAGGCTGTTAAATACTTTGACCTTTATTTAAGTATTGATAATAATAACAGGGATATACATACAATAAAGCAGTTTACAGAAGAAAAGATCGGTAAACCCGTGGTAGTAGATAATACAATATCTGAAGATAAGGAAGTTACCGAAGTAGATATAGAAGAAACAGCAGAATCTTTTGCACTTTTAAATAAAGCAAAAGATTTCTTCGAGCAAAAAGATTATGCATCCGCACACTACTATGCCAAAATTGTTTATGATTTAAATCCTGGTAATAATGCTGCGAAAATACTATTGGAGGAAGCTTTAGCGCAGTTATATACTTTTAAACCTGCAGATTCTAATCCGGAGTATTATTTATACAAAGATGAAGACTATTCCTTGTATGAACTAAAAGTAAAAGGCTATTCTGCATTACAATCAGAAAATTACATAGAAGCATATCTGATTTTTGAGATATTAACAGAAGCTTCACCTGATAATAAGGAAATAAATGATTTCTTTATAAAAAGCAGAGAAGGATTAAAAACATTTTCATTTTTTTACAGTGAGATCGAAGAAATCAATACAATGCCAGATATAAATAACATTATCTTTTTAAATAACCATGAAGATACAAAAGAAATAATTTTAATCGGACATATGTATCATATAGGTCCGCAGATCTATTTTAAGAATATTGATGTTATAAGATTAAACAATGCCGGTAATATCATATTCAGTATATTTTCTGAATATGGAAAATATATTAATAATTTTATTAATTTGAATTATATAAAAGAGGATGACCAAATTGTTTTTGATGAAGATAAAATGATTGAACTAAATATAAACATCAATTTGCTGCCCTATTTTAGTATAGAAAAGAATACAATAAATACTATCAATTTAAATGACCTGTTTTCCGTAAGGGATTTATATGATGATGCAGGCTATAATAAAAAGAATATTGAACTTGAATTCTTTATTAAGATAATTCACCCCTGTTTGTTTTTAATTTTATCTCTGCTTAGCATATCGATTGGATGGGCGTATAGAGCAAGATATCTTGGCAGGCCGCCTATTATCACATACATAATTATGCCTATAATGCCTTTTGTTAATGCTATTATAATTTCACTAATAATATATTTTCATAAAATCCTGATAGGTTATATTCTTGTTACCTCTGGATTTATTATCACATTAATATCACTTATAATTATTGAGTTTATACTCTTTGTAATCGCTCTTATTATTTTATCCGGGCAAAGAATGGAATAATTTTTTTGGAACCTTTTTTTACTTATAACGACTAATTATATAAACATTTATTGATAGGAGTAAATTAAGATGAAAAAAAAATCTGTAATAATTTTATTATTAATCTTTTCAAGTATTATTATCTATGCACAGAACCTTGATGTAGTTAAAGCAATACTTCATATAGATGATAATAAATTGTTTGAAAGAATCGGATTATCCGAAACAGAAATCCAGGCGATTAATGAAGCGAAATTCGCAGCAAAAATGATATTGAACCAGGCCCAGGTAGAATTGAACCTCTGCAAAGCCCTGCTAGAGCAGGAGCTTTATTATGAAGATGTAGATATGGATGAAGTTGAGAATATTCTTTTGAAATCTCATGAATGGCGATTAACAACAGAAATTGCAGAAATTGAACTGTATATAAAAATCCGTGATATTTTATCAAGAGAACGTCTCCAGCAGCTTGTCTATGAAATACAGACCATGGCTCAGCAGCAGAACAGAGATAACCAAAATCAATAAAAATGAAAGAATTATTGTTAAAGAATAACTTAATCTGCGATGAGGAACTTATAAGAAGTTTCATTCTAGAAAAGGATGAAACTTCTTTTATCAGTCTTTTAACCAGGCATATAAAAGGGATCAGAAAATTATTATACACGATATTTAATGGAAATAGAGAGGACATGGAAGATGCAGAACAGGAAATAATTTTAAACCTTTATAATAAATATAATGGAGGTGAAAAAAATGAATAAAGATTGTAGAAATACAAGAAAATCTATTCATAATTATTTTGATACAGGAAAGCCGCTTAAAAAATCTGAGCTGGAACACCTCTTACACTGCATATCCTGTTATTCATTTAAGAATAATTACGAAGAGCTAACTTCTGCAATTAATAATCAAATAAACAAGCAGATAGATCCTTTACCTGAATCTGATTTTTCAATAATAAAAACAGGAAAATCTAAAAAGAAAAACTTTATTTATAAATTTGCTGCTGTAGCCGCTGCAGTACTGGTAATCGCAGGTACTTTTTTATCATATCAGCTTTTAAATAATTTTGGAAAGGACCTTACACTTATAGACCAAAATCATATATTCGTAGAAAGATTGTTTAATGATCCGTTGTTTGAAATTGAATATAATGACCCTATTGTACCGTCTGACTGGTTTGATGTAACAGGGTCTGATTATGATATAGTGAATAAGCTTTAAAAGAATCATGATGTTATATGAATCTAAATTTTCTATTAAAGTAGATCATAAACTATATTGTTCTTAAGTAATAAAAGAAGTTAGAGTTAATAATATGGAGTTTTTTAGTAAAAAATACGAAGATATCTATATCAAATCATATGAGAATATGACAGAATTAAGTGAGGGTGTTAGTCGTTATTTTACTTTTACAATTCAGAAAAGTTTCATCAGTCTTATGATTACAGAATCCATGATGAAATATACCGTTCATTTGTAAGAGAGAAAATGAAATATGATAAAACAGCTTAGGAGTATACACTTAAAAAAAGTTTATTTTTTGTATTGACAAAAGGGCCCAGTTCATAGCCTTCATCCCCGCAATAGAACTGGGAGAGGTCTTTCGACTATCTGAATAAGGAAACATTATATTTTTTATACTTTTTTAAGTATCCGCAACTCTTTTAATGCGCGCGCCTAAAGCTTTTAATCTGGCAGTAATTTTCTCATAGCCCCGTTCTATCTGATAAACATTATGAAGAACGCTGGTACCTTCTGCACATAACGCAGCTAAAACCATAGCCATGCCTGCACGGACATCCGGAGAAGCCATCTCTGTTCCTTTTAATCTGCATGGCCCGGAAACAACTGCCCTGTGTGGATCACAGAGTATGATTCTTGCGCCCATATTTATTAGCTTGTCTACAAAAAACATCCTTGATTCGAACATTTTTTCATGAATAAGAATATTACCCTGTACCTGCGTTGCAACTACAAGAGCAATACTTGTTAAGTCCGCCGGGAATCCGGGCCAGGGTGCATCATCTATTTTAGGTATCATGCCGCCGAAGTCCGGTTCTACACGAAGCTCCTGGCCTGCATGCACTTTGATGTTCTGATTATCAACCTCCCATGAAATACCCATTTTTGCGAACGCAATTTTTGTCATTCTTTGAAACTGCGGAGCAGCATCTAAAATTTCTATCTCACCTCTTGTAACAGCAGCAAGCCCGATAAATGAACCTACTTCCATATAGTCCGGACTTATTTTAAACTCCGTACCTTTTAGTTTTTTAACACCTTTAATATATAGAATGTTTGAGCCTATGCCTGTAATCTGAGCACCCATACTGTTAAGCATATTACAAAGATCCTGCACATGCGGTTCTGCTGCAGCATTCTGTATCACAGAATCACCGTTTGTTAGCACTGCAACCATAATAGCATTTTCTGTTGCTGTAACAGATGCTTCATCTAAGAAAATATCTTTTCCGATTAGTTTATTTGCCTGAATTGTAAATATACCGTTAATATCTATTCTGGCACCGAATTCCTTTAAAGCAAGGAAGTGCGTGTCCAGCCGCCTTCTTCCTATAACATCGCCACCAGGAGGTGGTAAAATAACTTTGCCAAGTCTCGCAAGCATAGGCCCTGCAAAAAGAATAGAAGCCCTTACTTTAGTTGCCAATTTTGGAGGTATTTCATCACTTTTGATATTTAATGTTGTGATTTTGTAATCATTGTCCCCAATCTTCTCCACTTCCGAGCCGAGCACTTTTAATATTTTAATCATTACCTGCACATCTTCGAGCAGGGGAATGTTTCTTAATATCACTGTCTCATTTGTAAGTAAAGTAGCAGCAAGACATGGTAATGCAGCGTTTTTATTACCTGAGGGCTGGATTTTTCCATGAATCGGGTAACTGCCTTCTATAATATACTTATACATAATATGAACAATCTAAAGAGTTTATAATGATATGTCAATAGTATTGATTTTATCAGTATTTTAAAATATTATTACATATCGTAGCAGAGCTGCAACCAATTTATAAAACAAGAAGATTTTTAAACCGCAGAGAACGCAGAGGGACGCAGAGAAAAAAATTTAGTTTTTTATACCCTCTACGGTTATTAATAATAATCTTGTTAAAAAAACAATATTTTTGGGTTTAATAGTATAAAACATCACTAATCGGATATTTGTGCGAAATTTATATATGGAAGACGATGTACGTAATGCCGGAGATAAAAGGTAATAAAATGATATTAGATAGAATTATCGAACATTCAAAAAAGCCACCTGTTTTTTCTAAAAGTACTCTCAATTTCTGGAAGGATGAACATATTTCAAAATTTCTTTTAGAAGCACATTTGAATCCAAATTGGGATGCGGCAAGCAGGAAACCTGAAATAATTGATAAAACTATCAATTGGGTAGCAAATAATTATTTAAAAAATAAAAACAGTAAGATTTTAGATTTGGGTTGTGGACCAGGATTATATACAGAAAAGTTTTTGAATAAATGTAGTGATTTTAAAATAACAGGTATAGATTTTTCTAAGCATTCTATTAAATATGCAAAAGATTCAGCAATTAAGAAGAAATTAAATATAAATTATATTTATATGAATTACTTGGAAATGGATTATGAAAATGAATTTGACTTAATATTTATGATATATTGTGACTTTGGGGCATTAAACAATGATGATAGAAATAATTGATTAAAAAAAATTTATAACGCAATAAAAAAAGATGGAATATTAATTTTTGATGTTTTTGATGAAAAACTATTTGAAACAAAAAAGAATATCAAAAATTGGTCTATTGAAAACAATGGTTTTTGGGCAAAAGATAAACATTTAGTTTTAGAAGAAATATTTCATTATCCGGAAGAAAAAATAATACTTAGCCAGAATATTATTATATTTGAAGATAATAGAATAGAGATATGTAGAAATTACGATCATTACTATTCTGAAAATGAAATTGAAGAATTATTGTATAATTTTAATTTTAAAAATATGCAATTTAATAACAGATTGATAGAAGAAAGTGATTTTACGAGTAATGGAAAATAGAGTAGGGGATTGTGAGATATGTCAACAAGTCTGTCCCTGGAATAGAAAACATCTCGAAAATCCTTTAAAGACAAGATTGATAGAATCTTTTAAAAAGAAAATTAAAAAATGGGAGAAATTTTTTTATTTGCCAGATTTAATAGAATTATCAGAAAAAGAATATCAAGAAAAACTTGGCTGCTTAAACACAGGCATATCTTATAAAATATTCCATCGTAATGTTTCAATTGCTATGAAAAAAGTAAGTGAATTAAATAAAACTAATTAAGTGATAGAAATAGTGTGTCTTTATAATTATCACTTTTACATATACAGCATATTATTCTTGTTAAATTTCGCTGCTCTTTTAATAAAAAATATAATTGACACTTTAAATGGGTTAATCTAAAGTAAAATTATGAATACATCATTTAATACTCAATTTTGAATAGATATATAAAGTATGTGAAAAAATCCGTTATGTGCAATTGATAATTTAATTAATAAATATGATTTCATTATAAATGAAATAGAATTAACTTCGGATTTAACTTTTTATTATATTTCATGTGAGAGTGAATTGTTTAGTACAAGCTAGGTATTGAATCTTGAAGAAAATAACGAATTGTTAGGTAAATATGGTTCAATTATCGGAATGCCTAATCGATATGGTATTTTATGTTTTAAAATAAATAATCAAAAAGTATTTGATTTTATGACTGCAATCAATCCAGTAATGTTTGTTATGTGTTAAAAATGTGAGAGCTATAAGGAAAGAAAGAATTGAAAGAAATAACCTGGGAAGATTTTACAAAAGTTGAATTCAGAATCGGTAAAATAATAAAAGCTGAGGTCTTTAGCGAAGCAAAGAAACCCACCTATAAATTACTCATAGATTTTGGTAAAGAAATCGGAGTAAAGAAATCTAGCAGTCAAATTACAAATCATTACTCTACCGATGAACTTGAAGGTAAGTTGATTATAGCAGTAATAAATTTTCCTAAAAAACAAATAGGACCAATTATGTCAGAATGCCTGGTAACCGGATTTTACGACTCTTCCGGTTCTGTTATTCTTGCTGTTCCAGATAAAAATATAGAGCTTGGTTCCAGGTTATTATAAAAGACACACTTTCTACCCATAATTAAGTATAAATTACACAGTCATTCCTTCGCATGAAAGTAATTGACTTTCACATGAATATAAATTACATTTAAGTAAGTGATATCTACTATTTTTAATATCCAGAGGTTTTCAACTCATGATGGAAGAGGCATAAGAGCAACTGTTTTTTTTAAGGGGTGCTCCCTAATTTGTCCCTGGTGCAGTAATCCGGAAAGCCAGTCATCATTACCGGAAATTTTCTTTGATCCGACAAAATGTATACTCTGTAAAGAATGTATTCAAAAATCAGATAACCAGGAGTTTGTTTTAGAAAATGTGCAAATATATTTTCGGAAAGAGCTGCTGGAAAATGTCAGGCAATGGTCAAATATTTGTCCTGCTAAAGCAATTTTAGTGAAAGGCCGGGAATACACACCGGATGAAGTTTTTCATGAAATAAATAAAGATATTTCATATTACAAAACGAGTCATGGCGGTGTTACATTTTCCGGTGGAGAGCCCTTGTTGCATACGGAATTTTTAATTGATTTATCAAAAAAACTTAAATCCGGTTCTATCCCTGTAACAGTAGAAACCTGCCTGTACGTGCCCTGGGAGAAAATAGCTGCAATCCTTCCATATGTAGACTGTTTTTTAGTAGATTATAAACATGCCGACCGGGAAAAACTTAAAAAATACACTGGTGCGGAATTGGAACTTATCAATAATAATTTAAACAATTTAACAAAACTAAAAAATGAAAAACCACAGATCATTATCCGGATTCCTGTTATCCCGGAATTCAATCATTCTTTGAGTGAAATATTTCAGATAATCGATTACATCAAGGTTTTCCCTAAAATAAAAGAAATACATTTTCTACCGTTTCATAACCTGGGAGCAGGTAAATATAAGCTATTAAACCGGAAATACCTTTTTTCAAAACCTGGAGTTCAGGATGATGAGCTAAAAAAATATATTTCCTATGCAGAGAAAAATGGATTAGAATCTAATATCGGAGGTTAATTTGGCCAAACAAGAAAATCTATTATCAAAACGTATTCAGTATTTACGTGAACAGGTATTAAACAAGAAGCCTGGGATATGTACGGAAAGAGCCAGATTTTATACACAATCATATCAAAATCATGATGAAAAGCCGGTTATTTTAAAACGTGCCTATGCACTAAAAAACACGCTGAATAATATGACTATATATATTCAAAAAGGAGAATTAATTGTCGGCAATCACTCATCTGTTTTGCGTGCGGCACCCATTTTTCCGGAATATGCTGTAGAATGGATTTTAGAAGAGCTAAATGAGTTTGCAAATAGACCGGGTGATAAATTTTTCCCTACACCCGGAGCAAAAACCGAACTTAAAAAGATTCTGCCATATTGGCATAAAAAGACTACACTCTTACGAGGGCAGGCTCTTTTTTCAGATACATCCAGGGCAATCCACCAGAGCGGTATAATTCGCGCCGAAGGAAACCTTACTTCCGGAGATGCACATATAGCTGTTCATTTTAAAAAAGTTCTGCAACTGGGATTATATACTTATCTTGAGCAAATTAAAGAACAAAGAAGGGCTCTAAACTTAACAGATATTATTGATTTAAAAAAAGAGCAATTTTACTTAGCAGCAGAAATTGGTTTAAAGTCATTTTCTGATTTTATCCTCCGTTTTGCTAATCATGCGAAGCAGCTTAGCAACGAGGAAAACGGGCAGAGGCATGATGAACTTAAGATAATAAGTAAAAACTGTGAGTTGATTTCTGCTAAAAAACCGGATAATTTTTATCAGGCATTGCAGCTTACTTATTTTATTCAGCTTGTTTTGCAGATAGAAAGTAATGGCCATTCTTGTTCATTAGGGAGGCTGGATCAGTATTTATACCCATTTTATAAAATTGATATAGAAAAAGGAATGCTTACGGATGATTTTGTGATGGAACTGTTGGAAAACACCTGGATTAAGCTCTATTCTATCAACAAGATCCGTCCATGGTCCCATACCCGTTTTTCCGCCGGAAGCCCGTTATATCAGAATGTGACTATCGGTGGTCTAACAAAAGATGGTGAAGATGGAGTTAATCCTTTGTCCTTTTTAATTCTTAAATCTGTTGGTAAAACCAGATTAACTCAGCCGAATCTTTCTGTGCGTTTTCACAAAAACATAGGCCATGATTTTTTATTAGCTTGTATAGATGTAATTGCCAAAGGATTCGGTATGCCGGCGTTTAACAATGATGAAATTGTTATACCCGCTCTTATTGATCTTGGAGTTTTAAAAAATGATGCACATAATTACTCTGCGATCGGCTGTATCGAAGTGGCAGTCCCTGGAAAATGGGGATATAGATGTACTGGAAAACATTTTATTAATTTCATGCGGGTTTTTTTAGCTGCATTAAATAATGGGAAAGATACTATGTCCGGCAAAACATTTTGCCCTGGCACCGGTCATTTTAAAGATTTTTCATCTTATGACGAGCTCCTTCTTTCCTGGGAAAAGCAGATCAAGTATTTTGCAAAAGCCGGTGTTGCAATTGATACGGCAATTGATACGGTATTGCGGGATGAGGCACCGGATATTATCTGCTCTTTATTTGTTGATGATTGTCTGCAAAGAGGAAAGACTATCCATGAAGGCGGGAGTAAATATGATTTTGTTTCCGGTTTACAGGTAGGGATCGCAAATCTTGGTAATTCTCTGGCTGCCATAAAAAAACTGGTATTTGCAGAAAAGAGAATTTCAAAAGAAGAATTGTTAAAAGGCCTGGAAAGCAATTTTTCCGAATTAGAAGGGGAAAAACTCAGGCAGACACTTCTTAATTATGCCCCTAAATATGGAAACGATGAGGATTACGTTGATAAATTATTGTGTGAAGCTTATAATATATATATTGATGAACTGGAAAAATATCATACAATCCGTCAGGGTAAAGGGCCAATCGGTTGTAGATATTACGCAGGCACCAGTAGTATATCCGCAAATGTGCCGTCCGGGGCAGTTGTTCCGGCAACCCCTGACGGTAGAAAAGCTTTTACTCCATTAGCCGAAGGCTGTTCCCCTTCATCGGGGACAGACATACAAGGGCCGACTGCAGTTTTTAAGTCTGTATCCAAACTTCCGGCAGCGAAAATATTGGGTGGCGTGCTCTTAAATCAGAAACTGTCACCTCAAAGTATTAATAAAATTAAAGACAGAGAGAAATTAATTTTCCTCCTGCAAACATTTTTTACCGAGTTAAAAGGATGGCATGTGCAATATAATGTTGTGGACAAAGAAACTTTGCTCCGGGCTAAAAAAAATCCGGAAAAATACCAGGATTTAATAGTAAGAGTAGCAGGATATAGTGCATTCTTTACAAATCTCTCACCCGACACTCAGGATGATATTATTGCACGAACAGAACATAATTTGAATTAGAGGAGTATTCTATGAAAAAGGTCCTATGCGGAGTCGATATAGGCGGTACAAAACTAGCAGTTGCCCTGGTAAATAATAAAGGAAAAATTATTGATAAAGTGATTGTTTTCGACCACATCCATCAAAATGAAGGGCAAATGTTAGTCTATATAAAAACACTAATTACTAAGCTCTGCCAAAACAATAATTTCAAAGTTAATAATCTTGTAGGTGTAGGTATTTGCTTCCCGGGACATATCCGTTATAAAGAAGGCATAACTATCACAACGTCTAATTTAAAAACTTTTAGAAACTTCCCTTTAGTAAAAGAAATGGAAAAATTATTACCAGTCAAAATAATTCTTGAAAATGATGCAAATGCTCAGGCATACGCAGAATATCTTTACGGTGCAGGCAAAGGATATCCCGATCAGCTTTTTATGACAATTTCCAGCGGCGTTGGAGGCGGTATAATCATAAATGGGAAATTATATCATGGGATGACAGGAACAGCGGGAGAATTTGGACATGTTATAGTAAACACTTCCAACCCGATTCGGTGTACTTGTGGAAATTATGGTTGTCTGATGGCAGGGGTATGTGGTTTGAATATTATACATATTGCTAAAGCATTTATAAAAAAGGGGATGCAAAGTGCATTAATAAATCCAGAAAAATTAAAAGAGAATAGCATAAATGGTAAAATTTTAAAGATGGGAATCGAGAATAAGGATCCTGTTTGTGAAAAAATTGTCGAAAGTATGGCTGAGAATGTGGCAATTGGTGTCTACAATCTACACCAAATATTTAATCCTCCGCTTATTATTTTAGGGGGCGGACTGATGCAATTGGGGGATTTTTTTCTTAACCACATTAAAACGAAATTTAAAAGATTTGCCCGGGATATGATCTATGATGATATTAAAATAGAACTTTCCGGCCTGGAGGAAGATGCAGGGGTCATTGGAGCAGCTTCTCTATTGCTGGTAGAAAATGAATAAACGACAGAATCAAATTTTAAATTTTATCGCTAAAAACAACAAAGCTTCGGTAAATGAACTGGCTCAAACATTAAAAGTTTCTTCAGTTACTATAAGACAGGATTTAACAGAATTAGAACATCAAGGATTATTAAAACGTGTTCATGGAGGGGCTGTTTTAGAACAGACAGACGACCTCTCACACCGCTTAACAGTTCAATATGAAAATAAACTCAGTATTGCATGCATAGCTGCTTCGATGGTTGATAAAAACGAGACAATATTAATTGAATCAGGTTCTGCCAACGCCCTGTTAGCCAGAGAACTTTCTGCACGTAAAAATACAAATCTTACAATAATTACCTGCAATACTTTTATCAGCAGTCAAATCAGTAAACAGAGTTCGATTAATGTACTCCTTTTAGGGGGAATTTATCAGCCTGAAAGTCAGAGCCTGGTCGGAGCTATTACTAAACAGAATTTAAATAATTTAAATTTTACAAAAGCTTTTATCGGCATAGATGGATTTAGCATAGAATCCGGATTTACCAGCCAGGATATGATGCGTATTGATATTCAAAAAGCCATAATCGAAACAAATGCAAAGGTTTTTGTTTTAACTGATGCAACTAAATTCGGGAAAACCGCTCTGGCTTCAATTTGCAGTATTAATGAAGTTGATACTCTGATAACCGATTGCAATATACCAAAACAGTATAAGGAATATTTTCAAAAATCAAAGATAGATCTGGTTCTTGCAGATCTTTAGCATTAATTAAAAATTTTAAACAGGTTTTCGAATTGCTGTGATAACTACAATTATTATTTATTAGTTATCTAAAGCATCACCATAGTTCATAAGCATGAATTCAATTAATTACAAAATATTGTTACCTATTATTTTCCATGATCAGAATAATTGGTTCTGAATCTGCATCCTCTAATACCGGAATAATGAATTCTTCTCCTTCATTTAATTCAAAATACCAA
>SDBV01005414.1_pt1 | contig 18044 bp, 17 predicted proteins | sample 2277081 | NCBI WGS metagenome assembly SDBV01 (sample SAMN10402039, study PRJNA504765) | marine sediment metagenome | isolation source: marine sediment core GS10_PC15, 223 cmbsf | place: Arctic Ocean: Southern Knipovich Ridge | collected 2010 | reverse complement strand
TTGCTGAGTAAGTCATTTTTTTCTCCTCCTTTTAGTTTTTTCGTTTCTGTATTCGATGGTCTACCATCGGGCAAAGTTTAAGTAGTTATTTAGCCGCCAACAGTAACTAGCACTGCATCAAATGCCCGGTACACACCCTGGAGCTCGCACCATAAAAACCGGCACACAGGCAGAACGGAGAATCCGGTCGGTTACGCTCCCCCAGACCCAGCGGCTCACCCCGGAGCGTCCATGGGTAGCCATAATGATAAGATCTACCTCATTCCTAGTAGCGTAGTCGGCAATGCTCTCCGCAGCCCTTCCAACGATAACCTCCAATTGTAAACTTGCCCCATCATACTTGAGCCTGTTCACCAGCTGGTTAAGGTAGTTCTCAGCAGCGGATCTATGTTCTGATTCGATTCGCTTCAGCTCCTCCGCACTGAAAACATAGTCCCCACCAGTAGGTAATTGAAAGGGCTCGGCTACGCGCAAAAATACGATATTACCTACATGGCATCCCTTGGCGATAGCTTCCACATGAGGAAGTACACACTCTGCCAGCTCCGAGCCGTCTAATGGAACCATAATCTTCTGATACATCTTTCCTCCTTTTCAACAAATTAGATACAATTAACTATCCCCACCCAGCTTAATTGACAATAGTAACTATCGACCCCTGAAACTCTAACCATGTACTAGGCTCTGAGAGCTTCGATTATTGCTTTGTTGAATCTCGGTAAGTCAGCTGGTTTACGCGAGGTGATGAGATTCTCGTCTTGAACCAGGGGTGCATCAACCCAATGTGCCCCGGCATTCTCAAGGTCTACCGCTATTGAGGGCCAGGAGGTAAGCCGACGCCCTCTAACTATATCTGCCGAGATCAGGAGTTGTGGCCCATGGCAGATAGCTGCTATAACCCTCCCCATATCGTGTGCCTTCCTTACCAGATCCACCATTGATTGATGCAAGCGCATCTTGTCGGGAGCATAGCCACCGGGCACGATAATGGCATCAAAATCCTCGGCTCTGACCTCGTCAGCAGTGGCGTCAACTCTTATTGTAACGCTACCCCTTTTACCTTTGTAGCTTTCCTGCGAGCCACTACCCACAATTGCCACTCTGGCACTGGCATCTTTCATCGCCCTCAATGGCTCGATAAGTTCGGAATCCTCAAAATCCTCTTCAGCTAGGATGGCGATGCGCTTTCCCTCAAGCATGCTTATAGTCTCCTTCCTTACTTCAGTAGTGTGCGGCCCAAAAACCCCCCTAAAGCTGACGAGGGGCTCAAATGACCGCTCTCAACTAACGTCCCAAGGCATTTTTGAGGTCCATGGCATGTTCCTGCTCCACAGATAGGATCTCCCTCAGCTTTTGGGCCAGAGCTAGTTCCTGTAGTTCCTCTGACTGGATGACACGTTGCTTATACCTAGCTATGGCATCCAGCTCTCCCTCTAAGTCCTGCTCCAGCATTTCCCGATTGTCCCGGGATGTTTTGGTTGGTGGCATCTCAGCCGTAGGGAATTCTCCCAGGTAATCTATCTGTTCTGCCAGCGTAACGGCGTGCTGGAGCTCTTCAGTAGCATGGATTTTAATCTCCTTAGTGATGTCGCCATACTCTGCCCCGGTCAAAACACCGCTATGCTGTGTATACTGCACGATAGCCATGTATTCCAGGCCTAAATCCTTGTTCAGAAGTTCGATTAGAGTTCCAAGTTCGATAGCCATGTTATACCTCCCTTCTTGATTTGAAGCCAGCGCTTGACCAGCGTAAGGAACAATACCTAGTATAGGATACCGAACTAAGGATTAAGAAGTCATAAAATAAAGAGAGAAAATGTTAAAAAATTATAACATTTTTGGGCACGGTCTCTAACTCAGACTTGAAATCTAGCCTAGAGGCTTTGGGGAGAGGCCATTCCCCGCAATTGTTCAGGTGGAGGGCTGGTCTATGATGTAGCCTGCCTTAGGGACAGTACGAATCAGTTTGGGACTATTGGTATCCTTTTCCAGGATATATCTTAACCGACAGATCCATGTTCTGAGAAGCTGAACATCATTACGGTATTCGGGTCCCCATATCCGGGTAAGAAGTTCCTCATAGAGCATGAGGCGACCGGCATTATGAGCAAGCTCGCTGAGCAAAAGCCACTCGATTCGGGTCAAATGCTTCTCTTCGCCCCTAACGACAACGCTGTGCCTCCTGAAATCAATAGTTACATCCCCCAAAGAAAATGGCTCGGAGGTTTTCCGTCTTTCAGCAGGTTCAAGCCGGCGCCTTACTGCCTCAATCCTGGCTACCAGTTCATCAGGGTTGAAAGGCTTCGGCAGGTAATCATCAGCACCCAGGCCAAGACCTTTGATTTTGTCAACATCAGCCCCTCGGGCACTGAGAATGATAACCGGCACTGCCGAAAAGCTACGTAACTCTTTGAGCATCTCAAAGCCGTCCATTTTGGGCATGAGCAGGTCAAGCACTATCAGATCGGGCTCTTGAGCCTGAGATTGCTCCAGAGCCTCAAGACCGTTACTAGCAGTTAATACTTCATACCCCAAGGCTCTCAGTTTGGACCTGAGGAAGTTGAGAATCCGTTCCTCATCGTCGACTACCAGTATGCGAAACCGCTTCACGCCAGTGTCTCCCAGTGAGCTATTCCAGATTCCAATAATAGCTCCCTATTCCACAGATGTCAAAGTCTCTTCTTGGATAGGCGATGCCCTTGACCAGCCTACCGGCCAGGATTATAATATGACTCATCAGCAAAGAATGCTAAATCGTCTGCCACAAGAAGCCCATGAGGAGGATGCCAGTGGCTGTTTTGAAGGCAAATCGAAGGGCGGTACGGGAGCCATCAAAGAGGCTCACCAAGGTGAGCTTGGAAGGTACAACTACATTCCTGCAAGCGGAAAGGGAGCTGCTTATTGCCATCTTGGAGACGCTGAGCCAGAGTCGGCACATGGATGAATACTTGAAACAACTCGTAGAGCTGGTGAAGAACTATTCAGGATGCTGCTGTATAGGCATCCGCCTCCTGGACGATGAGGGGAATATCCCGTACGTCTCCTATACCGGTTTCAGCCGGGAGTTTTACGATAGTGATGACCATCTATCCATTAAGTCGGACAGATGTTTCTGCATTAATGTGATAAAGAAGAATACCAACCCCGGGCTTCCCTTTTATACTGATGGCGGTTCCTTCCTCAGCAACGGCATGACAAAACTTCTGAACTCAGTTCCCGAGGGGACTAAAGGCCGGACTCGGAATGCATGTAACCAATACGGCTACGAATCGGTGGCCCTGGTGCCGATGAGACATAAAGACAGAATCCTGGGCCTGATTCACCTGGCTGATGACAGTGAAAATAAGATACCTATGGAAAAAGTCCGCTTCTTAGAGCAGGTGGGGGCCTATATCGGCGAGGCCTTGCGTACACTCATGGCTGAAGAAGCGCTGCGGCAATCAGAAGCCAACTATCGTACCTTGGTGGAATCCTCACCTGATGGAATTCTCTCCCTGGATGCTGAGGGGCATATCATCGATTGCAATGGAGGGGTATGCCAATTGCTGGGCTACACCAAAGAAGAAATCAAGAGTAAGAATGTTCGTGAGCTACTGGCAACCACAGTGCCAGAGGGGTTTTCATCCTACTATGCTCAGCTTACCCAAAACAGACACCTTGAGAAAGAATTCGAACTCGTGCGCCATGATGGTCAAGTAATCCCGGTATGGGCCAAAATAGTAGCGCTCCATGACACAAATGGGGATTTCACCCGAGTTATAATCTACCTTCGGGATATTGCGGAGCGCAAAAAGTTGGACCAGTTGAAAGACGAGTTCATCGGCCTCGTCTCCCACGAGCTCCGCAGTCCCCTGACGGTGATTATAGGAGCGGTAAATACCGCCCTGAGTGAGGGAACACGGTTATCCCCAGAGGAAACACGCCAACTTCTCCAAGATGCGGCTCGGGAAGCAGAATCGTTATCTCACCTACTGGGAAACCTCCTTGAGCTTTCCCGAGTCCAGGCCGACCGTCTAGTCCTTCACGCTGAGCCAATCAACGTCGTAAACACGGTTCAAAACGCAGTCGAGAAAATAAGGCGGCAATCTTCATCACACCGATTTCTGCTAAGCTTCCCCAATCGGCTTCCCCCCGTCTATGCTGACCAATTGAGAGTGGAACGCATCCTGTATAATCTACTGGAAAACGCAACCAAGTATTCGCCGCCGGAAAGCGAGATACGCGTCTTCGCCAAACTGAAGAAGGAACATCTGATTATGGGGGTTAGTGACCAAGGGATAGGCATATCTCTCCCCGATCAAGCCAAACTCTTTAGGCCTTTCCAGCGGCTAGAAGACTCCAGGCTCGATGGGGCCAAAGGAGCCGGGCTGGGGCTCCTGGTGTGCCGGAGGCTGGTGGAAGCCCACGGTGGTCGGATATGGGTGGAGTCGGAATCCGGCCGGGGTTCCACATTCTTCTTCACACTGCCCTTGAGACACACGACAACCTAGACAGGATTCATCCGAGAATAAAAAGGGATGCCGCCCAATATCGAATGTGAATAGACGCGATAATCCACTCTTCCACCCCCAGCAATGCTCACCTTATTACTCTACAGAACTTAGAACCGCCAAACATAGAACCTTCTAGGGGGCTTCGTATCTTTAAAATCCTCGCTCAATTCGCTGAAGGGTAATAGCCTGAGCTGTTACCTTTTCTTTTACAAAAAAATTCAGCCTTTGCCTACGCTACAGGCTATGCTAGAATAAATTTAAGGGCAACACGAGAGGAACGAGGTTGACAACCACTATCATAGCAGAGCAATTAAAGCAACTACCGATTAGCCCCGGCGTCTACCTTATGAGAGATGCCGAGGGGACTATACTGTATGTAGGTAAAGCAGCTAACCTCCACCACCGAGTCAGGTCATATTTTGGCGTCAGGCAAAAGTTATCGCCAAAATTACAACGGATGGTAGCCAGGATTAATAACCTTGATTTCTTTGTTACTACCTCAGAACAGGAGGCTCTTATCCTTGAGCTAAACCTGATAAAGAGGCACCACCCCCGCTACAATGTTCGTCTTAAAGACGATAAAACCTTCCCTTACCTCAAGATAAACCTCAACGAGGACTGGCCCAGAGTGTATATTACCCGCCGTTTGGAAGAAAACGGAGGGCGTTACTTTGGTCCCTTCGCCAGTGCCAAGTCAGTACGCCAAACCCTGAAGGTGATAAAAGGAATCTTCCCCTTTCGCTCCTGTTCCAGAACTATCACCGGCACCGACCCCCGAGCTTGCCTCGATTATCATATCAAGCATTGCCTTGCTCCCTGCATCGGTGTGGCGAGCAAGCAGGAATATGCCGAGGTAATAAAGCAGGTAATCCTCTTTCTTGAAGGGAAACAGGAAAGGGTAGTCCGAGAGCTTGAGAGCAAGATGAATAAGGCGGCTGAAGCTTTAGATTTTGAAAAGGCTGCTCTGCTCAGAGACCAAATCCAAGCGATAGACAGAGTCATCGAAGGGCAAAGAATTGCCACCACCGTAAGAGGTGAGCAGGATGTTATTGCCTTCGCACAGGACAAAGACCTAGCCTATGTCCAGGTCTTTTTTATCCGCAGTAGTAAGCTAATTGGCCGAGAGAGTTTTGTGGTGCAGGGCACCCGCTCCGAAGAGCCATGCCAAATCATGACCAGCTTTATTAAGCAGTTTTACGGCTCTGCCCCCAATATACCCCCGTTATTGCTGCTCCAGCACCCGGTAGAAGAAGTGACAATCATTGAGAACTGGCTTCAAAGCAAAAGGGAGGCTAAAGTCCATCTTCAAGTACCCTTCCGGGGCAATAAAAAACAACTGGTGAACATTGTCGCGGAAAACGCTCAGCGAGGTTTAGAGCAGCTCAAGATTAAGCAACTAGCTGCGCCTACCGCCCTAACGGCAGCTCTAGCTGAAATAAAAAGAGAGCTCCACCTGCCCCGCCCACCTTTGCGTATGGAATGCTATGACATCTCTAACCTACAAGGAATGGCAGCAGTAGGTAGTATGGTAGTCTTTGAAAAGGGAAGACCAAAGCCATCTCATTACCGACGCTTCAGAATTAAAACAGTGTCCGGCGTTGATGACTATGCCATGCTCCAAGAGGTGCTCAAACGGCGATTTAAGCGGAGTAGTGACACCTCTGCCTCGGATACCTGGGCAATTCTACCTGACCTCGTCCTCATTGATGGTGGCAAGGGACAGCTTAATACCGCCCTATCAGCAATGCGAGAAATGGGAGTAAGCTCTGTGCCCACCGCCAGTATAGCCAAGGAGAATGAGGAGATTTTTATACCACAAAGAACAAAGCCAATCATTCTACCCCGCCAATCACCAGGTCTTCAATTACTACAGCGCCTCAGAGACGAGGCACACCGCTTCGCTCTGGGCTACCATCAAAAAATACGTAAAAAGGAAACCTTTGCCTCCGCCCTTGATATTATCCCTGGCATCGGACCTAAGCGTAAGCGTGCTCTGTTGAAGCAGTTTGGTTCAGTCCGAGCTATTCAGGAGGCTTCTGTAGAGGACTTAGCTGCGGCAAGAAGCATGACCGAGAGCCTGGCTAAAAAAATAAAGGAGCACCTGTGAAATGCCAGCCAATTTGCCACCACAATACTTTGAAGCCGAAAAGAATTACCGAGCAGCTAAAAGCCCCCCGGAAAAGATAGCCGCCCTGGAAGAAATGCTGGCGATTATGCCCAAGCACAAGGGAACTGACCACCTCCGGGCTGAGCTAAGAGCCAGGATTTCCAAGCTAACCCAGGCATCTGAGAAGAAGTCGGCTACTCAAAGGGCATCAATGGTTATTGAGAAAGAAGGGGCAGCCCAGATAGCTGTAATCGGCCTGCCCAATGCCGGCAAATCCCAGCTTGTTGCCAGTATTACCAATGCCTCCCCAGCCGTAGCCGGATATCCCTTTACCACCCGAAGCGCCACCCCGGGAATGATGCAATTTGAGAATATACAAATACAGTTAATTGATACCCCACCACTTACCGAACAGTCTATTGAGTGGTGGCTGCCTCATATGCTCAGGCGGGCTGACGCACTACTGGTAGTAGTGGACTTAAATGATGCGCCGTTAGCTCAGATAGAAGCCATTATGGCACAACTGAAAGACAGGAAAATAGAAATCAGGCAAAATAAGGCACTGATTATCGGCAATAAGCTTGACCTGGAGAACACAAGTGAAAACTACACCGCCTTGAAGAAGAAATACGGAGAGCAATTGCCAACTATTGCTATATCAGCTCAAGAAGGAATCGGCTTAGCAGAACTGAAGCATGAAGTTTACCGGATGCTTGATATTATTCGAGTATATACCAAGACGCCAGGGCAAAAGCCAGATTTTACCGACCCGATAATCCTTGACCGGGGAAGCACGCTTGAGGATGCCGCCGCATCCGTCCACAAAGATTTCCGAGCCAAGCTGAAATATGCCCGGTTGTGGGGTTCGGGAAAGCACGATGGGGTAATGGCAAAAAGAGACCATGTCCTTCAAGACGGCGATGTTATAGAACTGCACCTGTAAAATACTGGGGAATTCGTCATTTGGTTCAACTCATCGGGAGTGCTAATAGACACATAATAATAAGCTCTATAGCGAGGTGTAGAAAATGTCTACTTTTACAGATGAGGGATTCCTGAGCACGAGTATGGATGAGTGGTTAAGAGAATGTGTTGGTCGGTACTCGGAATGGTTTGCACTTTGTAAGGAGTTTAACCGATACTGTGTGCAACTTTTACCCAAGCTGGCACATAAAAATCGTCCAGAGCACCTCGCAGTTGCGTTATTTGTGAGAGTGCGCAGCCTTTTTGACATCTCTATCATCCTAACTGCACGAAGTATGGTCAACGAAACGAAAATCCAACTGAGAGCAATGATGGAGGCTCTCTTTACTCTTAGAGCGATTACTATTGATGGAACGATAGCAGAACGATATTACGACAATAATATCTTGGAGAAACTTAATAACCTACGTCGCTATAAGCGTTATGGTTCCGAAGCTTTACTTAAAGGTCTAGACTTGGACAAGCGAATTAAAGAATTAGATGCGATAAAAAGACAGAAAAGAATCAAGCCGCTCAATATAGAGACATTTGCTCAAAAGGCAGGGCTGTCAGATTTCTACGTCTCAGCCTATCCAGTATTAAGTTGGACTGCCCATTCTAACGTTATAGATATTGGGCAATACGTTCGTGGTAAGTCTGATGAAGAGATTGAAGAAATTTCGTGGCATCCTCAGATGGAAGGTTTAGACGAGATGCTCCTTACAGCTATGGAATGTGCCATCATAGGATTACGGTCTGTTAATGAACTATTCAGTCTAGGAGTTGCAGGGGAGATTGAGGAATATTTTCAGAGGTATCATGAGCTGGCCAAGAAGCTGACAACCGATGGGATCGATTAAACTTACCATTGTCACCGATGATACCCCTCCATTTAACCTGATATAGTGGGTGGCTTGTAGTTGGGTTAGACGATGTGCATGGTTAGAAAAACTTGAAATGGTAATAATAAGCCACTTTGTGCACCTTCTACACCAAAAACCTCTTAATCGCCGCCGCTAGTTTTGCGCTTGTCAGAGACCTTGACAGCCAGCGAGCAAGGGCTTAAAATAGGCAGAGTAGTTGATATGGGAAATCCCATCAGAGGGAGGTAAGGCAATCATGGATCCAGCGAGGTTCTTGCGACTTTTCCCCACGAGGGCACTGGCAGTGGCGCTCATAGGTACTGCGGTGCTCTTCAGTGTTGCCTGCGGTGGAGGGAAGGATGTGACCCCTACACCCACGCCTACTCCCGTTGATCATGTCGCCGCGGGGAAGCAATTGTTTATCGACAAGGGATGTGCCGCCTGCCATGGCCAGAACGCCGAGGGCACGAATATCGCCTCGTCACTCCCAGAGCATAACGCGGAGCAAGTGATACGCCAAGTGCGAAGCCCTGTGGGCAGCATGCCCCGCTATAGCCCCGAACAGATCAGCGATGACGAGCTGGAGATGATCACTGACTACATCGGAAGTCTGGCGCCTGCTGAAGAACACGTTGAACCTGTAGCCATGGAGGATGCACTGGTCGTACATCACTGGATGGCTTTAAGTGCCTTGGAAGCGGACAATCCGGATGAGGCAGAGCATCACATCCGCCATATCCTGGAGCTGGTCACGGACCTTGAGCACAAAGCCCAGATGGAGGAGGTTATGGAGTATGTGCAGGCCGGTGACTTCCACGACGCCAGCCATACCATTGAGGAGATGCTAGCAGGAAAAGCAGATCCCGAACTCTCCTTGAAGAACTTGCACCTGCAACTGGCTCTGGGTGCCTTTGAGGTTAAGAAGTTGGAGGATGCCAAGCACCACCTCGAGCACTTTATTGACCTGGCAACGGGGGATGAAAAGGCGCGGGGAGAGGAAGCAATCGACCTGCTGGAACAGGGTAACATCGACGATGCCGAGCACGAGGTGGAGGAGCTCCTGGAGTAAGACTTCGCCTGTGGCCTTCCTTATGACCCCGACTATACACGCATGGTAGGCTACTTCATCATATTAGAATAGGTAACAAGGAATAATAACAACTTCATGGAGCAGGGCTTTGGCCCCTGAAGTGCCGATTTTGTTGATACCACACACCAATCGTGCACTTCTATAGCAAAAACCTCTCAATCGCCGCTGCCAGCCCACTGTGGTCAACATCAAGAGTAACATAGTCGGCTACTGCCTTAACTTCGTCGGGGGCATTGCCCATAGCAATGGCTAGACCAGCCGAGGAGAGGAGTGAGATGTCATTGGTTCCATCCCCTATCGCCATAACCTCGGTCATAGATATTCCTAGATGCGAAGCTAATGCTTCCAGAGCCTTCCCCTTAGATACCTCAGGAGCAACTACATTGATAAAGTCAATATCAGGATAAGCCGGCGTCCTTACCCAGGAGAAGTGAAGGCGACCATTAAATTGAAGGTAGAAACTCCTCGCCTTGGCAACTTCCTCAGGGGATGAGGTCATTAACTCCGCCTTAATAATCTTCTCCCGATTCCACAGCCTGGCGAAATCTACCACTGTAGGCTCTAGGTCAAAGAATTGGCGATGAATACCAGTAGCCCACGTCTCCCGCTCGACAAAATAACGGGTTGCCGAATAAAGCTCAAGATATATATCATTTGAACGAGTAAATTCAACGGCTTGCCTCACTATCAATTTATTAAGCGGTTGAACATAAACCTCTTTGCCGTGAGCAGGACTGCTGACTAAAGCACCATCAAAGAATATATGATAACCATCCAGTGACAGCTGATTAAGAATCTCCGAGCAGGCACGAGACACTCGCCCAGTAGACAAAGAAACCTGAGTGCCTAACTGGCGAGCCTTAGCTAATGCCTCCCTATCCTCGGTTGAAATGTTCCCATCCTTACCTACCAGTGTGCCATCCACATCTATTACTAACAGCTTATACTTCATGGCGAATTTTGTACGAGAGGGGAATCTTATTACATCTACGAGTTCAGAAGGGTCGGTCAAGTCTACCCGCCGCGGAACCCTCTACCTCAACTCCTCTTTCAAATGTGATATAATCCCTAATCGCCTCAGCTACCTCGCTCGGTTCATAATAGTACCAAGCAGCGTCCTTATAGACCTTTCCCTTAACCATAATATCATAATAACCTGCCTGACCTTTCCAAGGACAGGTGTACTGCGTATCACTCTTTCTTAAATACTCTCGTTTCACCGATTCCGGCGGGAAATAAAGATTACCCTCGACAAGTATAGTCTTATCACTCTCAGCGATTACCTCGCCATTCCACATCGCTTTAGCCATTTTTCATTCCTCCTTATAAATTTTGTCCCTAAGATACCAATGTTAGCCCTGGCGATAAACTTCTCTACCGCCTCCTCACTATTTGTTAGCCTCTTAATATGAGTAATAAAACGACTCATTTTTACCGCAAAAATGAAATTAGCTGGTGATGAGTCACGCCAAGTAGCGAAGGCAGCCTCTGAGGGTAGCCGGTAAAAACTCTTATTAAGTTCAACCGTACTGAAATGGCTAGCATAAAATTCAAGTCAATTTGCCTTGGTTAATTTCTCAGGATAGAATCTGTGCCGCCAGTAGTCATAATGCCAGCCTGATGTGCCAATATAATAGTTTAACAACATCAAACCTCTTTACCGGTATAAGTTAGCCTTCAGCACTTCATTCTAGCATTAGCAATGATAAATTTCCAATTTAGTATTGCTTTGGGGAAAAGGGAATTAATAAAGAGGGGCTCATGCCCCTCTTAGACACCCACATTGTAGAATTATCCTAGGTAGACCTTATCTCCTCACGCATGAATTTAACATAGGAGATAGCGAAGCACACCAGCGTCAGCGCTACTAAGCTCACCAGATGAGGCCAGACAGTTAGCAGGCTTTGACCTAGAGAAAGGGGATTGGGCAATAACCCAGCAGCTCCACCGCCTAAAAGCTGAATTGTCTGCCCCAGTGTCCTGGCCCCGGGAACAAGGAGAACAGTCACCGCCTGCTGATAAAGGGTGATGGGAGAGACTTGAAGGGCCATGATTTGCACCTGAGCATGCCTGAGAAGAAGTTCTGAACTTGCCCCCTGGTCAATTGGCACCATCACGTTGGCGATAATCCTGGCGAGCATAGGCATAAAGAAAATAAGGAATATCCAAATTGCTATCGTAGCTAGAGTTGAAGTAGCCACCCGACGAAAGAATATAGAGAATAATATGGCCAAGCCCAGCCAGAATGCTCCGTAGACAATAGTTATCGCTAGAAAGGCTATCAGCCGGATAATCTCTTCTGAGCCTGGGGGTACCCCAATCATCCAGAGTCCCGCTCCGGCGATAAGCAAGACAATGCTTGTTATCATAATAGCTATAGTAATTACGCCAGCCAAGAACTTACCATTGATAACTGCGTCTCTAAAGATTGGTTGAGACAGGAGACGGCTTAGTGTCCCGCTATTCCGCTCATCATTTATGGCATCAAAGCCAAGGGCTATGCCCACTATTGGCACCAGAAAGAGTGCGATTAAGCTGAGGAACTGGAGGAAGCCGGGTAGAGTTTCATCAGTGGTAGTATAAAGCGTGAGAAACACAAATTGAGGAGTCTCGATTACTGCTCCCCTTATATTTTGAGCATCCATATATATGGTAAACACCCCGGCAAGAAATACCAGGGCAAATAATATTATGAACCGTTTGCTGGTGAAATGGTCAGCGAGCTCTTTCCAGAAGACCGTCATCATCCCCTGCATACTAACCCTCACCAAAATACTTCATGTATATATCCTCCAGAGCATAGCTCTGAATTTTCATCTGTACCAGTAAGCCATTATTGTCCACGATTGTCTTGGCTATCTGCGGTCTCAAGTCCTCCAAGCAGCTGATAAGTAACAAGTCCCCAGACGGTTCCACACTTACTACCCCTTTAATGCGCTTAATAGAATCAACAAGCTGTGAGGTGGTTTCAGTGAGTTGAATCTCTATCCTGAATTTGCCACCGCTAAAAGCCTCCCTGCCTAACTGGTCCACCAAGCCTTCAGCCACCATTCGTCCCTTTGACAATATTCCCACACGGTTGCAGACTTGTTGAACCAGATGTAGCTGATGTGAGGATAGGATAACGGTCATCTTTTGCTCTCGGGCTATCTTAGTTATCAGGTCAAGGATTTCCTTCACCCCCCCGGGGTCTATCCCGGTTGTGGGCTCATCCAAGAAGGCAACTCTAGGCATTTTAAGAAGTATATCGGCAATTGCCAAGCGCTGCTTCATTCCTCTGGAGAGCGTCCCTACCTTATGATTAGCTACCGCCGAAAGACCTACTGCATCCAATGACTCGCCTACTCTCTTCATGACCAGCTCTTCCGAAAGACCATTTAACCTGGCTATGTAGGCTAAATTATAGTGGGCGGTCAAATCCTCGTAAAACCCCACCTTTTCCGGAACATAACCGGAGATACGCTTAACCTTGAGTGGCTCCCTGGTGGAATTATACCCGCATATACGCGCCTCACCTGAGGTTGGCTCAGTGAGTCCGAGCAACATCAATATAGTCGTCGTCTTCCCGGCGCCATTGGGGCCGAGGAAGCCAAAAATCTCACCCTCGTCTATGCGCAGGTTTAGCTTATCAACAACCGTAGTGTTGTTATAGGCTTTAGTCAGGTCTACTGTTTCTACTACTGGTTGAGCACACATCTTGCTCACCGCCTACCTAATCGCCAGAAAATCACTCCCACGCCAGCGATAATCGCCAGCACAATTAAGATACCGACCCACCCCCAAATGGTAGGCGTTAACACTGTTACCCTGAGCACCAAAGAGTCAGGGGAGAATTCTTTGCTCTCAGCCCACAATTTAATCTCGTAGTCACCAGCTATTGTCTTGCGAGGTGGGTTTATCACTACATCTACTTCCTGGGTAAGTCCAGACTCCAAAGAGTCCACCTTTTCTGGATTGTAGGTTATGCTCCACCCTTCTGGTTTACTTGAGGAGAAAGTAATATTCTCAATAGCGGTTGAGCCTGAGTTTAGTAATAGAATTGAAAAGTGATTATCCTTGCCTGCATCTGCCTTGGTATTAAGCCGCCCGGTAGCTGGAAGCATAAAAAACTCATACCTGGCGGTTACCACTACCTTGAGTTCAATAGTTGCCTCTAACTCGCCTGAAGCCGCCTTCAAGATTACGACATACTCCCCAGGCTCCGGCATCCTGCGAGCTAATGGGCGCAATTTGACCTTGACCTTATCGGGTAATGACTTAAAAGGCTCCAAGCGGATGGCTGATATCTGACTCGTCGCCCCAAACGTCGTCGGCATAATTGATGCGCCCCACTCAGGAGGTACTGTAGTGATGAGATCAAATATCCTGGCTTCGCTACCCTGATAACTCAACTCAACCTCAAACTCAAACTCATCACCAGATACACCACTCAGGATAGGAAACTGGGAACCAAGGGTAAGCCCCTCTTCAAATGGAGGTTGCTCCTGGCTCGGTGATAGCAAAAGCGAGCCACCTTTTTGAGCTGCCATCACTGCTTGACCTCCCAGCAAACCAGCAAATACACTAAAGAGCAAGACAAAACCAAGAAGACAACGAACTGCTCTAGACCTAAACATATTTATCCCTCCTTCAGTTGACGCTGTATTTCGCTATCAGAAATGTGGACACTCAAGGCTAGCCTTGAATTAACTCCTATTCTGAGGCATCAATCAGTCAGCAAATTAATAATTTGAGTATATCTAATGCTGGAAGCAAAGTCAAGCTTCCTAGAAAGGAGGAGAAAACTGAGAGAATGCTTATGTTACCCGCTATATTTGGAGCTATCAAAAGTTTGACAAATATTTGCACGATGTGTTAGCTTAATTCGCACGATGGCTAGATTAGATAACAGCAGTAGGACTCCAAGGCTTGGAGCAGGTGGTGAGCAGACGAACTCAAATTTAAGAAGGAGGTTACAATGAGCAAGGACTTGAGGCAATTTTTGAAGGTGGTAAAAGAGTGAGGACCAGATTATTATGCAGAGGTTAAACGACCGCTTAAGCCCAAGTATGAACCCTGTGTTATCCAGGAAAAGCTGGACAGTGAGGGGCGCTTTCCCGTAATCTACTGCCCTGAGATTGAAGGCAGCAAGCTGCCCCTCGTTACCAATCTAATCGGCTCTTACGAACTCTTAGGGCTAGCTCTGGACATTGATGCCAGAAAGATGGGAAAGGCTGAGGTTGTCAAGGAATTTAAAAGAAGGATGGCTGATGCTAAGCCGACTCAAACGGTTCCCGCCTCAGAGGCGCCGGTTAAGGACGTGATTCTGCGAGGTAAAGATGTAGATTTGGGCCTTCTGCCCATCATTCACCACCAGGAAGGTGACTCGGGAAAATATTTAGACATTGGCATGCTTATCTGCAAGGACCCGGATACCGGCATACCAAATGCTGGAGTATATCGTCACGAGGTGAAGGGTAAAGACCAGCTCGGTTGCATGATAGCTCCGGCACATCATGCCGCCTATAATGCCCGGCGCTGCGCCGAGCTGGGTAAACCGATGGAGGTAGTGATTTCGGTAGGTCATCACCCGGCAGTGACTATTGGTACGTGTACTACCGGCGATATTAATGAGAACGAATTTGAGCTCATCGGAGGGCTTCTTGGAGAGCCACTGGAGGTGACGCCAGCGGAGACGGTTGACCTTCCCGTTCCTGCCCGTGCCGAGATAGCAATTGAAGGCATAATTGACCCCCGCAACATGATTACTGATGGCCCCTTTGCTGAGTATCCTGGCTACTATGGTATAGTGATGCCTTGCTATCTGATTAAGGTAACGGCCATAACTATGCGTAAAGATGCCATTTATCATGACCTTGACCCGGCACATCGGGAGCACAATCATGGTAATATATTAGGCAATGAATCTAATACTTACGATGTAATCAAGAGAGCCGTGCCTACGGTGAAAGCGGTCCACTTCCCCTGGTCGGGAAGATGTGTTTTCCATACATATGTCTCGATAAAAAAGCGCATCCAGGGTGAGGGAAAGTTTGCCGGCTTGGCTGCTCTCAGTGCCAACCATAGCACTAAAGTAGTCGTAGTGGTGGATGAAGACATTGATGTATATAACGAAGAGGAAGTACTGTGGGCGGTTGCTACCAGGGTGGAAGCCGACCTGGATGTCTCTATCATCCCCTGGGTGGTCGGAGCCAATCTAGACCCCTCTGCCTATGGTGAGACTCGGTTTAAGCGAGGTGATATGACGACAAAGATGATAATAGATGCCACCAAGCCAGTGGAATTGCCCTTTGCCACCAGAATTACTCCTCCCAGGGCGCTTTGGGACTCCATGAGTCTTGACGATTATCTAAGGTGAAGTATGTAATCTGGACTTATCGGCAAAGCGATGAATGGTGGTGCTTAGTGAGCAACATTAACCAAAAAATATTTTGGGGACAGTAGTATAAAACAAAAGGAGGCTTTAAGTGAAAAGGAAGAGAGTGCTTACACTACTGAGCAGCATCTATCTTTAGATTACACTGTAATGCTGGTATAAGATAGGAGGCAAGACCATGAAAGAAAGCTCAGCCAGACTGCTAGTCGAGGAGATGAAAGCAGCTGGAATCAATTTTGTAGTTTGTATGCCCGATTCAGGATTGCGCGAAGTCTACTCCTTGACCAGTAACGACTCTGATTTCCAGTTCATACCCGTCCCCAATGAGGCAGAAGGGGTTTCCATTGCGGCTGGGGCATGGCTTGGTGGCAAGAAACCAGTCATGCTCATGGAGAATTCTGGCTTACGCGTCGCCAGTGACCCCTTGTCCTATCTGGGAATCACCCATGGTATCCCAGTACTGCTCATAATGAGCTATCGAGGCAGCCTTGGTGATCGCTACTGGTGGTCCGTTAGTCATGGAACGGTAACGGAACCCATGTTAAACGCTCTTCGCATTCCCTATTATATCATCGACAAGGAGGAAGATATCCCGGGGTCAATCCAGCAAGCATTGAGGACTCTAGAGGCATCCTTGAACCATGTGGCAGTTATTATGAGTGGAGGTACACTATGGTAAACCGTTTTGAGTGTTTGCAGTCACTAGCAGAACTTGTGGGGGATGCCCTGGTGGTGAGATGGCTATCACAGAGTGAATGGTATCATCTCCGACCCAATCCACCCAGTTTAAGTGTGACCATGGGGACCGCTACTCCTATAGGCCTTGGCTTAGCTCTAGCTTTACCACAACGCCAAGTGGTGGTTATAGATACTGATGGAGGCATTCTGATAAATCTAGGAGTCCTGACTACACTGGGCAATTTAAGGCCGCCCAATTTGAAGGTTTTCATCATAGACAATGAGTGCTACGAATACGTCGGCGCAAGGCCAACGGCAACAGCCGGAGCCACCGACCTGGCAGCCATGGCAAGAGGAGCTGGTATTGAGCAGGTAGAGACGACAAGGACCTTAGACGAGTTCAAAGAGGCAGCACGACGTGCTCTAGCTGACAAGGCCCTCCATTGCATTGTGGCGAAGGTTGAGAAAGGGACAAAAAAGCTACCACCAGTCTATATCGACGGTAGAGAGTCGAAGTATAAATTCGTGCGGTATATTGAGGAGACTGAGAAAATTCGCATCATTACTGCCCCAACTTAGGGGCCATACCACCATGGGGGACATACTAATCTTAAGCATTGGGAGGGAAATTCTCAAAATAAAGGGAATCACTGACGAAGTAAACTGGGTATATCCTCTTCGCTGAGTTAACAGATTATCCAAACCACTCAATTATTTGCTAATATATAGGATGGAGATATACAGCATCTGGCAAAGTAAAATTTAAGGAGGGCAATGTGGTTTATCAAAGCTTACGGGACTGGATAGCAAAACTGGAAGAGGAGGGGCAAATAAAGCATATCACTGCTGAGGTGAACTGGAATGTGGAACTGGGTGGCATTGTGCGGCGGGTTTCAGATCAACAAGGACCGGCGCTTTTGTTTGAAAACATCAAAGACCACCAGAATACGGCAGGCCGTAAGTTTTTTGCCCTTGGTATGGGCACTCGGGACAGGACAGTAATGGCTCTAGGCTTGCCCCAGGAAACCTCCTACCGTGGGATAGTTGAGTTCCTTAAGGAACAATTCCGGCATTTGGTGAAGCCGGTCGTAGTAACTTCGGGACCGGTAAAGGAAAATATTGTGACCGGTGACGCGGTTAATTTATACGAGTTTCCCGTGCCCAAATACCATCATCTGGATGGCGGAAGGTACATCAGCACTCATGCTGCCACAATAACCATGGACCCTGATACCAAGATAATGAACATAGGAACGTATCGGGGGATGATTGGTGATAATGAAAAATCTATACCGGTTTTACTGGCACGCAGCCTGCACTGGGGTGTTCACTTCTCCAAGTATGAGCAACGAGGGGAGGAAATGCCGGTTGCGGTGGCTTATGGATTAGACCCCGCCCTTCTGATTTGTGCCGGTATTCCAGTTCACCATCCCGGTCATTCTGAGTATGAAGTGGTTGGAAGTCTACGGGGAGC
>SDBV01005413.1_pt1 | contig 18044 bp, 15 predicted proteins | sample 2277081 | NCBI WGS metagenome assembly SDBV01 (sample SAMN10402039, study PRJNA504765) | marine sediment metagenome | isolation source: marine sediment core GS10_PC15, 223 cmbsf | place: Arctic Ocean: Southern Knipovich Ridge | collected 2010 | reverse complement strand
TTCCTGGTGTGGGTCAAAAGTTGCTTGATTTGTACCCAGACTATCGAATTTTTTGTTTTCACGGAGATCTTGGCGCGGGAAAAACGACATTGATCAAAGAGATCATTTCTAAAAAAGACAACGTAAAAAAAGATGTGATTGTGAGTCCCACGTTTGTCTATTGTAACTTATATGAAACATGCGCGCATTTTGATCTCTATCGTTTAAAAAACCCGCAAGAATTTACATTCATGGGGTTTGATGAGCTTTTTGACACGCATTTGTGTTTGATTGAGTGGCCAGAAAGGCTTGTAGAATTACCACAAAAAAGGATCGATGTGTTTATTGAGCACGAAACACAAAACACTCGAAGGATTATGTATGAAAAATCCACTTAGACAGCTTGTTTTTTTTCGTTCTTGTTTTAACACAGAGGACTTTCCAAAAATGCATGCGCCCCAAATTGTGATTTGTGGCAAATCCAATGTGGGAAAATCGTCTTTGATCAACCACCTATCTGAAACCCATCTTGCCAAAACAAGCCAAATTCCTGGAAAAACCAGAAGCTTGAACTTTTATGGAGTAGAAAGCAGGTTTTTTTTGGTCGATCTTCCAGGATATGGTTTTGCCAAGGGACCCAAAAAAGAAAAACAGGACTTTAAAGTGCTTGTGGATGCATTTTTTGCATTAAGACAAGAGCGCGTTTTACTATTTTTATTAGATGCTAGGCACATGCCCACAGTTCAAGACGAAGAAATGTTCGAATATTTAACGCATTTTGATATTCCTTTTTGCGTCATACTCACCAAAGCAGACAAATTGAAAAAAAATGAGCGTGATCGAGCCAAAAAAAACATCGAGGAATTTTTTGGTTTAAAATCAGAACCTATTTTATACTCGGTGAAAGAAAAATTTGGCAAAGAAGCGCTTTTAGCAAGGTTGAAAGAATTTGGGATATTTGAATAAAGAGACATTTGTTTGTATTGATTGCGAAACAACGGGATTGGATCTTGAAAATGATCGCATCATCGAGATTGCCATCTGCCGCTTTACCTTTTCTGAAATTCTTGAATCTTTTGAATCTCTTATCAATCCTGAAATCAAAATTTCGCAAGAATCGATGCAGATTCACAATATCACAGAAGAGATGTGTGAAAATCAGCCCAAAATTGAAGAGATCTTACCCAAAGTATTTAAAATCGCAGGCAATTGCACGATTATGGGTCATGGTATTCAGTTTGATATCGATATGCTCACAAATAGCGCAAAACGTTTTGCCGTCAAGTGCGATTTGCACCAAAACAAGCTTATCGACACCTTGCGCCTTGCTAGAATGTATGGCCAAAGTCCGATCAATTCGTTGCAGTTTTTACGCAAGCATTTCAATGTAGAAGAGGAAATCGCGCATAGGGCCATGGGAGATGTGCTTGTCAATATCGAAGTGTTTAAAAAACTGACACAAAACTTTAAAACAACAGATGAGATTTTTAGAGAGCTTCAAAAGCCTATTCAACTCAGTACTATGCCGCTCGGCAAGTACAAAGGACGCAAGTTTTCCGAAATCCCAGATAATCATCTCAAGTGGGCATCACATCAAAATTTTGATCAAGATTTGCTTTTTTCGCTTCGAAAAGAGCTTAAATTGCGCAAACAAGGTGCAAATTTCTTAAAGGCGGCTAATCCCTTTTCTCAGTTGGATTAAGCTAAATTCCTATAATATGAAGGCGGAATTCGAATGAGTTGTTGGTCTTCGTATTTTACCAAAAACATATCGAGAGCATCACGATCTCGTGCTTCATATTGTGAAATGATCTCTGCAACAAGAGCATTGATGAATTTTTCGGATTGCTTGTTGTATCGAGTAAAGAAAATTTGTATATGCTCTTTTCTAAAGTTTGCCATAATCATATCGCAAAGAAGTGCTCGGCAAGCTTCATATTTAAGTTGATTCTTTTCTACAAGTTGTGCAGCATCAGCTGAGTGTAATGGAAAAACGGATTCTTTCTTTCTAACGGATCCGTTTTCTCCTACAACTTCCACATACATTGTGCGCTTAGTTCTATCATAGTCATTAAATTGTTGGTTGAGTCCAAACAATGTGGTAAATAAGTATTCAGGTTTAACAAGAGCAAGTATATGCTTTTGTACCTCTTTGCCAGCGCTTCGGTAGATGAGAAAAAAGGTTACAAGATCTCGATATTGGAAATTTTGGAGGAACGGCTTAATTCCTTCTAGCTTATACTGTTTCTCAAGGAGAAGTAGAACGAAGAAAAGAAACAAGCTTTGTTTTTTTGTAGGATCTTCTAGGTCACTGGTTGATAATGTTTGCTGAAAAAGAACCTCTAAATCCACAAGATCAAAAAGAGCATCGCCACTTATTATACCATCTGTTGTAAACATTTCATAGATCTGAACAAATAACGGAAAATTTTGAGATTGCAAACCTGTAAGGAAGGGGCCTAGTTTTTCCATTGCACGGTCCTTATATTGTTTTTCAAAAAAAATGAGGAACCGTATAAAGTCTGCTTTTGCTTGAAGAGTTTCTTCTTGACGCAGTTGATCCAATTTTAAGGAGGTCAACATTGTATTTAAATCCACAAGATCAAAAAGAGCATCGTCACTTGTTTCATCCTCTATATCAGTCATTTCATGTGTGGCAACTTGATGCTTTGAGACGACCTCATAGATCTGAACAAATAACGGAAAATTTTGAGATTGCAAATTTGTAAGGAAAGACAAAATGGTTTTTTTTACTTCCAAGCTGTTTATTTGGCAAGATGAAGAATACGCAAAATATACAAAGAAATTAAAATAAGCAATAGAATCTTTTAATGTCTTTTCAAGTTCTTGAGGAATATCTTCAGAAGGTGGTGTAACGTGTTTTTTAAAAAATTTAATAAAGCGGGACCAACCTTCTTGGAACATATCTTGTAGTTGATGATTTTCAGCATCAAAAATCTTTTCTAGGGTTTCTAATTTAGAAACATTTTCAGATCTGCGGTTAGAAAGAAGAATCTTTACAAAAAGCACGATAGTCATCGCTACAATGCTAAGATCTGTCAATAGATTATCAAGTGCTGGAGGTCTTGGAAGTACAACTAGAGCAACAAGACAACATGTTGCAACCACAAGAAAAGATATTAGTGGGTCCTTGGCAACCGTAGGTCTTGCATATGGGCGTTTTACCTCTACTCCCCACGTTTTGAATTCGCTTTTAACAGCTCCAAAGTATTCTATGCTTGCGGTGAAGTTTGGCAATTGTTCACATTTAAAATTAGAAATAGATTTTCTTCCTTGCATCTGTGAGCAAAATGTGCTCAGTTCTCTTTCGTAAGCGATGAAAAGTTCTCCAATTATGTCATCATAATCTCTGCGCTTTCCATCTTGAGTTAATACAGAGCGACGAAACCAACCGACACGGAGTTGGGGATCGAATGCAGGTTTTTGTGCAGATGTTAAAATGGGCAGATTCATAAATAAAATTATATAAATAAAAAGCTTTATTTACAAGCTAAAAACGCTTGAGAAAATAGGTCTTTATTTCATTTAAAATCAATGGAATAATTGTTTTTTCAAAATTAAAACAGAATTTACTGCGTAATGTCAGTTAAAAATATGGGTTGATAAAAAAATATAGGTTAGCTACATTTCTTATCATGCAAAAACTGAGTGTTGAAGATCTCGAACTTTTCCACAAAACAGTGCTTGTGCGTGTCGATTACAATGTTCCTTTGACAGATGAAGGGATATTGGATGATATGCGTATCAAAGAAACCCTGCCCACTATTAAATATTTAATTGAAAGCCAAGCAAAAGTGATTTTAATCAGTCATATGGGACGTCCGGAGGGTAAAAAGGACTTAAGTTTGTCGCTGGGTGTGTGTGCGACGCGTTTAACTGAGCTTTTGGAAAAGGATGTTAAATTTGTAGGAGATTGCATCGGAGAAAAGGTGCAAGAGATTGTGGGTGAAATGGAACCAAAAGATGTGCTTCTTTTGGAAAATTTGCGCTTTTATGAGGCAGAAGAATTCCCGGAAAAAGATCCCCATTTTGCTATCGAATTGGCAAGTTTTGCGGAACTTTACGTCAATGATGCTTTTGGAGTTTCTCACAGAAAGCATGCATCTGTTTATGAAGTGCCAAAATTATTCAAACAAGCAGCAGCAGGTTTTTTATTACAAAAAGAAATTGAATTTTTATCAAATAAACTTTTACATCCAAAAAGGTCGTTTGTGGCAATTTTGGGAGGGGCTAAAGTTTCGACAAAAGTGGGGGTCATCAAAGCGCTATTGGAAAAAATAGATGCGCTGATGATTGGAGGGGCTATGGCTTATACCTTTTTGAAAGCACTTGGAAAAACAGTCGGAGATTCGTTTGTAGAAGAGAAATTTGTAAAAGCTGCAAAAGAAATTTTAGATCTGGCAAAAACACGTAATATTGAGGTGTATTTGCCAATAGATTTCCTTGTGCGTAAAACGGGCACGCAAATGGTCAAGGAAGAAGAAGAGATTGAAGAAGGGTTTGAAGGTATGAGCATTGGATCAAAGACGGTCGAAATGTGGTCTGAAAAACTTGGGAAAGCCAAAACTATTTTTTGGAATGGGCCTTTGGGTGTATTTGAGGAACAAGAATTTTCCAAGCCCACATTCCAAATTGCAAAAACCATTGCAAAAAGTAAGGCCATTTCCATTGCTGGTGGAGGAGATGTCGTTGCAGCCATCAACCTTGCTGGTTGCGCTAATGGATTTGATCATCTATCCACTGGAGGAGGCGCCAGTTTGGAATTTATTGAAAAAGGCACGCTCGTTGGCATTGAGGTGTTAACAGATATTAACAAATTTTTTTAAATAGAAGAGGTTCAAAAGAAATGTGAAAAACCGTTGCCTTTTTTCGTTATTTGGATTAGAATATGGTTAAATCTGAATTAAGTGGGCCTTTGAATCTAAGCCACTCTTAGGGTTTGTTCAAAAGCTTAAAGGATTTTAAAAAAAGGTGAATGTAAAAAAAGCCTCTTTCAAATTTTCTTATTCTTTCAAATCACAGTATCTTTTTGTCTATAACTTTCAACCTATAGGTATGTATGTCGCAAACAGCTAATCCCCAGGAGTTTAGTCGTCTCAGGTCGTTTTTCTGGCCCGTGCATATGACTGAACTTAAGAAAGTCCTCCCCATGATTTTAATATTTTTTCTTATTTGCTTTAATTACAACATTTTACGTAGTGCTAAAGATGCTTTAGTCGTCACAGCAAAAAATTCAGATGCTGGAGTGCTTCCTTTTATTAAAATTTGGGCACTTTTGCCAATGGCTTTGATTATGACGGTGATTTTTACGCGTCTTGGAAATCGGTACAAAAAAGAGACCATTTTCTACTGGATGGTGTCGATTTTTATCGGTTTTTTTGTACTCTTTACGACGGTGCTCTATCCTCTAAGAGACGTGTTGCACCCAACAGAATTTGCCGATAGTGTAGCCGCTTTTTTGCCTAAAGGATTGATGGGATTTGTGGCGATGTTTCGTAACTGGACCTACACCCTGTTTTATGTGATGTGTGAGCTTTGGGGCTCGATCATGCTACAGCTTTTGTTTTGGGGGTTTGCCAATGATGTGATCACCGTGAAAGAAGCCAAACGTTTTTATGGGCTCTTTGGCGTAGGGGCTAATTTTTCAGGGATTTTTGCAGGGCAAGCTTCGATTATGATTTCTGCCATTGCTTCAAAAAAATTATTGTTTACAAATATGGAATCTTGGACGCAGTCTATCGTGATGGTGAATATTGCGGTTGTTATTGTAGGGTTTGCGATCATGGCCATTTTCCGCTGGTTGAACACGCAAGTCATCGCAAAAGAACCTGCCGCAGATGTGGTCTCTAAATTTAAAAAGCCCAAAGTAAAAATGTCAATGCGTGAAAACTTTGCAACACTCAAAAGATCCAAGTATTTGATGTTCATTGCGATTATTGTATTAGCTTATAACTTGGTTATTCATTTAACAGAAGTTGTGTGGAAAAACCAGGTGAATCAAGTCTACCAAGATCCTGTGCTGTATAATTCCTACATGGGTAAGGTTTCGATTATTACAAATATCGTTGCGACCTTGATTGCGCTTTTCATTACAAGCAATGTGATTAGAAAGGCCGGATGGACAAAATCGGCGATGATTACACCTGCAGTTTTACTTATCACAACGATTGGCTTTTTCTCCTTTTTGGTTTTTAGAAATTCATTGGGGATGTTTGTGGCGCCCTTTTTAGGCATGACACCCTTTACACTTGCACTATTCTTTGGAACTTCCCAAAACTGTATGAGTCGGGCCTCTAAATACACGCTTTATGATGCCACAAAAGAGATGACATTTATTCCTTTAACTCCAGAAGAAAAGATGAAAGGAAAAGCAGCCATTGATGGTGTCGGATCAAGGCTTGGAAAATCAGGAGGCGCGTTGATTTATCACGTACTCTTATTGCTCGTCCCACTTGCCGGTGTGGCTCCTTATGTCGGTGTCCTTCTATTGATTGCTATTGGTGCATGGATGTTGAGTGTTAAAGCGTTGGGCAAACGTTTTGAAACACAAACAGCTTTGGGAGAATCTATGGAAAAAGCTAAAGACTTGAAAGAGGCTGCTGAGCTAAAAGAAGTACTCAAGGAAGAAGAAGAGGCAAAAGAAGAAGAGCTTGCAACAATACGTTAAGGGGCTGTCTAACCAGCCCTAAAGGGGCTTGTACAAGCAGCCCTAAATGGCCGTTGTAACGGCCCCTTATATTTTTTTCTTTTCAAAAATTTAAAATCTTTCCATCATAAGGGTATTATCAAGGAGTGAAATATGGCAATTAAGAATGTAAGTGAACAAGATTTTGAAAAAGCAACAAGTGAGGGACTTGTTGTAGTCGATTTTTATGCAACATGGTGCGGTCCTTGTAAAATGCTCACACCCCTTTTGCGTGAACTTTCTGATGAACGTGAAGATGCTGTTTTTGTTGAAGTCGATGTGGATGAAGCACAAGACACTGCAAAAAAATTTGAAGTGACAAGCGTTCCCACGGTGGTTTTTTTGAAAGATGGCAAAGAGGTTAGTCGTTTTATTGGCGTGCGTCAAAAAAATGAAGTTAGTTCAATGCTAGACCAACATAAGTAATAACCCAAAGCTCAGGTTAATATGTTAAAAATGTTTCGATTTGCTTTTGTTTTGTGTGTTGTGATTTTGTCATCGTGGCAGGTTGTTAAGTCGTCAGATGCAACGATTGAGGATGTACATCACCAAGGGTTTGAAAAAGTCATAAGTGAAGGTTTTGTTGTCATTGATTTTTATGCAACATGGTGTGGTCCTTGCAAGAGGCTTGCACCTATTTTTCGTGAAATATCTGATGAGCAAAATGGTGTACTATTTATCAAAGTGGATGTTGAAAAAGAACAAGAAATCGCAAAAAAATTTGAGATCACACATTTTCCTATAGTGGTTTTTTTGAAAGATGGTAAAGAGGTTCATCGTTTTGTTGGCATGCGCCAAAAAAATGAGATTATTTCATTGCTAGATCAATATAAGTGATCCTAACTGACCTTACGCACTACCTTCAACTTATGAGAAGGCTGCAAGGAATAATCTACGTCGTTGACTACTTCGTTCAACTCTCATGGAGTTGAACTTCATTGTCGGCCTCGTATCTCATTCCTTTCGCTCTTCGCCTAAATTGAATTTACTGCGTAACATCAGTAAATTAACAAAAATCGCGATGTTTCCAGGATTCATAAAGGACAATGGCCACAGTGTTAGAAAGATTTAAACAGCGCACAGCTTTTTTTTGAAAGAGTGTATAAAAACGCTCGCTGTAGTTATCAAAAAGATATGGAGGCAAGCCTTTCGTTTCGCTTCCAAATACATAGATATCATCATCAGAAAAAGGGATTTCGGTATAGCTTTTGGTCGCTTTGGAAGAGAAAAAATACACAGGGCGCTTTTGTGCTGTAAGGTAGCTTTCTAAATCAGGCTTAGTCTGATAATCGAGCTTGTCCCAATAATCAAGACCAGATCGCTTAAGCATTCTGTTGGATAGAAAAAAGCCCAAAGGTTCGATTAACGTGAGCTTTGAGCCTGTTGCAACACATGTTCTTGCTACATTTCCTGCATTTGCGGGTATTTCAGGTTCAAATAAAACAACTTCCATTATTGAGACCTCTGCATAATTCAAGAATTTGATAAATTAGCCTCTTGTCCTCAACTTGAATCTTAACCTAAGTTGTCTACTCTAAGTGGAGTATGCCAACTTAGGTTAAGACTCGATTTGAGAAAAAACATGCAAATTTCTCTAAATCCTTGAGTTACGCAGAGGTCTCTTACTGCATTGAAATTTTGTGATGCTCTTCTTCTGAAAATGTCGTATTTGAAGAGCCTATCTCAGGGGGTGTATCTGCTCTGATTACTTCCACTTCAAAAATCAGTAAGGAATTGATATTGAGTTCTGTGCTAGAGTTCAAATCTCCGGAAGATCCATATCCCAAATCAGGGTGAATGAAAAGTGTGCGTGTTTCTCCTTCTTTCATACCTAAAATTCCCCTGGCAAGGCCTGTGATAGCTTCGTCAATAGCAAGGGCAATAGGATCACCATCCCTAGAGCTTGAAAACTCTCTGCCGTTTAGGTACTTGCCTACATAATGGATCAATGGCGTGGAATGTTCTTGGACCATCTCTCCTTTTCCTTGGGTCTCGATTTTGTATTGCAATTTTCCAGCTTCAATTTCTGTCACTTTTTTATCTTTAGCATTCTCCGCGAGGAAAGAGACGACTTTTTCAAGGTTTTTCTTTGACGTTTGGATAAAATGCTGTTCTTCGATTTTTGTCATCGCTTTGGTGTAATCCATTTCACTTAAAGGGGAATCTGTGCCTTCAGCTTCTTCTTTAATTCCTTGAAGCACAGCATCTAAATTGAGATTCGCGAATTCAGGGCTTGCTAAATTTTTACCAATATGGTGTCCAAAAGCTTTGGATAGAGTGGCCATATCCAATTCTTCTTTTTTTTCAGCTGCTGGTTGGGCATCTTCGATAGCAACTTCTTCACAAATCCCTAAAGCAACAAAACTTATTAAGAAAAGTAGTCTTTTTATCATCTTTATTCTCCTGTTTTATTAATCTGAATTTTAAGCTTTTATTCTCCTAAAAAGCCTTTTCTTATCTTACATCAAACCCCATTAAAAGGATTTTTGTAAAAAAGTGCAAGTTTTTTGACTTTCTTGAATAACTCTCTGAGTCTCTAGGTAAGAATCATTAACTGATGTTACGCAATAAATTCTATTTAGAGGAGAAGCGAAAGGGACAAGATACAAGGATAACGATGAAATCCAACTCTATGAGAGTTGGATGAAGAGTTAGACGCCGTAGATTGTGCTTTGTAGCCCTCATATAAATGGAATTTATTGCGTAATGTCAGTTATTAACTGTAAAGAGGCTTCTAAAAAAGAAAAGATAAAATAAATTCAGGTTAACGTGAAAAAATAATTTGACGGGATTTTACTTAGTAGATATAAACCAACCTATACCAAATATTTAAAGATAAGGGGTCATATGAAGAATAAAGCTATTCCCAATAAACTGAGTTTATTTGCTCTGATCATGGTTACCTCCGCTTTTTGCACGAGTGTCAGAAACTTGCCAACAATTGCAGAAACAGGGTTGCAAATGATCTTTTTTGGAATCGTAGCGGCCGTCTGTTATTTTATTCCAGTCGCATTGGTTTCTGCAGAACTTGCGACAGGGTGGCCTGAGCAAGGTGGAATTTACGCTTGGGTGAAACAAGCTTTTGGTCCAAAATGGGGATTTTTTGCCTCGTGGCTTCAATGGCTTTATATGACAATTAGCATGATTGCAATGCTCTATTTTATTGCAGGATCACTTGCTTTTGTTGCCTCACCCCATTACGCTAATAACCGAATAGTTCTAACTGTTATTTCGCTTATCGTTCTTTGGACATTTACCTTTTTGAATATGAAAGGGTTAAAGATATCTTCTAAAGTCAGTACGATTGGATTTTTAAGCGGTGTGTTACTTCCTGGATTATTAATCATTGGATTAGGGTTTGTTTTCGTGCTGATAGAAGGCAATCTAGGACTTAGTAAACAGATATTTCAGCAAAGCCTATTTCCTGAGTTTAAAGATATTGCAACGCTCGTTCTTTTAATTGGATTTATGCGTGCATTTGCAGGTATTGAGGCATCTTCTGCTCACGCAAACAAAGTGGACAATCCAACAAGAAATTATCCTATTGCAATCTTTATCGTTGTTTTGATTGGATTAGGTATCAATATCATAGGATCTATGTCTGTAGCCGTCGTGGTTCCTCAACAAGAAATAAGCCTAGTTTCAGGAATTCTCCAAGCTTTTACAGTCTTTTTTGATCGATTTCATGCTGCCTGGTTGGTGCCTGTATTAGGCGTGCTTGTTGCGGTTGGACAAATGGGAGGAGCTTCTACATGGTTGATGGGACCTGTTAAAGGGCTTTTAACCACAGCGGAAAGTGGAGACTTGCCACCCTTTTTCCAGCGAGTAAATAGTCGTGGCGTTCCAAGAAATTTGTTGATTTGCCAAGCGATTTGGATTTCTTTCACGTCTTCATTCCTCATGTTAACAGCCACAATCAATGTAGCATTCTGGTTTTCTGTTGCACTTTCCATGATGATTTATGTGACCATGTATTTTCTTTTGTTACTTTCTGGATTGTATTTGCGTTACAAACAACCCGATACACCGAGACATTATCGTGTTCCCTTTAAAAATGTAGGGATGTGGATTGTTTCTTGCTTAGGGATGGCGACAATGGTCTTTTCGTTTTTTATTGCCGTTTTCCCACCGCAGCAGCTTCCTACAGAAAATCATACTGCATATATCACACTTCTTATTGTTGGTATCATCATTTTCTTTGCCATTCCTTGGATTGTGCAAGCTTTGAAACGACCTTCGTGGGTCCCAAAAACACAAGAACAAAAACAAGAGGAGGAATCCCATGAGGAATAGTAGAGTTAAAGTGCAGAAGAAAAAACGAAAAAAAATCACTAGGGCGGATTTGAATGTTTTTGAATCGGAACCGTCTTCAAAAGGCAAAGGTATTGCAGTTAAAAAGAAAGCCAAAAGCAAAAAGAAGGAATACGCATCCGTTCTTAACATCATGAAGCATATGAGCCCTTTTGAGGTCAAAGATATTTTGATTCAAGAGGCCAAAAAAACGGCAAAAAAACGCAAAGCAACCATGCTCAACGCAGGACGTGGAAATCCCGACTTTTTAAATACAACGGTGCGTGATGCATTTAGTTTGCTTTGTATGTTTGTCACAGACTGTTCTAATAGATATCTTAAGCAAAAAAATCTAGGTCTCAGACCCGACAAGAAAGGGCTTGCGAGAAAATTTTTCCAATTTTTGAACAAGCAGAAAAAATCAGAAAGTAGACTCTTTTTAGAAAAGGCCATGCGTTATGCCATTAAAACATTTAAATATGATGCAGACGCATTTATTTTTGAGATGACAGATGCAGCTCTTGGGGATTTTTATCCCATGCCTCCTCGTGTATTTCCATTTATGGAAAAAATCTTAAGAGCTTATATCGATCAGATTCTTTATCTAAGTCCAAAAATGAAAAAAACAAAATGTGATCTGTTTTGTACGGAAGGCGCAACTGCTGCGATGATCTATATTTTCAATTCTTTAAAACTTAACGGACTTTTGCGTAAAGGAGATGAAATTGCCATCATCACACCGATTTTTTCTCCCTATTTGGAAATCCCACTTTTAGATGAATTTAAACTCAAAGAAGTGTTTATCGAAAGTGATGAAGACTTGGAATGGCAAATTCCAGATAAAGAACTCAAAAAGCTAGAAAATCCAAAAGTCAAAGCACTCTTTTTGGTCAATCCAGCAAATCCGACATCTGTCGCTTTGCATCCACATGTGATCAAAAAAATTGGACAAATTGTGCGTAACAAACGCAAAGATCTAATCGTTTTGACAGATACAGTGTATGCGACCTTTGTGAATAAGTTTTATTGCCTTTTAGACGAAGTGCCAGACAATACCATTTGCGTCTATTCCTATTCTAAATATTTTGGTGTGACAGGCTGGCGTTTAGGGTTCATTATGATGAGCCAAAATCATGTGATTGATAAACTGCTCAAAAAGCTTCCTCAAAAACAGAAGAAAATTTTGTATGATCGGTACCGCATGATACATCCCGATCCAAACAACATGAGCTTTATTGATCGTTTAGAAACAGATAGTCGGCATGAAGCTCTAGCTCATACAGGAGGACTCTCTTGTCCACAGCAAGCTATCATGACTCTCTTTTCATTGTTTAACCTGATGGATAAAAAGCAAAAATACAAAGATGATGTGCATCAAATTTTGGTCAAAAGAATGAAATATCTGTTTCACAATCTAGAGATGAAAATGCCTAAAGAAAAGGGCAATACCTACTACTACGTGCTTCTAGATTTTATAGATATTGCAGAGCAAAAATATGGCAAACCATTTGCTAAATACCTTGAAAAAAATGTGCACCTTTTAGAGTTCTTGTATCGCCTAGCGCAAGAAAAAATGACCATCTGTCTTCCTGGAGAAGGATTCCATGGACCGGATTGGTCATTGCGTGTGTCATTGGCAAACTTGCATGATAATGATTACAAAGCTGTTGGTAAAAATCTCAATGATATGCTCAAAATCTATTACAACGAGTGGAAAAAAGGTTAAACAAATATAAGGGATGCTTAAAATGATTTTAAGCATCCACTTTTATATGTAACTCTTTGAGCTGTGCATCCGATACCTGAGAGGGTGATTGGAGCATCAAGTCTTGGGCTTTTGTTGTCTTTGGAAAGGCGATCACATCGCGAATATTGTCTGTGTTTAGCATTGTCATGAGCAAACGATCTAATCCAAAAGCAATGCCAAGATGTGGAGGACATCCATAAGAAAGCGCTTCAATGAAGTGGCCAAATTTGTACTTGATTTCCTCTTCTTTGAGTCCAAGGAGTTCAAAAATTTTGTATTGCAAATCTAAAGAATGAATCCGTTTGGATCCTCCTGCAATTTCATATCCATTAAGCACTAGATCATAACCCGTTGAACGTGCGTTGGGCAAGTCATCCAAATCTTCGGAATTGGGCGCTGTGAAGGGATGGTGCATGCTAAAGTAGCGTTGTTCTTCTTCGTCCCATTCAAATAAAGGAAAATCTGTGACCCATAAAAACGCAAAAGTATTGGAGATGAGATCAAGCTCTTTTGCAAGATGGCGACGCAACTGGTCCAGTCCCATATTGACGAGTTTCTCTTTATCAGCAAGAAGAAGAATCAAATCACCATTTTTAGCACTAAAGTGCTGAATAATGGCTTTGTGCTGATCTGGAGTGAAAAATTTTGCAATCGATGAATGCAATTTGTCGTCTTCCACTTTGAAAAAAGACAATCCTTTAAGTCCTAAATTTTTGATGAGTTGTTCCAGGGCTTCAATGTTTTTTCTAGATAAATGCGCAGCACCTGGCGCACAAAGTCCTTTGATGACAGCACTTTTTTCCAAGGCCTGTTTGAAAATAGAAAAATCGCATTTTTGTGCAAAAGATTCAAAACGTTTGAGCTCCATTCCAAAACGCAAATCGGGTTTATCGCAACCATATTTTTCCATGCATTCATGAAAAGAAAGGCGTTTGAATGGAATTTTGATATCTGTGTTCAAAATGTTTTTGAAAAGCTGTTTCATAAATGTTTCAAGAATGGCAAAAAGATCTTCTGGAACACCAAAGCTCATCTCTATATCAATTTGATAAAATTCGGGTTGGCGATCGGCTCTTAAATCTTCATCACGAAAACAAGGCGGGATTTGAAAATAGCGATCCATATTCCCCATCATCAAGAGCTGTTTGAACTGTTGAGGTGATTGAGGAAGTGCAAAAAAATGTCCAGGATACAATCTAGAAGGCACAAGATAGTCACGCGCACCTTCAGGTGTGGATTTTCCCAAAATAGGCGTTTGCACTTCAATAAATCCCTGTTTGCTGAGTAGGTTGCGAATTTCTAAAATCACACGATGTCTAAATTGCAAGTGCTGAAGTATTTTACCGCGCCTTAGTTCCAAATAGCGGTACTTTAAGCGCAATTCTTCGTTAGCTTCTTCTGAAAAGCTTGTGATTTCAAAAGGCAGCGTTTTGGCATGCGAAAGAATCTCGAGTTTTTTCACTTCGACTTCGATATTACCTGTAGCAAGCTCTTTATTTTTGCTTATGCGCTCTTTGACTTTGCCTTCGATTGAAATGACAGACTCATGCGAAATTTTTTCTGTAAGCTTAGATTTTTCTACAATGAGTTGAGTCAATCCATATTGGTCGCGCAAATCGATGAAAAAAAGATTTCCAAGATCACGTTTTCTGTGTACAAAGCCGCTTAATTTGACCTCTTGTCCGATGTTATCTGATCTTAATTCGCCACATGTGTGTGTTCTAAAATGTGTTTTCATAAATTCTCTAATGTGGTTACAAGGTTTTTAAATTCCACTTGTGTCTCTTCTCGATTGCTTAAATTTTTAATTGTGAGCATTTTTGTATTCATTTCGTTATCTCCAATCGCAGAAAAATAGGGAATCTTCCTTTTTTCAGCAAACTGGATACTTTGTCCCATCTTTTTTTGACGCGGATCGATGTCGACAGCGATGTTATGTGTGCGCAAAAGATTGGCGATATAAAGCGCTGTTGCAAATGCGTCTTCATTCATTGGAAAGAGCAATAGAAGTGGGGTTTGTTTTTTGCCCAAACTGATGCTTTGGTTGTGCATGGTTTGTAAAATACGCTCCAAGCCGCATGCAAACCCACATGCAGGAATGTCAGGTCCCTTAAGCTGTTTTAAAAGCCCGTCATAACGCCCACCAGCACCTAAGGTGTTTTGAGCGCCTAAATCTTTTGTAACGATCTCAAAAACGGTTTCTGTGTAGTAATCCAATCCGCGCACGAGTTTGTTATCAATTGTGTAAGGGATTTGTAACTGTTCTAGCAATTGGCAGACTTTTGCAAAATGCTCTTTTGAAGCGTTAGATAAAAAGTCCATCAATTTGGGAGCATTTTTAAGTAAGCGTTGATCCGTTTCATCTTTGGAATCTAAAATACGCAAAGGGTTGTGTTCTAGCCGTTTTTTTGAATCTTCACTCAATTCGTTTTTTAGAGGGGTGAGATATTTTACGAGCGCTTCTTTGTATTTTTTGCGACACTCCAAATCACCCAAAGAGTGCACCAAAACAGTGAGGTCTTTGAGTCCCAAAGCCGTTAAAAAATGATAGAGCATCGAGATCACTTCTGCATCGCTCAAATAAGAAGAACTTCCAAACACTTCGACGCCAAATTGGTGATGCTGGCGAAAGCGTCCAGCTTGTGGTCTTTCGTAGCGAAACATGGGACCAATATAAAAAAGTTTTGAAATAGGCAATGCTTGATCTAGATGATTTGTGATAAAGGCTCTTGCAGCGCAGGCAGTCCCTTCTGGCCGAAGTGCCAGTTTTCTTTTGGCACGGTCTTCAAACGTATACATTTCTTTTGAAACAATGTCGCTGCTTTCCCCCACACTTCTTGAAAAAAGGTCCAAAGATTCAAATATTGGGGTGCGGATTTCCTCAAATCCATAGGAAAAAGCGATCTGTTTGGCAGTTTGCTCAAGCTGTTGCCACACGAAAGAACTCTTCCATTCTTCTTTTGGATTATTAGGTAAAATATCGTAAGTGCCCTTGGGAGCTTGAGTTGTCATGGGAAGGAGTATAACTCTAAAAGAAAAATGTGTAAAGGGTTGAAAAAAAAGGGAGAATTTGCTACAATTTCAGAAAAATTTAGGAGAAATAAGATGACAGTTGATTCCACAAATGCAACAACTTTTTTGAGTGAAGCAGAGCCAAGATCTCTTGAAAAAAAAGAGGTTTATAGGCTTGAAGATTTAGAGGGTATTGAGGGTGTTTTAGACCAAGCGCGCACTCGTGTTAAGCGTTTAGATTTATCTTCATCCAAGTTAACCACTATTCCTGAGTGGGTGCTTCAATTAGAAAATCTTGAATATTTAAACGTCTCAAATAATCACTTTGATGCAGAAGAAGTCAAAAAAGTTTTTGATATGAAACATGTCAAAGTGCTTGTAGCGCGCAACTGCAATCTCAAAACAGAAGATTTAAAAGGATTAGACAAAAACAATCTCTTAACAAAACTTGATTTGAGTGCAAATTCTCTTCATGTCTTGTTAGATCAGGTTGCCCAAATTGACTCTTTAAGACAGCTCTATTTAGCAGATAATAATTTAGAAGGGCTTCCTGTATTTTTTAACAATTTTCGTTCTCTTGATGAGCTGGATCTAAGTCATAATGCTCTTGATGAAGATGCCTTTAAATACATGAAGGATATTCAAATAAGACAGCTTGATCTTTCTTACAACAAGATTAAAATCATTCCTGATTATTTTGCAAAAACAGTATTAAAACAAAATCTTAAAGTGTTTAATACCGATTACAACCCAGTCAAAGAGTTTCCAAAATCAAGAAAGGTAGCCTCTGTGGGCGGTGGCTTTCATTGGGAAAAGCTCAATACAGGTCTATTGACTGCGATTACGGCTGCTTGCGGTTTCTTTGTTTGGAAAACGATTACTCCACAAGGAAGCCATTAAAGCTCGCTGCTTTGGGTTTTGGCAATGAGCGTGTCCATCTCATCGAACCATTTTTGTAAGATTGAATGCGCGCCGATGGTTTTAAATTCTTCGTGCAAATGCTGGACAATACGCATAAAAGGAAACGGAACCCAATCTTGGCCCGCTTGTTTGCCTAGGTAGTAGGCTAAAGAATATTGTTCTTCTCCTTTAAAATCACATACCTCATTCATGAAATCTTCCGATTTTTTCACAATATCTGCAATTTGAAGATTCTGTGTCTCTTTGAAATGCAAGATTTGCCGAATGAGCGTTTCTAAATTTTTCCAATCGCGTGAAAGCTCTTGTAAATAAGGCATGTACATCGATAGATCTTCTTGGCATAGTTTGCTTAGTGTGGCTTGAAAATCGATGAAAATCGCATGCAGTGTGAGCAAAAGCGCAGAAATATCGTGCGCGGCCATCACCTTGGTAAACCGCTCAGATAAAGAGTCTTCCAAAATAAAAAGCATCGCCATTGAAAAGGCAAACGCGGGGCGTTTTTCTCTGAGAGCAAAAAGAGGGTCTCTTTTGGCAAGTTCCTCTTGCGCTTCTTGGCTGATTTCTGCTTGGTTAAGCATCTGCTTATAATAGCGCCAAGCATCTCCAGTGTTCATATCCAATGACATATATTATTTCCTCGAGAGGTTTTTAACCTGAGTTTGGGTTTATTTTATTCAGTATCAGTAGGAGATTAATCTTAAATTCTTGGGATTTTTACCGTAGGGAATGGTCAAGGACCATTTCTAAGGTAAAAAGTACGAGAAGAAAGAGTAATCTTCCTGAGAGTGTGTAAAATAAACCCAAACTCAGGTTTTTTAAAAATATCGTGTGTGTTATAACCTTGATTTTTGTTTAACTCAAAAAAAAGTAATGTGCAAGCGTTTGCAAAATAAGCTTTGGTCGCGTTATACGTTTGAACTAATACGCAAAGGAAAGAGATGAGTTTTTTGGGTTTTTTTAAATCTGCGCCGCCGCGTCCGCTTATCAAAGATGAAGCTCTAGTTGCTCGCAAGTATCGCTACTGGCGCCTGCGTATTTTCTACAGCATGTACATTGGCTATGCGCTCTATTATTTTACGCGCAAGAGCTATCCTGTTGTGATGGCTTTGTTAAGTACTGAACTTGGATTTACTGAAGCACAATTGGGAATTGTAGGAAGCACCTTATATTTGTCCTATGGTGTGAGTAAATTTTTCTCAGGAGTGATGTCCGATCGCTCCAATCCTAAGTATTTCATGTCTTTTGGGCTTATATTGACGGGGATTTTTAATATTTTGTTTGGGATGAGTTCCTCAATTTTAGTCTTTCTCATTTTTTGGGGATTTAATTGCTGGTTTCAATGTTGGGTTTGCACGCCTTTGGCAAAATTATTGATGCACTCGTATGCAA
>SDBV01005412.1_pt1 | contig 18048 bp, 26 predicted proteins | sample 2277081 | NCBI WGS metagenome assembly SDBV01 (sample SAMN10402039, study PRJNA504765) | marine sediment metagenome | isolation source: marine sediment core GS10_PC15, 223 cmbsf | place: Arctic Ocean: Southern Knipovich Ridge | collected 2010 | reverse complement strand
TGCAGTTTTTAAATTATAATTAAGAGAAGAAAGATATGTCTAGTCCTGTAGGTTTGCCAAGAGAAATAGCGTCATCTCCAACTCAAAGATATGACAACGTTAGTTTTAGTAATATTACAAAAGATTTTCCTTATTGTGAGACAGTTGAGAAAATTGTAGGTAGATCTCTTATGACAAGGATCATGGATAAAAAAGATCTTCAAGCTGAGGCACTACTCCATGATAAGCAAATGGTTGGGTTAATTGTTTATAAAAATGGTTTGCAAAGTAGATTTCACAACGAGGGTAAAGACAAATTTGAGATAAAAAAAATTATGTTGCTAAGCCCGGATAGCAGCTCAAAAAATTATAAGCAGGAGCTACTAAATCGTGTTATAACTCTTGCTAAAAGAAATTTTGCAAAAGGAGTTCTTATAACAATTGAAGATTCATCAAACTTATTAAGCTTTTTACAAGAAAAAGAATTTAGTATTGTAAAGAGCTGGGAAAAAACCGCAATGTTTCCAAAAGAACATCTCATTGAATATAATTTTCCCTCAAACAAAACTAGTATTATGCCCACAAGTATTAATTCAAGAGGTTCTAATCAGGTAAATAATGGATCATCTGTTGGAGAAGAAGTGGGTGCAAGTAGCGGGAAAAGAAAAGCAAGAGATGAAGAGCCAGAAATTTTTGTTCCGAATAAATCTCGTAATATTTCTGTAAGAACTCATATTCTTCCAATGAAAGGGACAATATATTTTGAATATATAATGAGTGGAGTGAAAAAATTCGAAGGAAGAGTATCTGGCCCAGCTTGCAATTCAATGCGTGTAGGTGATCGGTTAAAATTATTTGATAGAAGAGAAGGCTGGGGAATTATCTGTGAGATTGTTAGCAAAGATAATTATAGAGGTTTTCAAGACATGCTAGAAGCTAAAGGAGTTTTGCCTTTGCTTCCACAACTTGAAGATAAATCTAAATGGATGTCTAATGAACAATTATTGCAAGAAGGACTAAGAGTTTATCAATCTTTTCCAGGATCTTTTAGAGTAAATCAATTTGGCGCAGCAGCCATTGGAGTAAAATTTATTGAAAAAATTTATAATTAGGGGGAATCCATGAGCAGTTTATCAGTTGGTAGTTCAGCTAGTAGTTTAGGGCGATTAGATTTAGGTGATAAAGAAGAAGATGATGGATTAACATCAAATGATTATTCTCAGGATGTTTCTCCAATATATTCAACAGAAAAAAATGGCGGAATCTGGAGAGTGATGGCTCTAAATCCCGAAAAAATTGTAAGTGCATCATATGATCATCTAGCAAAAATTTGGACCCCTAAAGAAGTAGCGGAAGGAATGGAACTTACTAACATAAAAGTTTTAAATGGGCATAAACGAGAAGTTTTAAGCATAGCCAGACTTAGTGAAAAAGTATTCTTAACTGGTTCTTCTGATAGCACAATTTGTTTTTGGGATTCCGAGAATGGTTCTTTAGTGGATTCTTTAAAAGATGATCATCCAAGTGGTTTTTACTCAATGGAAGTAATAGATAGTAAAACTATTGCAACAGGCTCATGTCAAAAACCAAAAAACCATCATGGTAAATGGGAGCACGTAGTACAAATATGGGATGCTTTAAATAAGCAATTGAAATTTAGACTACAAGGACATACTGGAGGAATATCAGAAATTGTCAATCTAAATGGTAGATTTATTGCTACTTCCTCTGCAGATAAAACTATAAGAATTTGGGATCTAGTTGATAAATCAACTTGTAGTATGTTTCAAGAGCACTCAGATTATGTCTATGGTTTAACAAAGTTAGATGACACTACACTAGTTAGCGCTTCCAAAGATAGAACTATGAGGATTTTTGATGTTGATGCAGAAAAAGAAGTAGGAAAGTTTGCTCACACAGAAGATAAAAAAGCTCATTCAAGCAGCATTTATGATGTAAATTCACTAGATGATAATGTAGTAGCGAGTGCATCTAGAGATGGTTATGTTAAAATATGGGATGCTAGATCATTAACATGTATTAAAACATTGGATCCTGATAGTGGATATGTCTATAGTGTTAATTTTTCACCCGATGGAAAAATATTTGCAGGAACTGCAGGAAAAAGTGATCCAAAAATTAGTAAAAAAGAACAAAAAAATAAAGCAGAAATTGTTGGCTGGGATTTCAGAAGAATATAGGATTTTTCTTAAGCGAGAAATGAGATTTTTTTTAATTTTTAAAAATTATTTTCTATATGCAAAAGTAGATTTTTGATAACCAAGAAAATTTCATCTCTAGGTTGATCTGCATCCAGATGAAAAACATTGCTTTTTTGCATGTAAAATTTAGTTAATTTAGGAAGTTGATTATTATAAAAATTTAATCTTTTAATAATAACATCTTGTTTATCATCTATGCGCGTGAGTAAATTTTCAGAGCAATTATCACATTTTTTATCGGATTTGGAAGGATAATAGACTTTGTTGTAAACAGCATTGCAGTTTTTGCAAATCACTCTATTTATTATTCTTTTTGTGGACTTATCATCAGAAAGATCAAAAAAGAATATAATTAAATTATATTCATCGCTAAATACATTATATAAGTATTTTGCTTGATCAATAGTTCTAGAAGAACCATCGATTATCGCTCCATTATTACAATCATTTGAGTGTACTCTATCATAGAGCATCTTTAGAATAATACTATCTGGTACCATTGTTCCATTTTTAAGAAGTTTTTCTATCTGATTTCCAATTTGAGTTTGATTTTCAATATTATCTCTAAGTAAATCACCAGTAGAAATATGAGGATAAGAAAAGTTAGATTTTATTAAATCTGCTTGAGTTCCTTTTCCTGAGCCGGGAGGTCCAATCAAGATGATCAGTGGTGGTTTTGCAAAAACGTTTATTGTGAAAAATAAAAAAACAAAAAATAATCTCATGTTTTTACAATTATATTTTTGCAATATTTAAATCTGGAAAAGTAGTTAATAAACAGTCTTCAGCTCCTGGAATTAAATCCAAGTTTAGCGCTTCTTGAGCGGTTAGCCATTGATATTTGTCATGTTCACTAATACTCAATTGAATTTCTTTTGGTTTAGAGCTAAGAGAAGTTTTATAAATTTCAATATTAAAATCAAAGTTTGGGTATCTAATATAATATTGACCGATATGTTTTAAGGTGTCTTGAGAAATTATGAGACCAGTCTCTTCTAAAATCTCTCTTAAAATAGCATCTTCAGAGTTTTCGTTTTTTTCTCTTTTACCTCCAGGAGCAGTCCATAAGCCGCCTTGAAAGCCTTCTTTTTTTCTTCTTAAAAATAATAGTTCATCTAAGAATGTACAATAGCAGATAACTATATGCATTTTTGGTATAAAATCTTTAGGTTTTTCTAAATAAAACATTAGCGTCCTTCTTTAAAAATATTTTTATTTTAAAATACTTTCAGGATATTTTAAAATATCTCTATAATATTTATTTAATTTTAAATGATTTATGTAATCATTATATAATTTATCAAAAATATCCGCATTACTTATTACGTTATACAAAGAATTATTTAACTCTTCTCTATCTAGTAAAAGTAGATCTGCAAAATTTTTATCAAATTTATAACCATTTAATATTTCATCAAAAGAAATAGGTGATTTTTTTTCTTTTCCAATTTTCCAAACTATGCATTTTTTATCTAAATTCACATTGATGTGAGCTCTTTGAGATCCATCATCAAATCTGGAAACTATAGGATAACTTCTATCGATAACGAACATAGGATTAGAAGAGGATTCAACAGGGTTTAAAATAGCGTCTGTCCTATATGTCATTAATGAATCTTTTAATCTTTTCTCAGGCCACTTTTCTTCATTTTCTCTCTCTTTTGGTTGGCAATAGATATATTTATCTTTTATAGAAAAATGCCAAAGTCCTTTTTTAAATCCCATATCATAGGAAAAAACATTTCCATCTTTTTTTAATACAATTGGCTTTGCGATATGAAAAGAAGGATCTAAAAGAATATACCCACTATCTTTTTCATCTTGAGGGTTTTGAAAAGATATCAAAGGGGTGACATGAGAGTGTTTTGGGCCTGCAAACTGCTGATAAATATCTGATAGTATCCCAGCTATTGGATAGGCAAAAATATTATTCGGCATCAAATTGATCATGTCCATTGTTAGAGCAACACATGAATTTCCAGAGTTTTTAGTAAGTGAATTTGAGATTTTAAAAGTTTGAAAAGATTCAATAGGGGTTATATCTTTTTTCTCTTTTTTTGTTTTAAAAAAGTGTTCTAAAAATTGCTCAGCAATAACTATTCTATCGTATTTTGTCTCAGAGATTCTTTTAGAGAATTTTTTTTTGATTTTTTCAAGAATTGTTTCACTCGATAGGGGAGTTATTTTTCCTTTTTCAAAAATGCTATGCTCAATAGCTTTAGATAAATCTATTTTTTTTTCAGTTAAAGATGTCATATTTGAATCTCCTCAATAATATTTTTTAATATTGGAATATAGCTTTTATTTTCCAAGGTACTAACATCGCCAATTGGCTGTTTAATAAGAAGGTTTCTTAAAATTCTTCTCATTATTTTTCCGCTTTTAGTTTTCGGAAGTTCCCCTACTAGAAAAATTTTAGCAGGTCTAGCATATGGACCAATTGACATTTCAACTAGCTTTTTGAGCTCTTTTTCAATGTCTTTATTGCTATCAGATGCACTCTCTTTTAAAATGACAAAAGCTATAATTTTTTCACCTTTTATTTCGTCATGAACTGAAATTACACTAGCTTCTACTGCATGAGGATGTTCGACTAAAGCGCTTTCAACTTCAGCGCTTCCTATTCTATGACCTGATACTTTAATAACATCATCTAATCTGCCTGTAATGTTAATGTTTCCTTCATCGTCAATATAGGCGCCATCTCCGGTATAATAATATTTTCCATCCCATTTAGACCAATAAGTTTCTAAATATCTTTTCTCTTCTTTGTAAACTCCTCTTAACATGGATGGAAAACTTTTCGTTAATGCCAAAAATCCCTTTTTTGTTTCGTTTCCTTCTTCATCTAAAACTTTTGCTTCAAAGCCTGGTAAAGCTCTGCTAATAGAGCCTGGTTTTAATGCTGAAATTCCAGGTAATGGAGAGATGACTAAAGCTCCTGTTTCTGTTTGAAACCAAGTATCAACTATAGGACAATTGCTTTTTCCAATTATCTCATAGTACCAGAGCCAGACATCGGGATTGATTGGCTCTCCAATAGAACCGAGCAACCTTAAAGAGCTTAAATCACATTTATCAATCCATTTATTTCCCCATTTCATAAATGTTCTAATAGCTGTTGGAGCAGTATAAAAAATGCTAACTTTATACTTTTCAATTATTTCCCAAGTGCGAGAGAGATTCGGATGGTCTAAGGCTCCTTCATAAATTACTTGTGTAGCTCCATTAGATAATAGCCCATAAACTACATAACTATGGCCTGTGATCCACCCAATATCAGCAGTGCTCCAATAAATGTCTTCATCTTTAATATCAAACACCCATTTTGTAGTTTGGTAAACTCCTAATAAATATCCAGCGGTTGTATGAAAAATACCTTTAGGTTTGCCTGTTGATCCTGAAGTATATAAAATAAATAACATATCCTCAGAATCCATCTCTTCTACAGGGCAGAATTCCTTAGCATCAATAATTAAATCGTGATACCAAGAGTCTCTTTTTTCATTGAAATTGATCTCATTTTTAGAGTGTTTTACAACGATAACATCTTTTACACAATCAACTTGATCTAAGGCTTGATCAATAATCTCTTTATAAGGGATAATTTTTCCTCTTCTATAACCTCCATCGGATGTGATAACTAGCTTTACTTCAGCATGAATAACTCTTTCTTTAATGCCAATAGGGCCTGTTCCTCCAAAAATAACAATATGTACAGCCCCTATTCTTGTACAGGCTAGCATACTGACAATAGCTTCAGGTATCATTGGCATATTTATGACAACTCTATCTCCTTTTTTAATACCTTTAGCTTTTAGAGCATTAGCAAATTTATTTACTTCGAGATATAAATCTTTATAGGTAAGCGTTTTTTCTTGATTATTTTCACCTTCCCAATAAAAAGCTATTTTATCTTGTTTGCCATTTTTGATATGTCTATCTAAGCAATTATAACTTACATTAATTTTTCCATTTAAAAACCATTTGGAATGAGGAGGGTTTTCTTCACAAACCTTATCGAATTTTTTATGCCAAAAGAGATCATTTGCCAGATTACCCCAAAATGTTTCCTTGTCTAGCCCTTTTTTATAAATATCATCCGAGTTAACGTTTGCATTTTTTATAAAATCTTTTTTTGGATAAAAAAATGTAGTTTTTTCACTTGGTTTAAAAGAATCTTTTTGCTTTTCCATATTAAAAGTCTCTTATTTGCTTAAAAAATATTTAGAAAAATAGCAAAACTTAAGAAAAATTTGCAAATAGAATCTTTAATAAGGTTATAAAAAAATTAAGCGATCTTTTAAGCTACTACATTTTTAATTATGCCTTTAATTTTAGTTGTATACAAATACAGTGATTAATATTAAAATGCCCCTTAAAATAAACCGTTTTTATACAATTTAAATAAATAATTATGGCGTCTATAACTTCAGCAAATACTCAAAATTTAGATAAGGTAAGAGCTTTTGGCGAGAAATTTTCAAAAGATAAACAAAAAGTTGATTATTTCAAAAATGTTTATAAGTTTGTTCGAAGCTCATATGGATCAAAAAAACTTTTTAAGGCTTTTTCTCTAAGCTGTGAATGGCCTGTTAATTTTGAGGGTTTTCTAAAATTAAACCCCACTAGAATAAAAAAAATAATTGATGTAAAAAAACAGTTTAAAAAAGTATCTCAAAGTTTAGATGTTACAAAAATTCCTGTAACTATAAAAAATATAAGAAAAATATCAATAATTCAAAGAAATGACTTTAAAAATGTTGCTAAAAAAGTTTTTAAAATTGCTATCAAAGTAGTTCGAATAATTTTAGATGCTTTAACATTTGTTGGACTAGGACAGATATTTTGCTTCTATTCTCTTGGAAATGCAAATGGGATTTTAAAACTTTCAAAAAGATGTTTTAAAGTCTTAGCAAGTTCTTTTCTTTTTTTTAGAGATAGAACTAAATATTTAAAACACTCAAAGTTTCAAAAAGTATTAGAAAGTGAAAAATCTAAAGATCCTAGGTTGAAAACGATTTTTCATGAAATAAAAAATTTAGATCTTCTCAAAATAATTAAAAATATCACTATTATAGCTTTAAATTGTTTTATAACTTTTGAGCTGTTTTTTGAAGTTGCATTAATTTCTGCTACTATAAAAATTGTTTTATCAACTATATCCCTTTCTTTAGCTGTATTTACTCATTTCTATAAAGCATCTTTAACGTATCCTAAAATCTAGAAGTAACACTTCTCGAAGTAATGCTTCTCGAAGTGCGCTTCTTGAAATAATATTTTTTTAAACATATAGATATTATTAGAATTACAATCTTTTTGTTTAATGGTTAGTTTCAGTAATAATGTATAAAATATATAATATTATAATTAATTTATTTGTATTTTTTATGCTTTACAAGTGTCTATCTTGCCTTTATACTGTAGGCGGAAAATAAGGCAAAATTTATATGGCACCAGCTACAGCTCCTAGAAGCTCTCTAAATACCACTTTAAGCAAACCTTCTGATTTAGAAATTTTTGAAAAAAAATACAAAAAAGAAGAAGTTATCCCTGATTATTTAAATACTTCATCTGACTATTTTACTAGTACACGCGGCGCTCATAGGTTATTTCAAGCTATAAAAATTTTTTTAGCTTTTCCAATTTTATATGCAAAGGATCTATTTTCTTTAAAAAACGTTACTAAAATCATTCAAGCTCAAAGTAAATTTAAAACTGCTGATAAGCTTCTGCTTGTGCCTAAGATGATCTTTGATGTTAATGAATTAAGTAAATCTTATAAAGAAGCAGAAGATAAAACTGTAAAAGATACAACTCGAAGAAGAGATAAAGTAGCTAAGAAAATTGTTGAGACTGTCGCAGATTGCAGCGTTTTTCTTCAGCTAGGAGAGCTGCTCGGTATTTACGCTTTAGGTGCAATAATAGGCCCTGCAGCTAGTTTTACAGGCTCACTGTTTATGTTTTTTCAAAATATATTTTGTTTGAAAATGGAAAGAGAAGATTTTATTTCTCTCAAAGCTTTGCATGCAAAAGAAGATACCAGTATTAAAGGTAGTAAAAGATTGAGAGCTATCTTTAGTGAAAATAAAAAATTAGATCTAATCAAACTAACAAAAACCATAATATCTGTAGCTCTTTCCGTTTTTTTGCTAGCAGAGTTCGTCTTCGCTATGACTATCTTATCTCCAACTATTCTTTTATTCTTATCAACTACCACAACCATCTTGGCGATTTGGTCACATTTTTATAAAGAATCTATGACCTATCCATATATTAATATTAAATGCTAATAAAAAAAATAATTTTAAAAAAAGGAAATAAGAGTCTCTCAAAGATAGAGTGGTTTATAATATTTTCTTTTTTATCAATGGTTCTATCAATAATCATTATTTCATGTCTTTCGTAAGTAAATAAAATTTTGATTTTTTTTAATAATAATTTCTTGTGATCAATTCATTATTTTTATATATTATTTTCTCAAACGCACTTGGTTGCTATGGTTTGTAAAAAAAATCATTGAGCAAAATCAAGCGCTTTGTTAACCTATTTTGTTAGCGCTATATTTGAATAGTAATAATTGCTTTTCAAATATGGGAAATTTAACGATTATTTTTAAGATTAAAGGAATTAAAAAATGTCCATTACGTTGATCGGAAAAAAAAGAAAGATGATTCAAGCCTTCGATGAAAAAGGCAATATGGTTGTATGCACTGTAGTTGAAGCTACACCAAATTTTATTGTTCAAGTTAAGAAAAAAGATACAGATGGTTATAACGCTATTCAAATCGGATCAGGGGTGAAGAAAAAACCAAATAAACCAATTAAAGGACATTTTGACAAGGTGAAGTTAAGCGCTTTAGCTAAATTAATTGAGTCGAAAGTTGATAATATTGATGAATACTCTGTAGGGCAAGAATTTAAAGCGGATTATTTTGAAAAAGGCGAATACATTGACGTTATGGGGAAATCTAAAGGAAAAGGTTTTCAGGGGCTGATGAAACTCTATGGTTTTGCTGGAATGAATGCAACACATGGTTGCTCTAGATCGCATAGACTTGGTGGATCAACTGGATGGATAACTGGCCCTGGTAAATGTTTTCCTGGTGGAAAAAGAGCCTCTCGTATGGGAGGAGATAACATGACTGTTCAAAATCTTTTAGTAATAGATATAGATGTTGAAAAAAACATTTTATTAATAAAAGGGTCGATTCCAGGCATGAGAAACTCACTAATCTACATGTCAAGATCTATGAAGAAAACTAAAGCTGGCGAAAAAAGCAAAAAATAATAAGAGGATAAAGTGGCTACACTTAAAAAATACGACATTGATGGTAAAGAAATAGGTGAAGAATCTATTGATGATAAAAATTTGAAATTAGTGAAAAATTCTCAATTGATAAAAGACTATTTGGTAGCAATTAGGAATAACGCACGTCAATGGTCAGCAAATACAAAAGGAAGAAAAGAAATTAATAGAACGGGAGCTAAACCTCATAGACAAAAAGGGCTTGGAAGAGCTCGTCAAGGTTCTTTTGGTGCCCCTCAATATAAAGGTGGTGGAGTAGTTTTTGGACCTAAACCGAAATTTGATCAACATGTTAAAGTAAATAAAAAAGAGAGAAAAGCAGCAATTAGATCCCTCATTGCAGAGAGAATAGCTGTGGGAAATGCATGCATTTTAAAATTATCAGATGAAAAGATAGAAAAAACAAAGCAAATATCTAAATTTTTAGACGCTATTAAATTAATAGATAAAAGAGTTTTAGTTTTAGGCAAATCGGGAACATTTAATAATCTAAAAAGATGCATGAAAAACATTCCTAAAAAAGCTCTTGTAGATGTTTTAGCGGTTAATGGATATAATCTAGCTCTGTCAACAAATCTAATTATAATTGATTCAGCGTTTGATGATATCAACTCTATATTAACAAAAAGCGAGAAAAACTAATGAGCTCAAAAAAGACCCCATTCGAGATTATTAAATCGAGATATATAACAGAAAAAGCAAATGTATTAAGTGGACTTAAAGATTCTGAAAGCTCAAAAAGTTTAAAAAAATTTGATAAACCCAAATATGTTTTTTTAGTGAATACAAAGGCTAATAAAAGAGAGATTATCTGGGCTTTAGAAAAGATTTACGAAGAGAAAAAAATTAAAGTTTTATATGTAAATACGATAAGCGTCCATCCAAAGAAGAAAAGAGTAAGAGGACGTTTAGGTAAAACAAACCATCTAAAAAAAGCTATAGTTACACTCGAAGCGGGTGATAGCTTAGATGATCAAGTATAAAGGTGTAAAAAATGACTAAAAAATTTCGACCGATAACTCCATCATTGAGAAAATTAGTTCTCCCTTCTACAGATGAGCTAAATCCAGTAAAAAAGGGACCCCTAAAATCTTTAACAAGATCTAAAAAGAGGACTAATGGCAGAAACAACCTAGGTCGCATAACTTGTAGACATAGAGGTGGTGGTCATAAAAGAAAATTTAGAAAAATTGATTTTAGAAGAGAAAAAATAGATATAGACGCTAGAGTAGCATCAATTGAATATGATCCAAATAGAACTGCACATATCGCACTTTTACATTATAAAGATGGGGAAAAAAGATATATCTTGGCCCCTCAAGACGTAAAGGTTGGAGATATTGTTGCGACGACAAGTGGAGCTCCTTTTAAACCTGGCTACTGTATGGCTTTAAAATACATGCCTCTTGGATCTATTATTCATAATATCGAGATGTATCCAAAAAGAGGGGCGGTACTTGTTAGATCTGCTGGACTTTCTGCTCAGCTTTTAGCTAAAGGAGAGGGACATGCAACTATTAAAATGCCATCCGGTGAAGTAAGACTCATAAATGAAGAGTGCTGTGCAACACTTGGTATTGTCTCAAATTCAGAACATAACCTTAGAGTCGATGCAAAAGCTGGAAGATCACGTTGGAAGGGAATCAGACCGACTGTAAGAGGAACTGCTATGAACCCGGTTGATCACCCACATGGTGGTGGAGAGGGTAAAAGCAAAGGTAACCTTCCTCAATCTCCTTGGGCTCAATATGCTAAAGGATTTCGTACACGAGTAAAGAAAAAGAATAACAAAATGATAATTAAATCAAGACGAAAAAAATAGGTAAAAAAATATGGCAAGATCGTTAAAAAAGGGGCCGTTTGTAGATCATTTTTTAATAAAGCAAATTGAAAAACTGACAGCAGATCAAAAGAAAAAGCCAATTAAAACACGTTCTAGAAGATCAATGATAGTTCCTGAAATGATTGGGCTAAATTTAGAAGTACATAACGGTAAAAAATTTATACCAGTTTTTATTTCAGAGAATATGGTAGGGCACAGACTTGGAGAGTTTTCTCCTACTAGAACATTTAAAGGACATCCAATCAAAAAAGCTATAGCTGCAGCTCCAGCAGCAAAAAAGGGTAAATAATGAGTCAAGCTAAAGCTATAACTAAATATGTAAGAATTAGCCCATATAAGGCTAGAAGATCTGCTGATTTAATTAGAAACATGTGTGTTGAAGATGCTTTATTGCAACTAAGATATAGCAATTTAAAGGGTTCAAGACTTTTAAAAAAGACATTAGATAGCGCAATCGCAAATGCACAAAATAAATTTGATGTAAAAAAAGAAGCACTAGAGATTTTAGAGGTTAGAGTTGATCAAGGACCAACTATAAAAAGGTCTAAGCCAAGAAATAGGGGTGGACAAGTGCCAATTAAAAAAAGAACAAGTCATTTTACAATAGTACTGACAGCTAAAAAGGAGAAGTAAATGGGACAAAAATGCTCACCGATAGGATTTCGTTTAGTTACAAGAAAAAAATGGCAATCAAACTGGTACGCTAACAAACAAGAGTTTGGTGATCTTTTAGAAGAAGATAGAATTATTAGAGAATATCTAGAGAAGCAGCCAGCATGTGTAGGATCTGCTGGATTCACGATTAAAAGAACAAGCGGGAAGATTGAAGTGACAATTCATACAGCTAGGCCAGGGCTGGTAATTGGAAAGAAAGGCGCAGAGATAGATATTTTAAAAAATGAATTAAAAAAGATAACAAATAAAGATGTTTGGATAGAAGTTGAAGAGATAAAAAGACCTGATTTATCTGCGAAGTTAGTAGCAGAATCAATTGCAAAACAAATAGAGAGAAGAGTTCCTTTTAGAAGAGCTTTAAAAAAAGCTATTCAAACAACAATGGACGCTGGAGCTACTGGTGTAAAAGTTCAAGTATCAGGAAGAATAGGTGGAGCGGAGATAGCTAGAACTGAATGGTATAAAGAGGGAAGAACTCCTCTTCATACTTTAAGAGCAGATATAGATTATGGTGTTAAAACTGCGCGTACATCATATGGTGCAATTGGCGTAAAAGTGTGGATTAATAAAGGCGAAGAAGCAATTTAGGAGGCATAAAATGGCATTAATGCCTAGTAGAACGAAACATAGAAAGCAGCAAAAAGGTAAGTGCTCTAATTTATCAAAAGGTGGATGTTTTGTTGAATTTGGAGAGTTTGGAATGCAGTCTTTAGGTAGAGGCTGGATAACATCTCAACAAATAGAAGCATGCAGGATATCTATCAATCGACATTTTAGTAGAAAAGGAAAAGTATGGATTAAGATTTTTCCGGACAAACCGATTAGTAAAAAACCAGCCGAGACTCGTATGGGAAAGGGAAAAGGTTCTCCAAGTCAGTGGGTATGTGTAATTCGTCCAGGAAGAATTTTATTTGAAGTGGGGAATGTATCGAAAGAAGATGCAAGAAAAGCTCTTCGTTTAGCTGCAGCGAAACTTCCTATTAGAACAAGATTTGTAGAGCGAATGGAAAGGGTGTAAATAATGATAAAAATAAATGAAATAAGAGACCAAGCAGATGATCAATTAGAGTTTAGGTTAACTGAAATTGATCGTGAATATTTTGATTTAGTAAATGAATTAAAGATATCGCATAAGTTGGAAAAACCGCATTTTTTAAAGAGTTTAAAAAAAGAAAAGGCGCAAATATTAACAATCTTAACTGAGAGAAAAAGGCAGAAAAAATCATGAAGCCCAAGACAATAAAAGTTTTAGAAGGCATAGTAGTATCTGATAAAATGGATAAGACTGTTGTAGTAAAAGTTATCAGAAAAGTAAGACATCCAAAATACACAAAATTGGTTGAAAAGTGGAAGAAATATTATGCTCATGATGATTCAAATAAAGCAAAAGTTGGAACAAAAGTAAAGATTATTCAATCTAGACCTTTATCAAAGCTTAAAAGATGGAAAGTACTTGAAGTTCAATAAAAAAAGGGATTTAAAAAAATGATTCAAGAAGAGACTGAACTAGACGTTGCTGATAATACAGGCGCTAAAAAAGTAAAATGTTTTAGAATTTTAGGCGGTACAAGAAGAAGATATGCCTTTATAGGAGATATAGTTATAGCTTCTGTAAAAGAAGCAAACCCAAAAGGCGTAGTGAAAAAAGGTGACAAAGTAAGGGTTGTAATAGTTAGAACTAAAAAATATACATATAGAAAAGATGGTTCAAAGCTTAGATTTTATGATAATAGCGGTGTGATTATAGATGATAAAAACAATCCAAGAGGAACAAGAATATTTGGTTCGATCGCGAGAGAAGTTAGAGATAAAGGTTTTATAAAAATAAGTTCACTTGCACCAGAGGTAATATAAAATGAGTAAATGGATAAAAAAAGATGATTCTGTAGTAGTTATTGCAGGCAACGACAAAGGTAAGGTGGGCACGGTATTATCTAAGAATAAAGATAGAGTTGTTGTTCAAGGGATAAATATGAGAAAAAAGCATATGAAAAGAACGCAAAAAACTCAAGCAGCTCAAATAGTTGAAATGGAAATGGCGATTCATATTTCCAACGTTGCATTATGTAGCAAAAACGATAAACCAATAAAAGTAAAAGTGAAACAAGAAAATGGCGAAAAAAAGCTTATCTATTTTGAAAATGAAAAAGAAGTTGTTTTAAGAACACTAAAAGCAAAAGCTAAGTAGGAAAAAAGATGTCAAGATTGAAGAAGAAATTTTTAGATGAAATAGTAGCAGCATTTATGAAAGATGATGCAAAACTAAATCGAATGGAAGTTCCAGTGCTAAAAAAAATAGTTATTAGCATGGGGCTTAAAGAGAATGAAAGAGATAAAACATCTTTAGAACTACATACAAAAGAGTTAGCTCTTTTATCTGGGCAAAAACCAATTGTAACAAAAGCAAAAAAAGCGATTTCTAATTTTAAGCTTAGAGAGGGGCAAGTTATTGGCCTTAAAGTAACGCTTAGACAAAAGAAAATGTATGATTTTTTTGATAGATTTTGCAATATTGTATGTCCAAGAATTAGAGATTTTAGAGGTTTTAATCCAAAAGCAGATGGTAGAGGATCATATAATATTGGTTTAGATGATCAACAATCATTTCCAGAGATTAATTTGGATCAGGTAAAAAGCCAACAAGGCATGAATATTGCTTTTGTAACATCAGCAAAAAAAGATGTAGATTGTATAAAATTACTACGAAAGATGGGATTTCCCTTTAAATAATGGAGATAAAAAAGTATGTCATTTAATGACCCAATATCTGAATTTTTGACAAAGATAAGAAATGCACAGAGTGCGCAGCATAAGTTTGTTGATATCTCTCTCAGCAAAATGAAAATCAATTTGGCAAAAATATTAAAAGAGCATGGATATATCGAGAGTTTTTTACAAAATGAGAAAAAACGAAAAATGAGAATCTTCTTGAAATACACAAAAAATAGAGAAGGAATAATTAAATTATTAAAAAGAATTTCTAAACCTGGAAGACGCCTCTATGCGCCAAAAGAAAAACTTCCCAGAGTTCTTGGAGGGATTGGCCTTGCAATAGTGTCAACTTCTAAAGGTGTGATGACTGATGATCAGGCTAGAAAGCTAAATGTTGGTGGCGAAATTTTATGTTATATTTGGTAAAGGGGTAAAAAGATATGTCAAGATTAGGTAGAATTCCTATTGATCTTCCGAAAGGTGTAGAAGTAAAACTATCACCAGAGAGTGTTGTAGATGTGAAGGGACCAAAAGGATCCTTGGTTTTAGAGATGAAAAAAGGAATTTTATTAGATATAAAAGATTCTAAAATTCATGTTAGTTTAGATGAAAAATTTAAACTTACATCTGCGATGTATGGATTATATCGATCTCTAATAAATAATATGGTTATTGGAGTGAGCGTTGGGTTTAAAAAAGAGCTTACACTGATTGGAGTTGGATTTAGGGCAAGTATAAAAGGCAATAAAATTGATCTGATGGTTGGATATTCACATCCAACTGATATTGAGATACCCACTGGTATTGAAGTTAAAATTAATAAGTCTGTTGAAATTGTTATTGAAGGACCGGATAAACAAAAAGTTGGACAATTCGCAGCTTCAGTAAGAGATATAAGAAAACCTGAGCCATATAAGGGTAAGGGAATTAGATATAAAGATGAATATGTAAGAAAAAAAGCTGGTAAAGCTGCCAAAGCTGGTAAATAAATTAGGATAAAAAAATGCAAGGTAATTTAAAGAAACGAAAAATAGCAAGAACTAGAAGAGTTCTTAGAATTAGGAAAAAGTTAAAAGGCACAAAAAGCAAACCTAGAATGTCAGTTAGTAAGACAAATAGGCATTTATTTGTTCAGTTAATCGATGATGAAAACTCTCTAACTATTGGAGCTGTAGGATCATATTCAAAGGAATTTAAAGGAGAGAAGAAATCAACTCTAGCGGAAAAATTAGGAACAAGAATAGCTGAGATAGCAAAAGCTAAAAAAGTTAAAGAGATCATATTTGATAGAGGAAGAAATAAATATCATGGTTTGCTAGCTATTTTAGCTAAGAGTGCTCGCAAAGCAGGACTTAAATTTTAAATAGGAAATAATAATGGGAAAAGAAAGAGAGCCTAAAGAGTTTGAAGAAAAAGTACTACATATCAACAGATGCTCAAAAGTTGTTAAGGGTGGAAGGAAGTTTAGTTTTTCAGCTCTAATATTAATCGGAGACGAAAAAGGAAGAATTGGATATGGATTTGCAAAAGCAAATGAAGTCTCAGATGCTATTAGAAAAGGATCAGAAGCAGCAAGAAAAAATGTTATTACATTTGAGATGGTTGATGGAACGATACCTCATGAAATTATAGTATCGCACGATGGAGCGAAAATACTTATGAAACCGTCAAAAAATACTGGAGTGATTGCTGGAGGAAAAATAAGAGCTGTATTGGAGCTTGCCGGCATAAAAAATGTTGTAACGAAAAACCAAGGATCGTCCAATCCGATAAACCAAGTAAGAGCAACCTTTAAGGCTTTAAAAATGCTTAAATCAAAAGAAAAATTTCTAGAAGAAAGGGGGATGAAATAATGATAACGCTTTCGACTCTTAAAAATGAACATCCTAAGGTTAAACCTAAAAGAAGATTAGGTAGAGGTCCTGGATCGAAAAAAGGAAAAACGGCAGCTAGAGGATATAATGGATATAAATCTAGATCTGGATCTAAAAAAAGATTTGGCTACGAAGGTGGTCAGATGCGAACATTTTCCAAGCTTCCAAAAAAAGGTTTTTCAAGAGGTAGATTCTTAAAGCCAATAATTGAGCTAAATTTATCAAAAATCAATGAGATTTACAATGATGGTGAAGTAGTAAGTATAGCTACACTAATTGAAAAAAAACAAGCTCCTAGAAAAACAAAAGCTACTCTCAAAATACTAGCAAATGGTGAAATCGATAAAAAAGTAACTATTGAAGCTCATAGTTTTTCAAAAACGGCAATTAAAAAATTAGAAGAAAAAAAATTAACTTACAAAAAGTTGAAATAAGATGATAGGTGCAGTAAAAAAAATCTTTTTTGCAGGTGAGTTGAGAGCGAAAATACTCTTTACACTCTTGATGCTTTTAGTTTGTAGAATTGGAGCTTTTGTTCCTGTTCCGGGCATAAATCAAGAAGCAGCTCTTGCAGTATTTAAATCCGCTTCAGGCGGAGGACAGAATTTATTTCAGTTAATGGATATTTTCTCTGGAGGAGCTTTTAAACAGCTCACTATAGTTGCGCTTGGCATAATGCCATATATCTCCGCATCTATTATTATGCAGCTACTCGTTGCGATAATACCTTCTCTACAAAGAGAGGTTAGAGAAAACCCTGAGGCCGGTAGAAAAAAAATAACAAAATATACAAGGCTTGCAACTCTAGCTTTGGGACTTTTGCAAGCATCTTTTATTGTGAAATATGCACTTAGTATGAATGCGACTCATCCAGGTGTTGTAGCGAGTGAGATGTTAAATCTGACAATGTTTGGACTGCCTTGGCTTTTTTACTTATCTGTTATGTTAACAATTACAACTGGAACAGTTTTTTTAATGTGGATAGGAGAGCAAATTACTGAAAAGGGAATTGGGAATGGTATAAGTTTAATAATTACACTTGGTATTTTATCATCACTTCCATCAACTATAGGCTCTATTATAAAACAGTTGAACTTGGAGTCACAAGAAGTTGGCCAAATTACTTTTTCAGCTTTAGTTGTGCTACTTTTAGTCTTTGTATTTATCATTATTGGAACAATTTTGATTATTCAAGGGCAAAGAAAAATCCCAGTTCAATATGCAAGAAGAGTAGTCGGAAGACACGAAACGCAAGGATCTAGCTCTAATATACCTCTAAAAGTTAACTATGCAGGAGTAATACCAGTTATTTTTGCATCTTCACTTTTGATGTTTCCTGCAACTATAGGTCAGATGCTTGGAAAAGGCTCATGGATTGGTAAGATGACTGCAATGCTATCTCCAGGAAGTTGGGTATATCTTTCGCTTTTTGTG
>SDBV01005411.1_pt1 | contig 18049 bp, 19 predicted proteins | sample 2277081 | NCBI WGS metagenome assembly SDBV01 (sample SAMN10402039, study PRJNA504765) | marine sediment metagenome | isolation source: marine sediment core GS10_PC15, 223 cmbsf | place: Arctic Ocean: Southern Knipovich Ridge | collected 2010 | reverse complement strand
ATTACATAATCTGCTTTTAAATCCTTATGTGCATTATTTAAAAACGAACCTTCATTATTCCACTTTACCTGTGAACTATCTATACCTCTTATTGCAAGGTTCATTTTTGCAAGCCGCCATGTGGTCTGATTGCTTTCCTGTCCGTAAATTGAAATATCATTTACCCTGCCCTGATGACTTTCGACAAATTTTTCAGATTGAACAAACATACCACCGGAACCACAGCAGGGATCAAAAACACGGCCTTTGTGCGGTTCAAGCACTTCAACAAGCAGCTCTACAACACTTCTTGGCGTATAAAACTGTCCGCCTTTTTTACCTTCTGTAAGTGCAAACTCACCAAGAAAATATTCAAATACATGCCCTAACACATCGAGGGAATATTTTCTCCCCTCGCCCTTTGGGAAAGGGGTTGGGGGTGAGGGTCTGAAAGATATATTGCTTATCAGGTCAATTAAACCGCCAAGATTTGTCGGGTCAAGATTTCCTCTTGCGTATACTTTTGGTAATACATCTCTAAGTGATTGGTTTTCCCGTTCAATAGCGTCCATTGCTTCATCAACGGTTTTGCCAATAGTAGGTTGCTTTGCATGAGTACGTAAAAAACTCCATCGTGCGGAAGAAGGAACAAAGAATACATTCTCTGCTTTGTATTCATCTTTGTCTTCAGGATCTGCCCCTGAGTATTCACCTTCACCACCTAAAAGTTTGTTGTGTAATTCTTCAAAAGCATCAGAGATATATTTAAGAAATATTAATCCTAATACAATGTGCTTATACTCAGCAGCATCTATATTTTTTCTTAGCTTGTCAGCAGCTTTCCAAAGTTGTTTTTCAATAGGTTCTTCATTAGTTTTATTGTTCTTAGCCATTCTGTTCCTTAAAATAATTTGTTTTATTTAAGGTTATCATTATACAGATAATTAAAGCAATATTACAAAAAAATACGAAAGGTAACAATAAGAATAAATTTTAAAATATATCATTACTAAATTTAGTCATGAGAAATCAACTAATTTAGCTATAAATATCATATTCCTCTCAGCGTAATTATTGATAGTAATAATTTCATCTCACTATTTATGTGTAAATTCTCATTAATTCACGGAAAAATTTAAATCATATATTCTTCATATTCAACTATTTTAGTATAAACCAAATTCGGTGTCTTAGGTGCCTTCAGTGTTAAAATAACAATATTCTAGAATAGACCCACTGGAATATTAGAATATAATAGACCAATATCTGCACGAAATAAAAAAAATCTTATTAACTTAAAGAATAACCTCCCACTTCTCCTCCTCCCCCCCTAAAATTTAAAGCTGCTTGTGGTGTTAATCAAAGCATGCCGAAATCAGGCGGAGAAATACATGCCGCCGGCATCAGCGCGCTAGCGATGTTCTGCCAAGGCATGTATTTCTCCGCCTGATTGTATACAAAACATTAACAGCACAAACAGCTTTAATCTAAACATTGACACGTACAATACTTTAAATGTAAACTAAGTTTAGAACTGGAAGCTAATATAAATGAAGAAAATACTTTTTATTATAATAATACTGCTGGCATTAAATGCCTGTGAAAAAGTGCCTTTAATAAACTTAAATCAGGAAGAGCTTTTTGCGCTTTCTTTCGGGCGTATGGAGAATCAGATAGATCTTTTTCAGATAGAGGGTGTTCCTTTTAATAAGAGTAATCTTATATATATGAGGGATGGTAAAATATATATTTCTAATGGAAATGTGTCCAAAGTAATGGAATTTACAGCTTATGGCGATCTTGTTTTCCTATTGTATAATCGATTTCTTAATACAAAGCCTTTTATACTAAGTTCAGATGACATAGTAGATTTAACAAACAGGCTGGCACGTGAATATCCTTTTCTCGATATAAGCCATATAGAAGTTGATACGCAGAAGAATCTTTATGTAGTGGACAAAGTTCCCAAAGAACAAAGGGAATACAATGCAGATAATAATACAGAATATTTTGAGCGTATATTACGTTTTAATAAATATGGAGAATTAGTAGATTTCTTCGGCCAGGAAGGTGTAGGAGGCAGAGGAACTCCTTTTTCGTATATAGAAGGAATATTTATTTCATCAAATGATGAATTAGTGGTGATATCTAAAAATCCGAATAATTTGTACTCAAATATTCCTACACCTAATTATATAATATACTGGTTTTCAAATAATGGTGATATCTTATATAAAATCGAATTAAGCTCAAATAATATGCCCAGGGAGGAATCTCTTATTCCCTGTATAGATAATATTGCAATAGATTACAATAATAAAGAAATAGTTATTATGGTTTCTTATCTTCAGAAAGTAATTGACGATTCTACCGGTATGTTCGATTTGATAAGCCGGAAGATGCAGCGTATTTATCATTTTTCACTTGAACAAAATGCGTTTGTTAAAGAAATTAATATACCTGATACCGGAAAAAGGCAGGAATGGGTTGGAGTAGATGATACGGTTTTACCCTCGTATGAATTTATCGGAATAACTATTCATGGGTATTATTTTCTTATCAGGCCGGAAGGCCAGAACCAGCACTCATTACTGATTCTTGATAAAAACGGAAATATAAGCTCAATACGAAATATTTTGGTAGATGACTCTGAGATATTTTATAAAGATTTATATCTTTCAAGGAAAGGAATAATAATCGGACTTTTATGCTATTTCAGAGAAGCAAAAATAGTATGGTGGAGAAGTGATAAATTATTACCTGAGTTATAAGTAAATTGGGAGATGAAATGAAGACAAGTAATCAGAATGAATATAATTTTCATTATAACAGGGATGAAAGGCTTTCTATGCCTAATGCCCCAAAACTAAACTACGGTCCAAAACAAAGTATATTTAAAAGAAATAAATCATTAGCGATAATTTTAATTGATATAGCTATTATTCTTGTTGTGTTCTCCTTTTTTAAAATATTTTTAGAACTACCGCCGCAGGTGGATGAGAATAACGGTTATTTACTTTCCTTAAGCGGTTTTTCTACAAATGAGGAAGTGATAGTCCGTATAAAAATAGAGAAAAAAGACAGGGATGCAGCAACTGGAATTGCAAATATTACATTTACTACAGGAAATAGCACTCTAAAAATCAGCTGCGATCTGCCGCAGGATTTAGGAACTGTATTAGAAATAACTGATACTATTGCAGTATCGGAAAAGTCTTCTGATTTAACGGCAGAAGTGCATATAAACGATAAAATATCCGATTTAATTGTGGATTTGAATGATAATTAAGATTGACTATTCGTTTATTTTTAGGATAAGTTAAATTATTGTACAGTAATTTCAAATGAAATTCCAATGAAATAGTGGAGCCTGGCCATTAAGGGTTATAGTGGTCAGGCGGCCACTTAAAACAAGTAATAGTGCATGGGATGTACTATAGTATATTATATGGAGGTAGTGATGGTACAGTTTTATATGTTGTCAATAATTTGTAATATAATAGCAGGCTTATATTTATTTTTAAGCCCTGAAAATAAAGGAAGCAAGAAAGAAGATAAAACGGATAAGACTCAAGATAGGCCGCAGATCATTTTACCCGGATTAATGTCTGTTCTTTCCAATAAAATGGTAAAATTCTGGCTTGGATCATCTGCTATAATTATAGGTATATTTAAAATGCTTTCTCCTGTTGGAATAAATGCTGTTGTAATACTTGGAGATTTACTGCCTGTACTGTCAAGTATCCTTGTAGGCAGTGTTCTAATAATTGATTTCTTTAAATCTTCTTCCGAAGTTGTATCTGATACTATGAAGAAGCTTGATACAGTAATCATCAAGAATAAAAAATATTTTGGTATGATAAGTATTGTTGTTGGAATATTACATTTTCTGGTACCTGGAGTAATAATTCTATAAAAGGTAATAATATTGAACATAGAGAGCTGTATTGTTTTTCTTGATTTCGATGGTGTAATATGCGATTCTGTAATTGAGGGTTTTGTAAGTTCATGGCTTGCATATTACCATGACTATTTGGATAGTAATTTAGACAGAGTTAAAATACAGTATAAAAATGATTTTATAAACCTGCGCCCATATATCCGTACTGGCGAAGATTTTATGCTTATTCATGAACTACTCTGCAATAATATAAAAATATCTAACCAGAATGAATTTGATTTTCATGTTCAAAAGTCCGGAAAAGGTAAAATGGCACGTTTTAAAGAACTTTTACATAACAAAAGGAAAAAACTGCTTAAAACAAGTAAAGAATACTGGCTGTCATTAAACCGAATTTATCCACATATGAAAGCAATTATAGGGAGATATTCTACCCATAAAAACCTGCATATTTTATCTACAAAGAAATCAGACTTAATATTGGAACTGCTTAAATCACATAATTTTGAAATTAATGCAAACAGGGTACATTATTCATGTAATAAAAGTAAATTGGATATGATTTTAGAGATTTTACAAAATTCAGAAATTAAAAATGCGGTTTTTATTGATGATCAGGTAGATCATTTATCAGGTAATAATAACAATAATATAAATGTTTATCTTGCTGAATGGGGATATATAAAAAAAGAACGGCTTTTAGAACCTAAAAAGGTTAAAACGATAAATATAAAACAAATGCAGAAACTGTTAACTTAGTATACTATGATTCATCTTCATTGGAAAATAGCACTTTATATTCATTTTCAGAAATAATTAATTTCTCATCCTGTGTTTTAATAGAATAATCTGTAATAATTGATTTTATTTGATCTTCAAAATCATTAAAAATACTTATAGATTTATTGTACTTATCAGTAAGATCATCAAAATGCTTAGAATAATCATTGTCCTTATCAGTCAACTGGACCAGGAGATTAATGAATTTACTTACAAGCCTTTTAAGATTCTTAAGAGTTTCTGTTCTATCAATCAATATTGTATTTTTTATAAGTGCATTAAAATATCTTTCTATACCTTCGGAAATAAAGAAAATATCTGATTTGATATTTGAAATATAGAAATAAGTATCCAGATTAAGTTTTAAACTATCTTCTATTAGTTTAAGCTTTAAAGAGAGCAGAAAGATATTATCATTATAATCTATTTTTTGTTCCATACTTATATATAAAATGTCGGATTTATTTCAGTTAGACTTGACATTACCACGGTCTTATTATAGTTTATCTTACACCTCTTTATTCACTTTTTTAACAGAGTGGTGAATCATTAAGTCCGAAAGGAGGAAAAAATGCGGAAATACAATGGTGTTTTTATTTTTCAGGCGGGGGATGAGAAACTTGCAGCTGGCAAAGAGATTGTTAATACTGAGTTTAAGAATTCCGGCATAAATGTTATAAAAGAAGATGATAAAGGTACAAAAGACCTGGCATACGAAGTTAAAAAGCACTCTAAGGGTCATTATATCAGTTATGATCTTGAGGCAGATCCTGCAGTATTAAAACAATTCGAAAAAACAATTAAATTAAAATCGGAAATACTGAAATTTGTTTTTTTCAGAAAAGGTGAATAAAATACTATCTTTTAGGGAGAAAATAAAATGGCAGATATAAATCATGTAGTAATAGTAGGAAGATTAACCCGGGACGCGGAATTGAAGTATATCAATACCGGTACGGCTGTAAGCAAATTTTCTATTGCAATAAATAAACGTAAGAAAGTTAATGAACAATGGGTAGAAGAAGCACATTTTTTTAATATAGTCCTCTGGGGAAAGGTTGCGGAAGCTCTGGATCCTTATTTAAAAAAAGGAAAACAGGTCGGTATAGATGGCGAGCTAAGGCAGAACAGATGGGAACAGGACGGACAATCAAGAAGCAGAGTGGAAATTGTAGCTAATAACATACAGCTTTTAGGTGGCAAAACTGATTCATCAGGAGACTCCGGTGGCTTTAATCAAAATACAGCAGAATACTCAGAATTTAAAGATGATATACCTTTTTAATAATATCAATAAATAAATTAGTACAAGATTATAAGGAGAATTTAATGTCTGATAATATAGAAAAAAACGAAAAAACAGATAACATAGAAAAGAAAGAAACTGAAGACAAAGATATTACGTTGATGAAAGAACCGGAACAAAAAACAGATAACATAGAAAAGAAAGAAACTGAAGACAAAGATATTACGTTGATGAAAGAACCGGAACAAAAAACAGAAAACATAGAAAAGAAAGAAACTGAAGATAAAGATATTACGTTGAAGAAAGAACCGGAACAAAAAACAGTAAAACCGGAACAAAAAACAGCAAGGCCAGAACAAAGAACAGCAAGGCCAGAACAAAGAACAGGGTATACACCGAATGGCAGGTCTGATTTCAGATCAAACAGAGACAGCATGGATTTTGACAACCGGAGATCTAAATACAAAGTTTATTTTAAAAAGAAAGTATGTAAATTTTGTAAGAAACGTTCTACTATCAATTATTTGGAGCCTAATACTTTAAGGCGATTTACAACAGAGCGGGGTAGAATATTGCCGAGTAGAATTACTGGTACTTGCGCAAAGCATCAGAGGCGGTTGTCATTAGCAATAAAACGTGCCCGTGTATTGGCGCTATTGCCATTTGATTCAAAATAAAATCTAATCTATCAGGGAAATTGAAAAGATAATAATTCGGGAGATAAATATGAAGGTAATTTTAAATCAGGATATAGATAATTTAGGTGAAGAAGGAGATATAAAAGACGTTGCTGCTGGTTTTGCCCGCAATTATCTGATACCACAAAAATTAGCTGTATCCCATACAAAACAGAATCTGGTCATACTTGAATCCAGACGGACTATAATAGAAAAGAAAAAAGAAGATAAACGCAGCGAAGCTTTGAGCTTAAAAGAAAAATTAGCAGAAGAAGAAATTGTATTAACGATGCCGGCAGGGGATAGCGGTAAATTATTCGGTTCGGTTAACTCTGCAATGATTTCAGAAGAATTGGATAAAAAGGGTTATGCAATAGAGAAGAGAAAAATTGAAATTCCAGATAAGCATATTAGGATGATTGGTGAGCATACTGTTTTAGTGAAATTATACGGCAACGAAAAAGCTGATATCAAACTAAAAATAGAAAAAGCAGAAGAAAAAAAGTAGCTTAATTATATCAGCATTTATAAATATGGATTTTAATGAACTTTTTTTGTTCAAAATTTGAATATTTAAATGATCAGACGCAGATTAACAGGATTTGTTAGGATTTTTGTATTATTTGTATAAAGTTTAATTTAATCTGTGTTAATATAGTAAATCCGTGTCAAATTTAAATTGCTGTAATTATATATAGAATATTTATATAAATTACTCATTTAATAAAGTGATAGATAAACGCTCAAGGTTATTGTCAGGATGAATGTAACAGCTTTAAAAGATAAAATACCATCTCATAATAATGATGCTGAAGTTGCAACCATAGGCGCAATGCTTTTAGATACAGATGCAATTTCTACTGTTATTCAATTCTTACGTCCGGACGATTTTTATAAAGGTGCTCACAGCAAAATATTTCAAGGTATTTTAAGTCTTTCTGACCGCGGTGAAGCTATTGACCTTATCACTCTGTCAGAAGAGCTAAAATCAAATGGAAAGATCGAAGAATGCGGCGGAACTGCTTATATTTCAAAACTTACATCTATGGTCCCGACCAGCGCTAATGTAGAGTATTATGCAAAACTTGTACACGAAAGCAGTATACGCCGGAAACTTGCAAGAATTGCTTCCAATATAATTTCGCAAAGTTATGATGATACAGTTGAAGTCCGGTATATAATTGAGGAAGCGGAAAAAGACATTTTTGAATTAATTGATACAGGGCATTCAGGTTCATATGTAGCTATTAAAGAAATAATTCCAAAGACTATAGATGCAATAGAAAAACTTTACCATACAAAAGAGAGTTATACCGGTGTTCCGACGGGATTCCCTCAACTGGACAACCTTACAAAGGGATTTCAGCCATCTGAGTTAATAATTATAGGAGCACGGCCGTCTGTCGGCAAGACCGCGCTTGCATTAACTATGGCTGCTAATATGTCGATAAGATATAAAAAACCAGTTGGATTTTTTACTCTTGAAATGTCCGGACAAGCATTAACTCAAAGACTTGTGAGTAGTGAAGCAAGATTGGATTTTTCCAGGCTAAGAAGCGGTTTGCTCCGGCCTGCTGATTTCCATAATTTAACAGAAGCAGCAGGAAGAATATATGAGGCTCCTTTTTATATAGAAGATACGCCGAACATTCGTCTATTAGATTTAAGAGCACTTGCAAGAAGAATGAGATTAAAACAAAGAGTAGAAATAATTTTTATTGATTATATAACTCTTATCAGGTCTGAAAACAAGACCATGCAGAGGCATGAACAAATAGCAGAAATAAGCAGGTCTTTGAAAGCTCTTGCGCGAGAGCTTGATATACCTATCGTTGTTTTATCACAGGTAAAGCGTGAAGTTCAGGGTAATAGGCCTACTCTTGCAGATATCCGGGAATCAGGCTCTATAGAACAGGATGCAGATGTTGTAATGTTTCTCCACAGAAAAATGAAAATAGACCGGGATTCTGCAGATGAAGTTTCGGAAGTAGAAGCGGAATTGACTATCGCGAAACAGAGAAACGGGCCTGTAGGAACATTAAAAATTGCTTTTATTCCCAGGTATACAAAATTTGAAAGTTTATCGAGGGAAGAGCCATGAAAAATTTGCATAAAGCAGTATATTTCTATAGAATAGTACATCCCTGTACTATTATTTGTACTAGAGTAGTCGCACTTCCTGTGCTCCGCTATTTCATAGAATTTCAATTGAAATTCCTGTACAATAGAATAGTGCTATTATTTGTACTAATGTAGCCGCACTTCCTGTGCTCCGCTATTTCACAGAATTTCAATTGAAATTCTTGTACAATAAACTATAATTAGTATTAAAACCAAATATTATTATTTGAGGTGTAAAATGGAAATAGAAAAAGAATATGATTTTGGCTTATTAAAGAACGATTCTGAGAGGCTTATGATTGAGGAACTTGGAAAACAGTTACCTGAAATTGATATATGTAAATGCGAAGATTGTATTTTAGATATAGCCACTCTCGCCTTAAATAAAATTAAACCTCATTACCATGTTTCACTGCTTGGTACTTTATATGCTAAAGCTTTGGATAATCCAGAGTATATAAAAGAAATCAAAAAAGCTGTTAAAGATGCTGTTGAAAAAGTTAAAAAGAATCCTTCTCACGATTAATTTTCTACTAAATATTTATATGCACCGGAAGAGGCATTTACTATAGAATCACTGTTTACAGCTATCCAGCTAAAATCTTTGAATAAATAAAGATCAAATAGTATTTTTTGAGTTCTCCTGTTCCACACTGTAATAGATGAATCAAGATTATTTGAAATAAGAAGATTTTCTGAAATCAAAATATTTCTTGGAATATGGTTGGATGTTTCAAATGTGGATTTATAAATTCCTGATGGATCCCATACCTGGATTGCATCAAATCCTAAGGAAGTATATAACCTGTTTTCGATAGGTTCATATGCAATAGAAGCGGAAAAATCTTCACCCAAGTACTGTTTAATTATTTCTTCATTTTCATAATTCTGGCCGTAATGGAGTTTTATTGCTGTAATTATTGAATCATTCTGGGTTTTTTCTATGGAGATAGAAATTAGCCTGTCATGCACCGGATCATATATACATTCATAGCTGTAAAGGCTTGTGCCCGGTATAGAGAAGGTTTCACCGTTTGCAGGATTAATATGCAGAAGTGATCCGGAATGCTGAGACTGGTTAGTTTGGACTCCGATTAAAGCTCTTTCAGAAATAGATAGTATTTTATTTATACCAGGTGCAAAATAATTATATATATTATTAAAATCCGGCATAGAAAACATTTGAATTCGGCCGTTACGATCTAAAACTGTTATATTATCTTCAAAATACGATAGCTGCACAATCGGAGATGAAAAATTAATATTTTCATTTTCTATAGTATTATTTTCTATATCCAGGATTGCAATACCATTACTACTTGATTTGTCCCATATCATAATCTTTTCTGAATCATTTATGAATGAGAGCCCAATAGCTTCTGAAAACGGATTTCGTATAATACTGCTAACTGTATTGGAATTAATTATCTGATCGTTTGAATAAAGAATATTGGAAATATCGAGCCTTAATACAAATATTCCTTCAGAACTGGCAATAGCTATAATTTCATCCTTGATATCAATTCCTGTTATTTCGAGAATATTATTTTCTGCAAATGTGCTTAAATTGCCGGTATATGTAAGAATATTTATATTACCTTCAAACCCGCCGAAAAATACTTTGTCCTTTCCTATCGTAGCAGCTGTAATTTCATTTTCATCAAGTTGTATTGTAGGATTACTAATAAAAATCATTTTACTACTTAATATTTTAAGATATGAAATATTACTTTTACTATCAAACTTAGAACGGCACATAATATTATTATTCGATATTGAAATGTTTGTTACATTTTCTATTTCCAATTCATCAAGTATTGCTCCGGATAGTATATCAATAAGAAGAACGCTGCTGCCCGATGTGCCTACAAGATAATTTCTATCTCCGGATATGTTTATATTTGAAAGATTTGAAACTGTATTTATATCTAGAATAATTTCATTCGTAGAAATGTCTCTGAAAGTTATATTGCCGGAAGGCTTATAAGTCATAAGATTCTTTTCTGTTCTGGAAAATATCAGAAAAGAAACAATACCAAAGTTGTTTTGTATTAATTGAATAGGAGTTCCATTTTCTGCATTATGAAATTTTATACTCTCCCATTCAGGAATACAGTAGTATAAGTAATTTCCCAGAGATGAAAAATCCATACTTAAAGGATTACTCGTTGTATCAATAGTATAGAGTTTAATGTTTCTTTCCCAGTTCCATACACTGATAACAGAAGAATCCGTACCAAAAACCTCCAGTATAGCTAAGTAGGGCTTTATAGGGTGTACTGCTATGTCTAAAATGGGCATATGCGAGATAGTAAGTGTGTTAGTCAGCTCATTTGTCCATGTGTCCCATATTTTAATACTGCCATCTTCACTCCCTGTAAAAAGCAGTTGCCTCTGGTCACAATATTCCATAGAAGTGATTTGTTTGATATGACTTGTATTAATTACAATATTATTGTCTGCAAGGCCCATGAAAGCAATGGCAAATAATAATAATAAGATTATATATTTCCTCATAAGGAGTTCTCCTTAAAAAATCTGTTTATTGATACATATGGGGGTGTAAGAAAGCCGGAATACGGGTCTTTATTTAGCTTCTTTTCTAGATCTGCTTTATCGTAAATTTTTAAGGGCAATTTAAATATTCCAATTTCATCTGGTTTCAGGTTTTCTATATAAAAAAATAAAGTATCTTCTTTGACTTCATTAAACACTATCTGAATATCCGCATTGCTGTCTGCAGAATCAAGGAATTTACTGAAAATCTGAAATTTTAACAATTCAATGATTTGATCATTAAGTTTACAATTTAAAATCGATAGTTTTTCTACAAGCTCATTGTATCCTATTACTATACGATTTGATTCCGGAATTGAATAATCAATCTTTTTAATATAATATTTATTTCTGTCCAATTCCGGAATAAAGAAAATATCTATATTCTCCGATTCCTTAATTATTTTAAAAGGGAATTCAGGTTTTAATATTTTATTGCATTCAGGACACAATACAGACATAAATGTACCGTTAAGAATATCCTCATAAATTTCAGGTTGTTTATCCAGATCAAATGTGTCGGCAATATCCTTTTCAAAGGTTTTTTCACAATAACAGGTTATTTTTTTCATTTATTACTCTTTGCCAAAATCTTCTTAAGAAAAAATATTCTTAATAATATACATGATATCACTGAACAATGCTACTACAATAAGCAATGCAATGAATGAAAATCCTATTACCTGAAATCTGAATATACTTTTGAGCTTTAAAGGTTTTCTGCGGACTTGTTCAAAAATACTTATAACAATAGTACCCCCATCCAGTGCTGGAATTGGCAGTAGGTTCGTTAAAGCTATAATAATGCTTATTATGCTTATAATCTTGAAAAAGAAATGAAAACCCTCTCCGATTCCTGTTTTAAAACTTTTAGTAGTATTTTCTCCTACTAATGTAATAATTCTTACAGGCCCGGCTACTGTATCCTCTACATTTTTAGCTTTAAAGGAGAATAATTCAATTAATCCGTAAATAAAACTCTGTGTAGTAATAATGGTTTCCTGAACAGCTTTTTGAATCGATTCAAAGAAATTTAGATGAAAAGATTTATAAGTAACTTCTGCAAAAGAAAATCCCAGAATTGGAATTCCATTTGAATTATATTCTAAAGGCAGGCTTTTTTCGAGGATCTCATTATTTCTCTGTACTGTAAATATTATTTCTTTTAGATTTTCCATGCTCCATAATATTTGATTAAGAGCAATAGAATGATCAATCTCCTGTCCGTTTACAGCAAGGATTCTATCTTCGGGCTGTAATCCTGCCAGAGAAGCAAAAGAAGCAGGTTCTAAAGTTCCTATTATAGGTTCTATCCAGGTACTTATGCCAATTTTTCCTTTACCATTTAAATTTGCAGGTATAATTATAAAAGACATTTCTAAACCGTGCCTTATTATATTGAATGTAAGTTCCTTATCCGGATTATTTGAGATTATTTCACCTATATGCCAGAAGCTTTCTGTTTCTTTATCATCAATCGAAATTATTCTGTCACCGGTTTTAAGCCCGAAGATTGTCGCAGGACTTTCTGAATAATCTTCTGCTGTAAATAAATCAGGGTAATCAGACAATAGAATAATTTTATTTCCAGGTGATGTAATATTAAATCCAATTATATTAATAATAGAAAAAATAAAAGCGGCAAAAATCAGATTAGATAACGGCCCCGCAAGTGCGACAAAAGCTCTTTTCCAGGGCGACGCGCCCATAAATGTATGTTTTTCTTTGCGGAGCTTTTCTTCTGCTTCATCATCCAATTGTTCTTTTAAATATTCACCTTTCATTTTACAGTATCCACCAATAGGTATTCGGGATATCTGGTAATTAGTGCCTTTATATTTAAATCCGACAAGCTTCTTGCCCCAGCCGAGAGAAAATGTTTCCACTTCTATTTTACAGAGCTTTGCAGCTAAAAAATGCCCAAGTTCGTGAACGAATACAATAATACCGAGTCCGAAAACTCCGAAAAATATTGTAAGTAATGTATCTATTATCATCATTTATAATTATCCTTATTATTTATTTTTAATCATCTCGTTTGATTTTTTTCTGGCTTCTGAATCTATTTGTAAAATACTAGCTATTGAATTTACTTTAATTTCCCAGTCAAATTCAAGTATTTTATTTACATATTTATGAATATCCAAAAAAGATATCTGATTGTTCATAAAAGCATTTACAAAAGCTTCATTTGAAGCATTGTATACAATAGGGTAAGCACCGCCTTTTTCTGCTGCATAATAAGCAAGAGTCAGCATCGGGTATTTTTTATTATCCCAATCCATAAAACTTAAGGAATGCCCTGCAAGACTTAATTCTTGTATATTGTTTTCTATCATGTCCGGAAAAGTTAATGCGTTTTTAATTGGAATTCTCATATCAGGATAGCTGATTTGAGCATAAAGATTATTATCATTTGTTCTAATAAGTGAGTGGACATAACTTTGTGGATGTATAAGTACTTTTATTTTGCTAATATCCATATTAAATAAGTATTTTGCCTCTATAATTTCAAGGCCCTTATTTGCCATAGTTGCGGAGTCAATTGTAATTTTGTTACCCATATTCCATGTGGGGTGCTGCAGCGCATCTTTTAAAGTTACTGATATTAAGTCGTTTAAAGAAAAATCTCTAAAAGCTCCTCCGGAAGCTGTGAGAATAAGTTCCTTAATATTTTTTTTCTGCATCTTTTTAAGCAGGAAGAACAGAGCTGAATGCTCTGAATCTACAGGTATTATATTTACATTCATCTCTTCTGCTTTGTGTAATATGATTGGGCCGGCCATAACGATTGTTTCTTTATTTGCAAGAGCTAAGTCCATTCCAGCTTCTATTGCCCAAAATGATGGAAGAAAACCACTGGAACCTGCTATTCCGTTAACTACTATATCTGCCTTAGTATTTTGCAGCATGTTTTTTAAACCGTCTGTTCCGAAGAACAAAGGTATATTCTTATAAGCTGTATTTTGAGATAAAAAATCAGATTCCGTTATTCCTGTAACTGCAACAGATTCCGGTTTAAATTCCTTAATCTGGCTGTCTGCCTGTTTAATGTTTGAATGAAAGGATATACCTGTGACTTTAAAAAGGTCAGGAGATTTTTTAATAATATCCAGTGCGCTTTTTCCTATAGAACCAGTGCTCCCAAGGATTATAATTTTCTTCTGCTTTGAAATAGATGTCATATCTGCTGCCTAATTTGCAATATACGGATAAATAAAATAAAAAATAGGAGCACTAATTAGTAAAGAATCAACTGAATCAAGGATACCTCCCCGTCCCATCATCAATACACCGGAATCTTTAACATGTGTAGATCGTTTTAATAAAGATTCTATTAAGTCACCGATTATTGTTGTAGTTCCAATTAATGCACCAAATAAAATTACAAAAACAATATTAACTTTAAAAATATCGGGTTTAAGAAAAAAGAAAAGAACTGCAACAGCAATTGAAATAAAAAATCCTGCGATAAATCCGATTAATGATTTATTCGGGCTTATAAATAGATTCATTTTTTTTCCGAAGAGTTTTCCAAAAATATATGCTGCTGTATCATTACTAAAAACAAGGCACATTAGAAGCAGAACAGAAAAAGAAGCATTATTCAGACTGCTTGTAAAAATAACAAATGATAAAAAAAGGCATGGATATATCATAATAAAAACAGAAGAAGTGAGTTTCTTGATCTGCAGAGAAAGTTGTTCTTCATTTTTAATACATAAACCTCTGGTTAAAATTATAATTAAAGATAATATAATACATATTAAGAAAATATTTGTTCCCGTAATGTCTGTTATCTGAATGTATGCTGCTATTGGCAGAGATATACCCAATATACTTGTTAAAATATTAAAGTGTGGAATATTCTGTTTTTTAAATAAGTTTTTTATTTCTATTATACCAGCTGCAGCAATAATAATTATAAAAAGGTTTAACACAATGAAATTATAATGCGGAAATAAAAATAGAATAGCGTAAATAAATGGAATGAATATAAGAAATAACAAAGCTCTTAAGATGAATTTTTTCATTTTACACCGCCAAATCTTCTATCTCGTTTCTGATAATCAATTATAGCATTGATTAATGTATTTTTATCCCAGTCCGGCCATAATACAGGGCTAAAGTACAATTCACTGTATGCGGATTCCCATACAAGAAAATTGCTTATACGCTTTTCTCCTCCTGTTCTGACTATTAAGTCCGGGTCAGGGAATTCGGGGAGGTCCAGATTGTTTTTTATAATTTCTTCTGTAAATTTAAAACCATTAAGTTCAATGTTTTTCTTCTTCTGCTCTTTAAGTACAGTGTTTATAGACCGGATTATTTCATCCCTGCCGCCATAGTTGATTGCTAGGTTTATAGTTAACCCTGGAAAATCAGCAGTATCCTTTGTAACCTGCTTTATTTCCTTAATTACTTCTTTCGGCAGGCCCACTAAGTTTCCACTATGCATAACACGTATTTTATTTTTTCTGTAAAAATCATATTCTTTTTTTAAATGCGTTTTTAATAGCAGCATCAGAAATGATGTTTCTTCATTTGCTCTTTTCCAATTCTCTGTAGAAAAAGTATACAAAGAAACAAATTTTATTCCTAAATTAGATGCTGCCTTAATAATTCGTTTTGCTGCTGTAAGGCCCGCCCTGTGTCCGAAACTTCTAGGCTTGCCTTTCATTTTTGCCCACCTGCCGTTTCCATCCATTATTATTCCGATATGAACCGGCAGTTTATCTTTATCCACCATATCTTCATTAACAGGCATCAGATTTCTAAAATTTCTTTTTCCTTCTCTTCCAGGTGCTTGTTTATATCATTTATATATTTATCAGTTAATTTTTGAACATCATCAGAACCTCTCTTTAAAGCATCTTCACTTATTTCAGAAGCTTTTTGCATCTTTTTTAATTCTTCATTTGCATCCCTGCGGATATTGCGGATTGCAATTCTACTCTGTTCTGCTTGATTTTTTGCATGTTTTACGAGTTCCTTACGTCTTTCTTCTGTTAGCGGTGGTATATTAATACGAATAACCTTACCATCATTATTTGGATTAATCGATAATTCAGATTTTTGAATGGCTTTTTCAATCTCAGTAAGAGCAGCTCTATCCCATGGCTGAATTATTACAAGTCTTGCTTCAGGAATAGAAATTGTTGCAACCTGGTTTAATGGTACAGCCTGCCCGTAATATTCTACTTTAATTTTTTCAAATAATGCAGAAGAGGCCCTGCCGGTTCTAATAGAATTAAAAGTATCTTTTAAGGCTTTAATTGTTTTTTTCATCCTATTTTCTATATCACTTTTCACTCTTTCCATTAATATTTCTCCTTACTATAATCATATAATGATTTCATGCAATATTAATTACAGAAATCTTATATTATAGTACTTCCATGTACTATAATTTGTTTATAAGTGGTCGCCTGACCACTAAAATGATTATTACAATTGATAATCACATTAAAACTTTTCCAGATCTTTTTAATGGCCGGGCTCTACTATTTCATATGAATTTCAATTGAAATTCCTGTACAAAAAATAAAAACGCCCCAATTTATTAAGAAGGGGCACACCAAATTAAAAATATTATTTATTCTCACTTCCGACTTTATAATATATAAAATCTGAAATTTCTATATCGCTTCCGAGTTCCTGTCCAAGATTTTTAATTATCTGTAATGTTTTTGTTTTTTCTTCTTTAACGAAGCCCTGATCGAGTAAACATATGGAAGAAAAGTGTTTGTTTAATTTACCTTTTACTATGCCTTCCAGGATTTTTTCTGGTTTTCCAAGATTTTGCGCCTGTTTCCTATATATTTCTTCCTGTTCTTTTATATATTCTTCGTCTACTTTATCTCGTGACAAGCAAAGCGGTGAAAAAGCTGCAATATGTAATGCGAGGTCAAAAGCTAATTCCTTTAATTTATCATTATCTTTAATTCCAGGATTGCTGACTTTTAGTTTAACAAGCACTCCTATTCTGCCGTCACCGTGAATATAGTCGGCAACAATTTCATCATCTTCTATATTGATTACTTTGAATTTTTTAATTGCCATGTTTTCTTTTATCACGCTTTGTGTATCTTTTAACTTGTTATTCAGGTCATCATTGATCTCTGTGATTCCATTATCTAAAATCATTTCTGCTAAATCTGTTCCCAGCTGAATAAAAAGGTCATTTCTTGCAACAAAATCAGTTTCTGATGATAATTCTAGTAACATGCTCTTGTTGTTTTTAATAAGAGAGAAAACTCTTCCCTCGTTTGTGGATTTTCCGCTTCTTTTATCTGCTGCGGAAAGTCCGAGTTCTTTTAATATTTTTTCTGCTTTTAAAGCATCTCCATCTGTTTCCACTAGAGCTTTTTTACAATCCATCATTCCCGCGCCGGTTTTTTCTCTAAGTGCTTTAACTTCAGTTGCTGTTATTCCCACTTTTATCTCCTATTCCTCATACAATTTGTCTTCGTCAGCTATGTTTTCTTCAAGAATTTCTTCATTTTTATTTACAGCCTTTTCATTTTTTTTAGAAGCTTTCTTTTTTTCTTCTTCTTCTTCCGGATTATAATCTGAGTAATCTTCATCTGTATAACTTGAAGTATCTTCTTTTTCTTCTTTTTCTTCTTTTTGTCCAATAGCTGAACCTACAGATACTTTTTCAATGTTCTTATCTGATTCTTCTTTTTCTTCTTTTTGTCCAATAGCTGAACCTACAGATACTTTTTCAATATCCGTATCTTTTTCTTCTTTTTCTTCTTTTTGTCCAATAGCTGAACCTACAGATAC
>SDBV01005410.1_pt1 | contig 18049 bp, 16 predicted proteins | sample 2277081 | NCBI WGS metagenome assembly SDBV01 (sample SAMN10402039, study PRJNA504765) | marine sediment metagenome | isolation source: marine sediment core GS10_PC15, 223 cmbsf | place: Arctic Ocean: Southern Knipovich Ridge | collected 2010 | reverse complement strand
TTCCTTAAAAAAGAAGGCGGTCTTTGATCCAGCCGAATTGGAGAATAAAAAAACTCGCGAAAAAGCCGCTCACTACCTGGGGACGGGCATGGTGGGGATAAAAGACGTAATTGCTCCACCGGGGATGGAGATAGATTTTGATTACGTAAAAAGCGGTCAGACCTATTTTCGAACTCTTTTCGTCGCTGGCTACCCAAGATTCATCGGTGCTAATTGGCTCGCACCACTAATCAATTTTGATCATGCGCTTGATATTTCCTTTTACTATTATCCCGCGGAAACAAAGGGAATTTTGAACGATCTACGGCGAAAAATAGCGGAGATGGAAGCCACTATTGAGTCTGATTTGCAGTCTGGAAGAGTGTTGGATCCAGCCATAAACACCGCCCTTCAGGACGCAAAAGAACTTCAAGAGCAGTTAGCCACCGGAATCGAAAGGTTTTTCCAGTTTACTTTTTACATAAAGATTCCTGCTTCAACCCTGGAAGAATTAGACTTCATCACCAAGCAGGTTGAAGCGGTCGCCGGATCTCTACTTTTAATCACCAAGCACGCCACTTTGCAGCAGGAGGCGGCCCTGCAGTCTACTCTACCGCTTTTTTCCGATAAGCTTTTCGTGATCAGAAATATGGACACCACTGCTTTAGCGACAACCTTTCCCTTCACTAGTAGTGAGCTAACTGCCAATGAGGGTGTCCTCTACGGCATAAATGAGCATAACGGATCGCTGGTAATTTTCGACCGCTTCACTTTGGAAAATGCCAACAGCGTCGTTTTTGCCAAAAGCGGGGCCGGTAAAAGCTACATGGTAAAGCTTGAAGCATTAAGGTCGCTGATGTTTGGAACGGAAATAATCGTCATCGACCCCGAAGATGAATATAAAGATCTAGCGACAACTATTGGCGGCGAATATATAAATTTTGCTCAAAATAAACCTTCTCGTATCAACCCCTTTGATCTTTCCGGTGTTTATGAAGAAGGAGAAAACGAGCTTGGTCTCAAAATTCTATCTCTCCACTCACTTTTGCGAATAATGCTGGGTGAATTAACACCAACTGAAGATGCTATTTTGGATAAATCTTTGATCAGCACCTACAAGTTAGTCGGCATAACTCCGAACCCAGCAACCCAAACTAAAAAACCGCCCCTTCTTGGAGATCTTTACAATTCTTTGCAGAATATGGCTGAGCCTCAAGCTAGAGACATGGCTAGGCGTCTGGAAAAATTCATCCGTGGTTCCTTAAGCGGTATTTTTGATCAAGAAAGTACGGTAGATTTAAAAAATACATTTACAGTGTTTTCGATCTCAAATCTTCAGGATGAATTACGGCCAATTGCCATGTTCATAATTCTTGATTATGTCTGGACCAGAATAAAGAAGGACCGCAAAAAAAGACTGCTGGTGGTCGATGAGGCTTGGTATCTGATGAAACACAAGGACTCAGCCTCATTTATGTACTCGGTTGCTAAACGGGCCCGAAAATATAATCTTGGTCTTACTACCATTACGCAAGACGTCGACGATTTCATTAACTCTGACTATGGTAAGGCGATTATAACCAACTCTTCTATTCAAATCCTAATGAAGCAGAGTCCGGCGGCAATAGACAAAATCGTCGACGTGTTTTATTTGTCTCAGGGTGAAAAGAATTTGCTCCTTTCCGCTGATGTCGGTGAGGGTCTTTTCTTTGCCGGCCAAAACCATGTTGCCATACGGGTTCAGGCTTCTCCCGATGAACACGAATTGTTAACCAGAAACAATCCTCAACCAAATACTCCAACAGAGCCCAAAAAACCTCAGGCGGGTTGAAGGTCTCCGTCTACCATTCTAAATATTTTCGCTTTTGCCAAGATTTGTTTTGGCAGTAGATCAAGGGTGGTTGTGGTGATAAAAACTTGTTTTGCCCGCAGGGAGGTGAGTAGTTCTCTATTCTTTTCATCGAGCTCACTAGCTACATCGTCCAATAAAATTGTTGGCGATTCTTCGAAGTGCTCGGAAAAAATCCTCGCTTCAGCTATCTTTAAAAGTAATATTGATTGGCGATGTTCCGCCCGAGAACCAAAGTAAGAAACCTCCTTTTGTAGTATATTATGATGTTCTTTTTGCTCAAAAATAATCTTGAAATCATCCCGATGCGGCCCAAAAGTTGTCACAAATAATTTTCTATCTGTTGTTCTTCTACTTAAAAGCTCGCCCAAATAGCGTTTTTCCTTAACCTTTTCCTCGACACGAGTCAGGGGGTTTTCATAATCAAGGAATACTTCTTTTTGGGTTAGTTTTACCGATTCTTTTCTAAGTATTTGGTTTACTTTGTCCAACGTCTCTCTTCGTTTACTCCAAACCCTGGTTCCTAGTGCGGCTAAATTTTTATCCCAGACTTCTATTTGCGAGTCCTCGGATGATCCTTTAAGAAGCTTGTTACGGTTTTGCATGGACCGGTTGTATTCAATTAGATCCTGAAGATACTTTTTATCGATTGTTGCGATAAGCCGATCCAGCCAAGCACGTCGCAGAGACGGCGGTCCGGAAATTATGTCGATTTCCTTAGGGTGAAACACAACACAAACAAACCTTCCCAAAAGAGCGCTCGCTGCCTTCGCTTTTGAGTTAATAAGTACTGCGTTATCCCTATCCCTTCTAATTACTATTTCCAGTGTGTCTCTATCAGTCTTGCCCACCACTCTAGCTTCGTTTTCTTCCCAATTTATTATTTTGGATTTTTCGTCCCGAAATGATTTACCGTAGGCTAATATATAGAGGCTTTCTAGAAAGTTGGTCTTACCCTGGCCGTTATCCCCTACAATAATATTGTAACCAGGTTGTATTCTTTTTTCCTGGATGTTTAAATTTCGTAAATTTTTAACTGTCAATTGCCTAATCATCTAACCTTGAGTTCTAACCGGCATAACAATGTAAATAAGATCGTTTTCACTCGTTCCCTTAATAAGGGCGGCGCTGGTGAGGCCGCTCAGAGAAATGCTGGCTTCCTTACTCTTCAAAGCCCCCAGCAAGTCTAAGAGAAACCGGGAGTTAAAAGCTATCTGTACTTTATCCCCCTTCACTTGAGCTGGTATTGAGGTTTGGGCCTCACCTACTTGAACCGTGCTGGCGTTTACAACTATTTCGTTGGGCCCAATGGAAAGTTTTACTACGCTACCAACATCACGGGCAAAAAGTGCGGTCAGTTTAATAGCATCAATTAGTTCCTTTGTGTTCACAAAGGCCTCCGTTACAAATGTGGTAGGTATTATCTGCTCATAGTTTGGGTATGACCCCTCCAAAAGTCTGGTGTAGAGTGAGAAGTTTTTCATCTCCACCCTGACCTGATTGTTTTCTTTGTTTACCGAGACTTCAAGATCGCTGTCCTCTTGTTCTGCCGCAGCCTTAGCCGCCTCACGGAGAGCTCGGGCGGGGATGGTGGTTTGTATTTGTTCCTCTGATTTCATTTCTTTCTTGGCAAGTCGGTAGCCGTCGGTGGCCACCATATTTAGTTTTTTTCCGTCCGATTCAAACAAGACTCCGGTAAGTATGGGCCTCCCCTCCTCCGAGGCGACACAAATAGTTGTCTGGGCTACGCTTTCTACGAATTTTTTGGTGCCCATCGTAAAAACGCCAGCGGCTTGGAATTCTCCAGTTGAAGGAAACTCCTCCTCGCTTATAGTTGGTATGGTTGCCCGGGCGTTACCGGCAACCACGACGAAATTGTCTTTTTCTTTTCTGCACTCGATTTTCTCTGACGACACACCTTGGCAAAAATCTAACAACGCCCTGGCTGGTACAGTAACCCCCCCTGGTTTTGTCGCCTTTACTGGGAGGTCAACTTTGATGGTGGTTTGTAAATCAGTACCAACTATACTCAGTTTTTTTGAATCTACCTCAAGTAAAAAGTTTGCTAAAACAGGGAGGGACGGTCTTGGGCTTATTACTGGGGTGACCAGGGCTGTGTTTCTCAGAAAGTTTTCCTTCAGTGTTGTAAAATGCATTGTTTATTAATTCTTAATATATAATACAATAATAGTAATAACAGTGGTGGAAAAGGTTAAACTAGGCTAAACTTAAGCGTGAAATAAGCAGTGGAAAAACACCAGGGTTTTAACTTTTCATCACTCGGTTTTCTAAATCCCCTACAATCCTTTGGATTTCCGGGTCTTTTTTAACCAGGTTCTCCACCTTTTTAACAGAATACATGACGGTAGTGCGGTCCTTTCCGGAGAAGGTTTTTGCAATGTCCCCGTAGGACTTTCCAACAGCTGTTCGGAGCAGGTACATAGCTAGCTGCCTTGGAAGCATGTATTGTTTTACACGGCTAGTTGATTTAAGCTGCACGGGACCCAAAGAAAAATACTCCCCAACACTTTTTATTACTAATTGGGTGGGGTCTTGGGGTTTCTTTTCAACTCCTATTACGGTAGTTATCAAATCAAGGTCAATTTTTTTATTAGTGAGTTTTGCGACGGCAATGAGCCTCAGGAGGGCACCTTCCAGCTCGCGTATACTGGGACCAGATTGCCGTGCCAAGGTTTGAATGATGGGAAAGTCTAGGTTTATTCCAGAGGATCGAGACTTTGCCAGTAGTATTGCTTCTCGCAGTTCTAAATCAGGTGGTTCTATCCGCGCACTCATACCCCCGGCAAAACGGTTTTTCAACCGCTCCTGAAGATTAGAAAGCTCCCTTGGGTCTCGGTCACAAGAAAGAACTATCTGTTTTCCCTGCCGATGAAGCTCATTGAAAGTGTGGAAAAATTGTTCCTGAGTGCCCTCGCGACCGGCAATAAACTGAATATCATCAACAAGTAAAAGATCAACACCACGATAACGATTTCTAAAGAGAACAGTTTGCTTTTTCAAAATGGCCTCAACCATATCATTTGTAAAAGTTTCACTAGACAAATACAGCACCCTGGCCCTCGGTTGGCGTAAAAGAGTTGCCTGACCGATGGCTTGAAGTAAATGAGTTTTACCGACACCAACCCCACCATAAACAAGGAAGGGGTTGTAATGTTTTACCGAGTTTTCAACTATAGCTTTGGAAACAGCGTAGGCGAGCTGGTTGGACTGACCCACAATAAAACTGGAAAAAGAATAGTTTTTATTTACATTGGCTTCGTCCAAGGATTTCTGGATGGCCGATGAAGCAGTTTCTTCAAACAACGGAACAGTAGGGTTTTCCTCAGCCCGTTTTTTAGAAGTCTTGGCTTCCTGGATCTGGGAGGAAACGCTAAAAGTGATGGTGTTGTGCTCCCCCGTAATACGGTCGATTATTTCTTTAAGTTTGCTCTGGTATCTATCTTCAAGCCACACTTTGTTATAAGGAGAGGAGCACCCGATTTCAATAATCTTGTCTTTTTGAGACAAAACTGCAGTTTTGCCTTTGAACCAAGTTTGGTAATTTGCGCTTGAAAGACCAAGCTGAAGTTCGGTTAATACTGATTCCCAAAGGGATGATTTATCAACGTTTGGCACGGTAATTTAAGTTGGGCAAGAATAAACTAAACAAGATAATAAATTATTGATTCAAGTAACGATTACACTGCAAAATACGCTTTAATATATTAACAGCAAGGACAGTAAAAGCGTCAAGCCGTTACAAATATAGCAAAAGAGATCTTTTCAAACCTTCTCCAAAATCTAAGCATGATTGACAAAGGAGCAAGCTATCCCTATACTTTTGAAGCTTATTTACCTTAAATAAGAGGGTAAAGAAATAATATGCCTAAAAGAACATATCAGCCAAAGAAGTTAAGAAGAAAAAGAAAGCACGGTTTTCGGGCTAAATCTGCAACAAAAAGTGGTAGTAATGTTTTGAAATCAAGAAGAAGAAAGCAAAGAAAAAAGCTTGCGGTTTGACCAATGTTGTCACCAAAAAATAGACTGAAGATTAACAAAACAGATTCAAAAAAGTGGCCAAACAAGAAACAAATTTACACACCACTTTTTAAAATGGTAGTAAGAGTTAATCAAAGTGGAGATAAGGATCCTAAGATTGGTTTTATTGTGCCGGGTAAAATAAAAGGAGCGGTAAAGCGAAATAGGGTCCGTAGGTACTTTACAGAAGCGATAAGGGGCAGGCTTGATAAGCTGCCAAACAATTCAGAATCAATTTTGATTGCAAGCAAAGAAGCAAGTGAAGAAAATTATGAAACAATTTCTAATTGGATCGATAAAGCTATATCAAAAATTCATACATCCTTTAACTGACACAGTTTTTCTTAGGGGTGTTTGTCGTTACTACCCAACGTGCTCAGACTACGCTTTGGATTCAATCGAAAAGCATGGAGTATTTAGGGGAACCATCGTATCTATAAAAAGAATTTCACGTTGCCAGCCCTTTGCGCTAGGAGGTTTTGATCCCGTTTCATGATTGATTTATTTGTCCAAATAATTTTAAATTTAAATAGTTTACTGTTTGGTAACCTCGGTCTAACTATTATTGTAATCGGTGTTCTTTCCCGAGCCGTGTTTTATCCGTTTTTTGCAAACTCTATTCGCTATTCCAAAGCAATGCGGGAAATAAAGCCAAAATTAGACGAGATCAAGAAAAAGCATAAGGGCAACATGAAAAAGCAGGCCGCCGAGCAATCCAGGATTTTCAAAGAAGCCGGAATCAGTCCAGCCGCGGGTGCAATTGGTTGTATCAGCATTATTATCCAGATTGGCGTGTTCTTTTTACTTTTCCAATCGCTGCGAAGAGTGGTAGATGTTGGGGTCGACACCGAATTTTTAATATGGGATCTAGCTAAGCCTGACGTTTATCGTATTGAAGGAATTCCCCTACCAGTACCGGGAATATTAATTATAGCGACATCTCTATTTGCATTTATTCAATCAAAAATGTTGGCACCGGCGCACCCCGAACCAAAAAAAGCAAAGAAACAAAGTGGCGGTTTATCAGATGCCTTAGCTTCAACTCAGAGCCAAATGATGTATTTTATTCCGGTGATAATCTTGATAAGTGGAACTCAATTTGCCGCCGCCTTGGCGCTGTACTGGTTTGTAAGCACCGCGTTCGGTATAATCCAGCAATATAATATTGCTGGGGCAGGAGGATTAGAGCCATGGCTGAAAAAAATACACCCAGCAAAATAAAAAGCGAAGCAAAGAAAACAACCCAAAAGCTACTAAAATTTATAAGTGTGGACGCCAACGTAGATATTGAAGTGCAAGAGGATGTTATCAAAGTTAATATAGAAGGAGAAGATTTGGGTCTTCTGATTGGTTATCGTGGTGAAAATATTGAAAGTTTTCAACTAATTTTGGGCATTATATTAAATAAAAACTTGGGGCTTGAAGACTGGAGACCTTTGTTAGTAGACGTGGGCGGTTGGCGAAAGCAGCGGGAAGAGTCGCTAAGAGTATTAGTTTCAAAAGAAGTGGAAAAAATTTCGGAAAATGAGCCTTCAGTAGAATTACCGCCAATGCCCCCGTCCCAACGACGCTCAGTCCATATTTTAGTAGGCGAATACGATGATCTAACTACCGAGTCAGCTGGGGAGGGTGAAAATCGCCACGTAGTTATTAGAAAAGCTTAAACAACAAAAATGAAACAGAAGAGGGATATCATAGCCTACTCCGATGGCGGTGCTAGGGGAAATCCTGGTCCTGGTGGAGCTGGTTGGGTTATAGAAAGTGTTGCGGAAAATAAGCGTTTTTTAGGCGGTAAATATCTTGGGCACGTAACTAATAACCAAGCCGAATACACCGCGGTCGAGCTAGCTCTCACCACAATACTAGAAAATTTTGAAGGGGAAAGTAGAGCACAGTTTTACCTAGATTCCAAACTGGCCGTGAATCAATTAAATGGGCTTTTCAAAGTAAAAAATCCAATACTGCGCGAAATAATTATTAGAATCCACGCACTTGAAGCAAAAGTAGGAGAAGTGTACTATCAGCACATAAAGAGGGAAAAAAATTGGGAAGCAGACCGACAAGTAAATAAAGCGATAGATACAAAAACCGAATTTAAAATAGAGGCCAAAATTGAAAAATAATGGAATCTGCCAAAAGCCGAGAAAAATTAAAAGCGAACGTCAACGCAAGACAGCCCACCGCTCTGGTTGCGGGTGGAGCCGGCTTTATCGGGTCACACTTGTGTGAGGCTTTGATCACCCAAGGATTTAATGTAATTGCCATCGATAATCTATCCGTTTTAGGAGCCAAGAAAAATATAGAAAAACTGCGTTCATCCCCCAACTTTTCACTGTGGGAAGCCGATATCAATAAGGCTGATTTTAAATTATCGCCCACCATCTCGCTAACACATATATTTCACCTGGCTTCAATAGAAGAGCACCTTGCTTCAGAAAAACTTTCACTCCAAACATTGCTCGTTAATTCACTGGGGACTAAGAATTTACTTGATTTAGCACTGCAGCGAAAGACTAAGTTTATCCTAGTTTCTTCGACAGAAATTCTTCACGGCGCTTTTTCTCAAGTCTCACTGAATAATTATTTTGGAAAGCCAGAAGACCCGGGGCAAATTTCTTTTAGCGAAGCAAAAAGATTTGCCGAGACTTTAGTGGCTGAATATTTTCGAAACTATAGTTGCAAGGCCACAATTATCAGAATAAAGGATCCCTATGGTCCGAGAATGAGTTTGGATGTTGCCAGCCCCATTAGCCAGATCATAGGAGCAGCTCTGAATAAAAATAGCGTTGTCCTTGCGGGAGATGGGTTAGAAACTTTCAACCCGACTTTTATCAGTGATATTATATTTGGAATAATTAAGGCATCGTTGGGAGAATACGAAGGAAAAATATTTAACGTGATAAATCCTGGTAAGTATACTCAGCGCTCGATTGCCGAAAACCTGCAAAAATTAATCAACGACCTTCAGGTCAGTTTTAAAAAAAACGAAGATGCCCCACTACCTAGCTACCCGCTGATTATTAATCCGACTGAGGAGCAGTTGGGCTGGGAACCGAAGGTTGATTTAAGCCAAGGCCTGAGGGAGACAGTGGATTTTTTTAAGGGTAACGAATCTAGTCGAGTTCCGGAAACTGTTTCGAACCAGTTAAAAGGGGCGGATTCAGCCCAGGAAAAGCTAGACAAAAAACCGACTCTTATAAGGAATATAATTATAACCGCGATTGGGGCACTATTTTTTTGGGTAACGATGTTACCATCCTTTATGTTAACGGCCAATATTTATCTAGGAAATAAAAGTATTGATAAAGCCCAAGCGAGTTTGAGTGCAGACAGACCGGAAAAAGCAGTTCAAGAAGCAGAACGGGCAAAAAATTCTTTTAAGGCGGGACAAAGCGCCAGTAAAAAAATATTTTGGACATTAATATCACCCCAGTTGAGTAGTAGTTTAGACCAAGCGAAAAACTACCTTTTTTATGGTGAGAATATTGCTGAGGCCACCAGATTTGCCGCTCTTGGCCTGCAGATAATAAAAGAGACCGAAGCGGCTAAATTATCAAGTGAGGAAATAGCTGATAAATTAGAATTAGCAAAATCAAGCGTTGAGCAGGCCGAAAATAAGTTGGAAATTGCCTCATCCATTGAATTTGAAGAGAATGCTTTATTACTACCGACAAAAAGCGCACTCTATTCCTTAAGCAAAGATAAAGCCGAGCTTACAAACCTGATCGATACCCTGCAGCAGTCTTTGCGCTGAGTAACATAAATTGCTAAATTCTTGAGCAATTGATCACGATTTGCTATACTAAAATTAAGATATGAAAGAAGATGTTTTCAAACAATTTGAAAATCAGTTTGGCAGCGAGTGGAAATGTGGTTGCGGAAGCTCATTTGAATCTGAATGGGTGGAAGTAGTTTCAAAAACTCAGAGCACACTTCTGGCTCGTTATTCTTGCCAAATTTGTGGAAGAGAGCAAATATTTGCCATCTCTTCTGGTACAGAGAACGAATTACTGGAAATCCCGGTAATTGAGGTGCCCAACCGCTCGATAAATAGTGATGACGTTTTGGATATTCGTAAAGAGGCAAAGAAGATTGGTTTTACTCAGATAAAATCTTTAGGTAAAAAGAAATTCAACAAAATAGCCGTCCCCAAGGCCACTAGTGACTAAAACTCCACCACTTGACTGCTGAGGTTATAATTTATCAGAGTTTAAATATATGCCAAAATTAACAATTACCGCTGAATCCCGAAAAGTACTTGGGAAAAAAGTAAAAAAAATGCGGGCGGAAGGAGTTTTACCAGCAAACCTTTTTGGTAAGGATATTAAATCTCATTCCCTACAATTACTAGAGAAGGACTTTAGAAAGCTTTTTAAAGAAGCTGGTGAAACGACAGTTGTGGAAGTAAAGGTAAAAGATAAAATCTACCCGGCTCTTATACACAGCGTTCAAAAACATCCAGTTACGGGGAAAACTCTTCACGTTGATTTTCACAAAGTAAACCTCAAAGAAAAAATAACGGCTAATGTGCCTCTAAAATTGATAGGAGAGTCCCCCGCTGAAAAAAGTGGGGTTGGTCTGATTCTACAAACTATAAATGAAATCGAAGTAGAATCTCTTCCGACCGACATTCCCACTCAAATTGAAATAGACGCTACCAAATTGGCAGAAGTGGGACAAACCATTCATGTAAAGAACCTGAAAATCGACAGAGATAAAGTAGACGTAAAGAACGACCCAGAAGACGTAGTCGTTTCAGTTCAGATAGCAGAAATGAAGGAAGAGCCAGTCGAAAAAGAAGCCCCAAGCCCAGAAGATGTGGAAGCAACCGCCGAAAAAGATAAAGACGAAGAAACTGAAGGTGGAGAAAAACCCATAGAGGATAAGTCTTCGTCCCGAGCTCAGGCCGAGGGGAAAGAATCCACAGATGAATCAAAAGGGGATCAGGACTCCTCAGAAAAAAAGTAAAAATAATTTCCTAAACTGAAAAATATTATATTAATTGGGCCAAGGTGAGACCATGAGGGACTCACCCTTTTTCGTGGGAAGTTTTTGCCAAAGTTCTTCGGTGATGAAAGGCATAAAGGGGTGAAGGAGGCGCAGAGATTCTTCGAGCACTTCTTCCAAAACCGGCTGCGCTTCTTCTCGACGACCTTTGGAATATTCAATATATTTAGCGGCAAATTTTTTCCAGACAAAATCGTAAACTTCTTCTGCAGCTTGACCAAAGCGGTAACCTTCAATTGCTTTTGTTACTTCAGCTTTAGTTTTCTTTAACTCCTCTTTTATCCACTGGTCTTCCTCTGTTTCGACAGCCCTCGTACTTTTTTCTGGGGCCATGTCAATCACAAAACGGCCAATGTTCCAGAGCTTATTGGTAAAATTGCGCATTCCTTTTATTTTACTCTCACCAAGGTTTATATCGGCTCCTGAGCTGGTCCCAAACACTAGAGCCATCCGCACTGTGTCGGCGCCATATTTATGGGAAATTTCAAGAGGATCGATCACGTTGCCCTTACTTTTGCTCATCTTTCGGCCGTGCTCATCGCGGACAAGACCGTGAAGAAAAATAGTGTGAAAGGGAGGTTTGCCAGTTGAGTAAAGACCAAACATGATCATGCGGGCCACCCAAAAAAACAAAATATCGTAACCAGTTTCCATAACCGAAGTAGGGTAGAAATAATCAAAATCAGAAATTTTTTGTTTACCCTGAGCCTGCCGAAGAGGCCAACCCAGAGTAGTGTAGGGCCATTGTCCGGAAGAAAACCAGGTATCTAGGGTATCAGTTTCTTGTTCAAATTTTGTAGAATTACAATGAGGACATTTAGACGGTTTTTCTATCGATACAAACTGACCCCCATTTTTCTTACACGCAGTGTTCTTAGTTTCGCTGCAATAATAAACGGGGATTTGGTGACCCCACCAAATTTGGCGACTTATACACCAATCATGAATATTTTCCATCCAGTTGTAGTAAACTTTCTCAAACCGTTTCGGGTGAATTTTGATTTCTCCTTTTTTTACTACCTCAATGGCTGGTTTTGCTAGGGTGGCTATCTTTAAAAACCATTGCTTGGAGAGGAGGGGTTGAACGATATTGCGACAGCGTTCGCAAATTCCCAGAGAGTAATTGTGGTCCTCCACCCTTTCAATTAGACTCAATCCTTTCAACTGATTAACTATTTTTTCTCTAGTCTCGGTAATACCTTGACCCGAAAAATGTCCTGCAGCAGAGGACATTTTGCCTCCCAGCCCTATTACCGAAATCCTTTCAAGATTATGTTTCTTGCCGATCTCAAAATCTGTTTGATCGTGAGCCGGAGTCACCTTCACCGCACCGGTGCCGAAATCCTTCGCAACTAAATCATCAGCTAGTATGGGTATTTCTCGGTTCATTATTGGTAATATTACTGTTTTTCCAACCCTTTCTTGGTAACGATCGTCAGTAGGATTCACGGCGACGGCAGTGTCTCCCAGCATTGTTTCGGGACGGGTGGTGGCAACGGTTATCGTGCCGCCTTCTTTGATCGGGTACTTTATAAACCAAAGTTTACCCTTCTTTTCTTTGTGATCAACCTCTAGATCTGAAAGGGCGGTTCCACAGCGCGGGCACCAGTTGATAACCCGTTCACCTTTATATATTAAACCCTCGTCGTAAAGGTTTTTGAATGTTGTAAACACTGCTTTTGAAATCTCCAAGTCGAGAGTAAATTTTTCCCTCGTCCAATCACAGGAAGCACCCAAAGCTCTAAGCTGAGAATTCATATGTTTTTTGTTTTTCATGGTGAAGTCGTAAGTTTGTTTGAAAAATTCATTGCGACCGAGGTCGAAGCGGGATTTGCCCTGTTTGTTTAGCTCCCTTTCGTAAACAACTTGGGTGAGAATACCGGCGTGATCAGCACCGGGTAACCACAGAGTTGGATCCCCCTTCATCCGATGATAGCGAATAAGGATGTCCTCGACTACGATAAACGTAGCGTGGCCAATATGTAATTCACCGTTTGCGTTTGGCGGAGGCATAATGATAGTAAAAGGAGTTTTCTTTTTATCGATTTTAGGGGTAAAATATTTATTTTTTTCCCAAAATGAATACCACTTCGATTCTGTCAGATTATGATCGTAGATTTTATCCATGACCAGCCTATTATGTCCTTCAAGGAGACAATACACAAGACATAAGTCCTTGTGGATTATATCCTTAATACGTGGGTGTAATTTGGCGGTTAAGAGTTGGCTACTAGCACGGGTAAACTTATTTTGTTAGATTATAGATATGGCGCAGTCAAACCTAGATTTTGAAACCTTGGCAGAAGACAACGTCAGGACTTTGAAGGTACCAGAGCCAGTATTTAATAAACCATTAATTGTGGTGATGGTTGGTATACCGGCTTCTGGAAAGAGTACGCTGGCTAAAAAGCTGGCCGAGGAGTTCCCTCTAAGTGTTTTTAGTGAAGAATATATGACTAGTTTTTTATCCCCACGGACCACTCTTTTGAAAAGAAATTCGGTCGAAGTCTTTCAGCTGGCTGTTAAAACGATAGAGATCCTGATAAGAAAGGGAAAAGCGAGTATTTATGATGCAAATACAAAAACCAGACAACAGAGAGATTTAATAAAAGCGGTAGTCGAGAAAATAGGTGGTACATATTTGCTTATATATCTGGACTGCCCCAAGGAAGTATGTTACCAAAGATTGCAGAAACATAATTTGGAAGTAACTAGGGGTGAGTCAAAGGGATTTATTTTAGACAGGGACCTTTTTGAATATGAGGTATCTCGTACAAGAGCGCCAGCTTCGGATGAAATAAATGTAGTTTATAGTTGCACAAATGCCCAGAGTTTTTACAAAATCTCCTCTTTGGTAGGAGAAGCCTTGGATCAGAAGTAATCACTAAAATAGTATAGAAGCATCAGCTTGTATTTTTTCCCAATTGACTGGTTTATAGTTAAAATAAGCAGCCGCAGCAATCATTGCGCCGTTATCCACCGCAAATTTTGGAGAAGAAAATTGAACTACCCCACCAAAATCACTACTGACCCGTTCTCTTAAATATTTATTTGCCGCAACACCACCGCCAAGAACGATTGTCTTTACCCCATACTGTTTGCTAGCTTTGAGGGTTTTATCAACAAGAACATCAACGATAGCTTCTTGGATTTCAGCAGCCAGATCTGCTTGCGTGATGGGATCAATATGTCCTGATTTTCTAAGGCTGTTTATTTGAACAGCAGCGGCCGTTTTTAGACCACTAAACGAAAAATCGTAGGATCCATCACCCTTCAGAGGGCGAGGGAGCCTGTATTTACCGGACGTGCCTTTGGAAGCTATTTTTTCAATAGCTGGACCACCAGGGTAGCCAAGACCGAGCAACCGGGATATTTTATCAAAAGCTTCTCCCGCCGCGTCGTCTCTTGTTCCGCCAAGATGCTTGTATTCTCCGTGTCCCTGAACATAAAGCAATTCGGTGTGACCGCCGGAAACTATCAGAGCAATTAGGGGAAATTTTGGTGGTTTTTTATTCTCTACCCACGCCGAATACAGATGCCCGATCAGATGATTTATAGGAACCACAGGTTTATTTAAAGAATAAGACAAAGTTTTAGCTGCTTCAACTCCTACAAATAAACAACCTATTAATCCGGGGCCAAATGTCACTGAGATTGCATCAACATCATTTAATTTACGATTGCCGCCAAATACGGACTCAAAAACTGGAACCAATGAATTTATTTGTTCACGAGCGGCAGATTCTGGTATTATTCCACCGGTTTTGGAATGAGCAGGAAGTGAAGAGGCGACCGCGTTGGCCAGCACTTTAGTACCATTCTTAACTAGTGCAGCAGCAGTTTCATCACACGACGTTTCGATCCCTAAAATAACCATTTTTTCAGTCGGGGTGTTATCTATGCCTTGGTTTAGTGGGTAATATGTATCTCTGACTGTTTTTATCTAAATCAACGAACTCATCGACCCCAGCCACCAATTTGTTAGAAGCACTTGGGCCAAAAGCCATTGCTTCGACAAGGTGACCTTGGTTTTTCAAAAATTCAACAGAGGGTAAGTAGTCTCCGTCCCCACTTACCAAAACCATTACGTCTAGCTTATTTGAAAGTCGGATCATATCTATTACCACACCAACATCCCAATCAGCCTTTTTTACCCCACCGGGAAAAATCTGAATTTCTTTTACCTTTACTTCAAAACCGGCCTTTTCTAGGGCATCAAAAAAGGTTTGCTCCAAAGGTTCCTCGGCCTTTACAACATAGGCGATGGCGCGGATGAGTTGGCGACCGGCGACGGCATCTTCAAGTATTTTTCCAAAATTAACTTTTGCTCCATATAAATTTTTTGCTGAATAGTACAAATTTTGGACGTCAACAAAAACCCCTACTCTTTGGTTTGGATTTTTTTGCATCTTTTAAACACCCCCTCTCAAGATAAATTTTAATTGTGTTTTTGGACGTAATTATGATAACATCTAAGACGATTTTTAGCTAGCAAACTATTCGCCAAACAGAAAATAAATGAAAAAAGTTACCAAAGCAATAATTCCCGCCGCTGGTTACGGAACCCGGTTTTTGCCGCAAACTAAAGCAATGCCCAAGGAAATGCTCCCAATTGTGGATAAACCGGTGATTCAATACGTTGTGGAAGAAGTAGTTGCTTCCGGAATTAAAGACATTATTATTATCACAGGACCTTCCAAAAGAGCAATAGAGGACCACTTCGATAGAAATTACGATCTAGAATATTTTCTAGAAAAGACTGGTAAGGAAGAAAAATTGGAGGAAACTCGCGCATTAGCCAAACTTGCAAATTTTGCTTACGTACGCCAAAAAGGTCCTTACGGTAATGCCGGACCGGTTTTGAGCGCAAGACACTTAATCGCTGAGGATGAACCGGTTGCAGTGCTTTGGGGAGATGAGTTTATTTACTCAACACCGCCAAGATTAAAGCAGTTGCTAGATGTATTTGATAAGCATCAGAAATCGGTGATAAGCGGTGTGAGAATAGAAAAAAAAGAGGATCTATCAAAATACGGTATTTCCAAAATCGAAAAAGTAGAAGGAAATACCTACAAAATTCTTGACATCGTCGAAAAGCCGGTTCCTGAAAAAGCACCTTCAAACCTGGCCACTCATGGGGCCTACATTTTTACCCCAAATATATTTGAGTATTTAGAGAATTTGAAGCCGGGAAAGTCCGGCGAACTCTGGCTCGTAGATGCTATTAGGGAATTGATCAGGAAGGACACATTACTTTGTGTCGAGATACAGAATGGGAAATACCATGATACTGGTGACAAGCTAGGGTATTTAAAAACAGTTATCGATTTTGCCTACGATCACCCTGATTTTGGTAAGGACATAGGTAAATACATGGAAGAAAAGATAAAAGGGAAGTTAAGTCCTTGACAAACACCTTATCTCAAGCTAAAATTCTTTAGCAATACTTATGAGAGACTGATAATCGTTAAGGCGGTTACCGATAACTACGTTAGTGATTACCAAGCCTAAGCGATAATAGTAAGTGTAACTGTTTAGCTTTATATAGCTGCCTCAAAAGCTGCCAAAACCTAACTTTAAGAATGATTTCAAAAGGAAAAACTAAAATAAAACCATTGGCTGGTTATGCCTTAATAGAGCCACAGGATGCAGAAGAAATTACCGTTGCGGGTATTGTATTGCCAGATACGGTCAAAGAAAAGCCAGCTGAGGGTAAAGTAATTGCGGTTGGGGATTCTATAAAACACCCGGAGTACGAAGAAAAGGCTGAATTTAAAGTAGGAGAGACAGTTCTTTACAAAAAGTGGGGTGGTGACGAAATAAAAATCGGTGGTAAAGAGTTGAAACTAGTTAAGTTTGAGGACGTGATGGCAATTTTAGAATAGGGAGGAAATTATATCGTGCCATGAACGCGATGTAATTCCAAATAATTTATTAGAAATTAGTTAAGTAATTTGAAATTATGGCGAAACAATTAATTTACGCAGACGAGTCAAGAAAGAAACTTCTTGCTGGAATAAATAAACTAGCTGATGCTGTGGCTACTACTTTGGGGCCAAAGGGTCGTAACGTTGCTTTGGATAAGAAATGGGGAGCGCCAAACGTGGTTCACGATGGTGTCACTGTAGCCAAAGAAATAGACCTCGAAGATCCGTTTGAAAACATGGGCGCCCAATTAATAAAAGAAGCTGCCAGTAAAACTAACGACGTTGCTGGCGATGGTACTACTACAGCGACAATTTTGGCGAGAGCTATTACTGGAAGAGGTATGGCCGCAATTTCTAAAGGCGCAGATCCAATGGCGTTTAGAAAAGATATAGAAAGCGGCGTTAATAAACTTGTCGGCGTTCTCAAAAAGCTCTCGAAACCATTAAAAGACAAGAAAGATATTGCTGATGTAGCAACTATTTCCTCGGGAGATGCCTTTTTAGGTAATTTAATTGCGGAGGGTATTGATAAGGTAGGTAAAGACGGTGTGGTTACAACTGAAGAATCGAAGGGTTTGGAAACAGAGCTTAAGCATAAGGAGGGTATGGAATTTGATCGTGGGTTTGTCTCACCTTATTTTGTCACTGATTCAGCCAAAATGGAATCTTCAATTGATAACCCAAATATTTTAATTACAGACAAAAAAATCTCGGTAATCTCCGACCTACTTCCTTTATTAGAAAAGCTAGTCCAGACGACTAAAGACTTAGTAATCATTGCGGATGATATTGAGGGTGAGGCATTGGCTACTTTAGTAGTAAACAAGATGCGGGGAACTATGAATATACTGGCGGTGAAAGCTCCCGGTTTTGGAGACCGCAGAAAAGAAATGCTAGAAGATATAGCTACTCTTACTGGGGGAACTTTGATAAGTGAGGATACTGGAGTTAAGTTTGATTCAGTAACGCCTGAAATGCTCGGAAAAGCCGATCGGATCACTTCGGATAAGGACAACACCCTTATTGTTGGGGGTAAAGGTGCCAAAAGTAATATTGAGGCTATGATTGCCCAGATAAGAACGCAAATTGAAAAAACGACTAGTGATTTCGACAAGGAAAAACTGGAAGAACGACTAGCGAAGCTTTCCGGTGGCGTAGCGGTGATAAATGTTGGTGCTGCTTCGGAGATAGAAATGAAAGAGAAAATAGAACGGGTTAAAGACGCAATTGCGGCAACTAAAGCCGCTTT
>SDBV01005409.1_pt1 | contig 18050 bp, 13 predicted proteins | sample 2277081 | NCBI WGS metagenome assembly SDBV01 (sample SAMN10402039, study PRJNA504765) | marine sediment metagenome | isolation source: marine sediment core GS10_PC15, 223 cmbsf | place: Arctic Ocean: Southern Knipovich Ridge | collected 2010 | reverse complement strand
TCGGGAAATCCGATTGTCCAGGATGGGATGAGGGCTTTGTGGAAACGTGGGCATTTATGGGGTAAAGAACAAACAAAGCGGGTTTACGGGGACCCCGAGGCACAAAACCCAGCCTGTGAGGTAAGAGGTAACATCGAGCAGGGCTAAGAAACATGATACCTCTATATTACGCCAAATTGTTGCGCGCGCCGCGATTCTACTCGGACCGTTACGGTCACGTCTTTAAGAACACTGCTTTTTGCTAGATGCACCTTGCGTTTTATTGCCATCTTGTAGCCCTGGATAAAACGATAATGCATCCATAACCGCATTTCAACGGAAAATTCTCTTTGCAGGTCAGCCAGGCCTTCTCGGCGGCCTGAGGTATACTTGCGGCCCTCGCCGAAACTCTTGACGGAAAGCCCCGCCCCAACACGGGCAGATTCAAGCACAATGGATAAAGCATTTGAGTCTGGAGAGGCATTGTGGTTCCTGTTTTTTTGGCAGAGCCTGTTGAGACAGAGACGTGCCCAGGCGCTTCACGTGAGCGTGCTGCTTTTCTGCCTCTGGCTATCCAAAAGGTAAACTTCGTCCGCCATGCTCAAAGGGCGGAAGCCGAGGTAGAGGTTCCTGAAGGACGGGATGCCGAAGGGGCGAAAGGCTGCACGCAGGAACGCCACGCCGTTGCCTCGGCAGACCAACTCGGCGGCCGCGACGGCAAGATTATCCTCGTCCAGGCCAAGGCCCAGCCTTTCGGCCTGGTCCTTTACCCTGGGAATGGCCGCCAGTCCGCGCACGGCATCAAGAAGCGTTTCGACAAGCTTCTCGATATCCGAAACGGAGCGGAGCGCGCGCATTGCTTTTCTCGCCCCGGAAGCCCGGTCGCGAACTCTCTGGTTGAGCTTGAGTCGCTTTGACCGGACCGCAAGCTCATCGTGTTTCATGAGCGCTTCGGCGAATACCGTCTTTACATCGTTTATGGCTACGGTGCTGCTTTTTGCCAGGTCTACGGCTTCCTTCTGGACATCGTCATCATCATTGAACAGCTTGTTCCGAATTTTCTCAATGGTATTGGGCATGGTATCCACCTCATTTATCTAGGATCGTAGAAGTAGACCCCGCTGTCCAGAAAAAATAAGCGCGGGCGCAGCGAGTGAGGCAGAGTCAGGCAGTCCTCTCACTGTTCAATGTTAGGGCGGATCGATAGAATGGCGCTCGAGGCATACCATGAGCGCGCTGTTCGCCAGAGAGTTGGAGCTTCCGCCAAGAGGCAGGAGCCACAGGGCAACCAAAAGGCCCGACATCACACCGGGGGCGATCTTTTTCTGCTCGACGGGGAAACCGCGCCGCATGCGATACACGGCATAGGCGGCGAGGACGTGTTCGGCATGAGCTTCGGCATTTGGGGTACGCAAACGGATTGGACCGGCGCGCCGCTGATCCGTACAGTGGAAGCAGGCAGAACCATCGCTGCAGGGTATAATGGGGTGTTCTATCGATTTTTCGGGCCGGACCCGATCTGGTTCGACACATCCGCGGTGCTGCGCTTCGGGTCCAGGGCCAATGACTGGGACAGCACGATCTACGCCTACGTCGAACCCAGGTCTGCACCGTCAAGACTCATGCCCGAAGCATGGCTTTTGGCGGGTCCTTTCCCCTGCCGAACGAAGGCGGATTTCGACCGCCGGGAATGGGCGGAGGGAGACCCCGCGATGTGGCCGGCGCGTCATAGCGCCGATTTCGGTCAGTACGCCGGCCCGGATTCGCCGCCGGCGGAATTCCTTATTCCTGTAAGCGGCGAAGTCGAGCACGGGTGGTGTGACCCGGCCCGCTATTTTAGAGGTCGAGCCAAGGGAAACATTGGCACGCAGCCGACGCGCGTAGCCGCCTATGCCGTGGCCCTGCTAAGCGTAGAACAGGCCGGCAGCTACAAAATCTTCTTCGGATTCGACGATCTGGCCAGGCTGTGGCTGAACGGTGCAGAGATCCTTGCGGCCGATCATCATAGAGGCTTCGCCGTCGAAACGCTGTGGTGCGATTTGCCGGCCGGCGACACAGAGCTGCGGGTGAAGCTCTCGAACGAGGACAACGAGCAGTGGCGCCTCTGGGCCTTCAGCCTGGTGTTGGAAAAGATGGTCTAGTGCAGACATGCAAGTGCTCGGGCCTGGCGCACGAGCGCTGCGTAAAAACGAGGGGGTGCGGCATTGAAGATAACGATCATGACCGACATGGAAGGTGTGGCAGGCATTCTCAATCACGATGACTGGGTGATGCCGGAGGGTATGTTCTATATGCAGGGCAGAAGACTTCTGACGGAGGAAATAAACGCCGCGGTCCGTGGGTTTTTTGACGGCGGCGCTGAAGAGATCCTCGTAATCGACGGGCACGGCAAAGGCGGCATCGACCCGGAGCTTCTGGACGAGAGAGCGCTGCTCTCGCGCGGGCCCAGGGAGAAAGTGTGGCCCCGGGGATTGGATGATTCCTTCGCCGGACTGGCCTTCGTGGGCCAGCACGCTAAAGCCGGCACGCCTTACTCTCACATAACGCATACCGGGTGGTTCAATGCCATCGACATATGCATCAACGGCATCTCGATCGGTGAATACGGGCAGATGGCCCTCTGCGCCATGGAAGCAGGCGTGCCCACTATTTTCGCTTCCGGGGAGAAGGCCCTGGCCGAGCAAGCTGAGAAGCTGACTCCAGGCGTCGTTGCCGTTAGCGTCAAACAAGGTTTGCTGCCCGACGGCCTGGAGGAACTGGACACCGACAGCTACCGGGCCGCCAAGCTGTCGGCCGTGCACTGCTCGCCGAAGAGGGCGCGCAAGCTCATCTATCAAGGCGCGCTAAAGGCCTTGCTGAAGCTGAAGGAGAGCCCGGAGTCGTTCCGTTATCCGGAAATGAAGCCGCCGTACGCACGCGTGGCCCGCTTTCGTAAGCAGGGCGACCGGCAACCGTACACGGCCTGGAGCGAACACGCGACGAGTATGGCCGCGCTCTTGAACCAGCCATACACAAAGGCCTGAGGACGTGGAGGGTGCGCCGGTTTCGCTAAGTCGGGCGCGCGAAGATCAGGTTCTGCACTTTGCCCTCGGTGTAATCTATCTCGGCGCCGTTGTGGAGTTGCCGGCCTTTCTCCGCGAAGGCAGCCTGAATGCGCGGCGCGGCGTCCTGGAACATGTACACCTCGATCAGCACGCTGTGGAGGCTGTCCTTGGCCAGCGTGCAGGCCATTCCGGCCACGACACGTTCCTCGATGCCGTCGACATCCACTTTGATATGCTGAGGGCCGGGCAGCCCGAAGCGTTCTATCAGATCGTCAATGCTGACCGCCATTACGCCTTGCTCGTTTTGGGTGTTCGAAGGCTACCTCGCCCTGCGTCACGGGCCGCCCGACGCTGTGCAGGGCCGCTCCCGGAGCGAAGGACTTGCTGTAGAAGCGGTCGATGCCGGTGGAGTCGGATATCGCCAGGCAGAAGGGCACCACGGTGCCGGCTAAAACATTGAGCACGATGTTTCTGTTCAGCTTGGCGTAGTTAAGGGCCTCTGGCTCGAAGGCGAACACGGTCGTCTCGCTTTTGAGCACCTTGGCCGCGTAAAGAGAGTATTGGCCGATATTGGCGCCGATGTCGTAGATAATGTCTCCCGGCTCGAAGAACTCCTGGATCCAGGCGATGGTGTCGGGTTCTTTCGTGGCGAAGCTGTTGGCTCGCCACAACTCGTGATTGCGCTTGCCCGGTTCCTCGATCTCGGAATCCAGATCCAAAAGCACGGTTTCCTCGCCAATGCGGCAGGTTTGCACTACTCCCATAAGAGCATCCTCGGGTTCGATGGCAATATTCGCGTAGGGGCGGCTCACTCGACCACACTCAAGCGGAGGCCATCGGATGCCTGAGGGTAGCATGTTTGCTAAATCGCGTTCAACGGGTGCCGGATCAGCTTTCCCCTTCATAAAAAAAACTGAGCATGCACTGCCCATATCGACAAAGGACTGCGCAAAGAATTAAAATGCAGATCGGGTCGAGCTGTAACCAAAAGGAGGCAGCGATTGAACGTGTTCATACTCGGCGCACATCCCGACGATCCTGGATCGGGGTGCGGCGGATTGGCGGTACGGTGCAGGCAAGCGGGGCACGACGTAGTTTTCGTCTACGGTACGGTTTTTCGCCCGGAGCGGCAATACTTCGGGCGCACCGAAAGAGAGGTCCGAACGGCTGAGGCCCTGGAGGCCTGTGCCGAGCTGAAGCATCAGGCTCTGCTGTGCCATCACAGCCAGGATGGGGAGGTAGTGTGGCAGGACCATGAAGTGATGCATCGCTTTCGAGGCCGGGAATGCGGGGTGGAGCGAGCCGAGGCGTACATCCGCATCGACCGCAGGGGGACGGCCCCGATCGATCTTCCCGGCCTTGTGGCGTGAGAGTGAAAGGCGGAAGCTGTGGAAGGTGACCTGGTGCTCAGAAACGGTCTGCTCGTCGACCCGTCCCAGGGACTGTGCGAGCGCCGGGATATCGTTCTGAGGGACGGCAAGGTGTTCGCCGTGGGGCAACGTCTGGAGGCGGATGCTAACGCCGAGGTCTTTGAATTGCATGGCCGTATCGTTACCCCGGGACTGATCGATCTCCACGTGCACGTCTACGCCGGCGTGTCACATTACGGTGTGCTTGTCGACCCGAGCTGTCTGCAGGCAGGCTCTACTACGGTCGTGGATGCCGGTTCGTCGGGAGCGCAGACCTTCCCGGGGTTTAGACGGTACATCATCGACGTGTTTGTCACCCGGGTGCTGGCTCTGCTGAACGTTTCCAGCCAGGGCATGCTGACTCCGGAAGTAGGCGAGTTGGAGGAGCTCCGCTATGCCGACGTCAAACGGGCCGTGCGCGTGTGTGAGGAGAACAGGGACGTGATCCTCGGCATTAAGGTGCGTCTCACTCCCGCCCTGGTCGGAGAAAACGGGCGGGAGGCCCTCTTGCGGGCCGTCGAAGCGGCGCAGGCTACAGGGCTGCCGCTCATGGTGCACCCCAACGAGGCTGACATGCCGTTGGGTGATATTCTGAGTGAGCTGCGAGAAGGTGACATCCTGACCCACTGTTTCCACGGCAGGTCCAACGGTATTCTGGACGAGCGAGAGCGCGTCAAGCCCGGAGTGCGCAAGGCCGCGGAGAGGGGCATATTTTTCGACGTGGGACACGGCCGCGGCAGTTTCAGCTTTGATGTGGCCCGCAAGTCGCTGGCGCAGGAGTTTTACCCGGCTACCATCAGCAGCGATCTTCACAGGTACAACATAGAGGGGCCGGTCCACAGCCTGGCGGCCACCGCCTCTAAGTTCCTGCATCTAGGTTTCTCCCTGGAAGAAGTTGTCGCCAGAATAACGCAAGTGCCTGCCATGTTGATCGGGTATGGAGGCGTTCTGGGGTGCCTGCAGCCCGGGGCCTGCGCCGATGTGGCGGTGTTCGATTTGAGGGAAGGCCGTTTTGAGCTTCAGGACTGCGAGGGAGAAATCGTTACGGCAGATAGGGAGTTGGTGCCCGTCATGGTTATAAAAGGCGGCCAAATCGCCCTGAATCGGCTGGGCTAGATCTCGACGGCCAATATTGGTTGACATCCGCGGAGAATCGCCCTATCAAGTAACCCATGAAAGTATTAGTGACCGGAAGCAGTGGCAGGCTCGGGCCGTATGTGGTCGATGAGCTGGATCGCGCGGGCCATGAGCTCGTTCTCTTTTCCCGGCGCAAACCGCCCGGCGACAAATGGCCGTGGGTGCAGGGCGATATCAGCGTGCCTGCCGATTGCCTGAAAGCGGTCGAAGGAGGGGTCGATGCGATCCAGCATCTGGCCGCCCAGGCCTGGCCGACGGATCATCCCGCCCATCGTGAACAGGCGCTGAAGGCCGGCTTGCCTCTCGATACGACCATGAGGTCCAACATAATGGGGACCTACTATTTGCTGCAGGCCGCTGCGGCCGAGGGTGTCGGTCTGTTCGTCATGACCGGGAGCAACTGCGCGCTGGGCCACGGTTACAGGATCAGCGAAACCCCTTTCCCCTTTCGCTATCTTCCCGTAGACGAGCAGCACCCCTCCGACGTGGAAGATTCGTATTCGATGAGCAAGCTCCTGGGAGAAGAGATGCTGGCTTCGTATGCGCGTGCTTACGGCATGCGGACGTACGTCGTACGCTCGGCCGGCATTTGCGACCCGGATAGACGCAGGACAATGCGGCAGGAAGCCAAATCGGTGAAATCCTGGAACCCGTGGTTATGGGCCTGGGTCGGAAGCGAGGATGTCGCCTCGGCTCATCGGCTGTTGATGGAGCGGGCCCACGAAATCGAGCCCCACGGGGTGTATTTCTGCAACGGTGACGACACTACGGCCCTCGAGCCTACTGTCGAGCTGGTAGAAAGGCACGCGTCAGGCCTTTCGGGCTTGATTCGGGAGCTGCCCGGGCATGATTCGCTCATCTCCAATGAAAAGCTGCGCCGCACTGTGGGATGGTCCCCGCGGACGAGCTGGCGTGACGCTTGAAACGCCAGACGACCTGGTAGATAAACCGGCAGGCGAGCAAACAATCGCGAAAGGAAGGCCAATAATGTCAGCTGCAACCAGTGGCGATCGGGTGGGATTCGGCGTTGTAGGGGCAGGCGCCATCGGCATCAGAGGGGCCCTGATGCATCTGAGCCGGGAAGACGTTCAGGACAGAGTATACCTGGCCGCGGTCTGTGACACCGTTCCGGGGCGCGCGGAAGCGGCGGCCCGTGAATACGGTGTGGCACGCCATTACACGAGCTATGAAGAGCTGCTGGCGGATGGCAATGTGGACGCCGTCACCCTGTGCACGCCTATAGGCCTGCATTTTCAACAGGGCTTGATGGCCATCGAAGCCGGCAAGCACGTTCATTTTAACAAGACCATGACGACCCGGGCCGAAGAGGCCGGCACGCTGATCGAAAAAGCGGCTACAGAGGGAGCTCATCTGGTGGCCTCTCCTGGAATGATGCTTCATCCCTACAACCGTCGTATTCGCAAAACGCTGCTCGAAGGCCGACTTGGCCAATTGGTGTGGGCTATCACGGGTACGGCCGGAGTCGGCAACTCTCACATGAAAGAGGAGTCCCGCACCGGCGAGGGTATCCTGACCCGCGCCGACCCAACCTGGTATTTCAAAAAACCGGGAGGCGGCCCCCAGTACGACGTTACCGTCTACTGTCTGCACACGCTTACGGGCATTGTGGGCCCGGCCCTGCGGGTATCGGCCATGTCAGGCCTGGTAATACCCGAGCGCGATTACCACGGGAAAACAATCGACTGCGAGATGGATGACAGCACCATGCTCACGATCGATTTTGGGGACACTTTCTATTCCTTCGTCTACGGAACGGTGGCCGGCCGGGTAACGAGCGGGTTCCAGCCCAACATCTACGGCACCCAAGGCTCCATCGTGGGAACGATGTTCGGCGAGTCCGAATTGAAGCTGCCGGGAGATCATCAGCCCCACGTCACGGGTGAACACCTCGATATGCCTGAATCTCACGTGTTCGAGGACCTGATGCAGCTGGCCGATGGCCTCCGCGGCGGAAAGCGGCCCGTGGCATCGGGAGAGCATGCCCGGCACGTTGTCGATATCATCGAAGCCGGATACCGGGCGGCCGAGACCGGGCAGACCCAAGATTTAACGACCACCTTCGAGCCGCTCTCTCTGGATGAGTTGAGCGACGTCGAAGCCGCGGAATAGGAGGAGATATGCCGACCTTTACCCCTGCACAGCTTGTCGATGCCGGCACGAGAATCTTTACAGCCTGCGGTGTTCCCGAACCCGACGCCGTCGCCGTAAGCGAGTCGCTTGTAGAATCCAACCTGCTCGGGCACGATTCCCACGGTGTTATTCGCATCCCGAGCTACGTCACAAGGGTGAGGGAGGGCCATATTGCCGCCGGGGTCAGCATCGCCGTAGTGCGCGAATCTCCCGCCTCGGCCGTTCTCGACGGGCAATGGGGCTTCGGGCAGATCATGGCCCGCCAGGCCATGCAGTTTGCCATAGACAGGGCCAAGTCACAGTCCGTTGCCGTAGTTACGATGCACCGATCGAATCACATCGGCAGGTTGGGGGAGTACAGCGCCATCGCCGCGCAGGCAGGCTTGATCGGCATCATCATGAGCAACAATCACGGAGCAGGGCAGCTGGTGGCGCCGTGGGGCGGCAGGCAGGCGCGCATGGCGCCGACGCCGATCTCCATCTGCGCGCCCTCCGAAGCGGGCAATCCCGTGCTGATGGACATCACCACCGCCGTAGTCGCCGAAGGCAAAGTTCGCGTCGCAAAGAATCGCGGCGAAAAACTCCCTGAAGGCGTTATCCTGAACGCGGACGGAGAGCCGACCACGGACCCCAACGAGCTCTACGGGTCTCCCCGGGGCGTGATACTGCCCTTCGGGGGCATCGTCGGCCACAAGGGCTACACGCTGGGTTTCATGATCGAGATTTTAGCCGGCATTCTGAGCGGCGCGAGCGCGAGCTGCGCCGACCCGGTGCAATTCGGCAACGCCGTGTTCATCGTGGCCGTCAATATCGAGAGCTTCATGCCGTTGGCGGAGTTTCAGCGCAAGGTGCTGGAATTCATCGCCTACGTCAAATCCAGTGCCAGGGTGCCCGGCGTAGAGGAGATCTATTTTCCCGGCGAAAAGGAGTACCGGGAGCGCCGAAAACGCCTGGAGAACGGTATCTTCGTCGAGCATGAGACATGGGACCAGATCCGGGAAACCGCCCGCGATCTCGATGTGGAACTTAATGCTTAGGCGGGCACATTTGTAGCATGCCGGAGCAGCGGGACTTGCGCTCGCAGCGGTCTCCCGTGCTCGTTGCGAGCATCGCCTACTTCTTCCTCTACTCTCGCCTGGCCGTCCTGTCGCCCTATTTCCAGGTCTATCTGCGGGTGCGCGGGTACAATCCCTCCGAAGTTGGCATCCTGCTCGGGTGCCTCTCGTTAGCCGGGATTATCGGGCCGCTGCTCATGGCCCGGCTCGCCGACAGGTGGCAAAACTATCGGGTCCTGCTTTTATGCGGCTTGGGCGCTTCCGTTGTGCTCTTCCTGCCGTTTCAGTACGCCTTCGGGCTGTGGGTGGCAATACCCCTCGTGATGGCCTTCGGCCTGGCCGCACGTTCTACGGGCACGCTGACCGATACGTTCGTCAGCCGAATCGTGGCCGACCCGGCACACCAGTACGGGCGCATCCGCGTTTGGGGCAGCATAGGCTTCGTCGCGACTTCGTTGTTCATCCAGCTTACCAACTTAATGGATGCTCAGTCTTCGCTCTCTATTATGGCGGCTTTCGCCGTTACGGGCCTGCTGGCTATGGGGGCCAGCGCCTTTTTGCCCGGCGGCGTTCCCCCCCGGCGGGAGAAACGCGAGGAGAAGCCCGCGGCTTCCGGACAGGGCGGAAAAACGCAGGGCGCTTTCTGGATAGGTATGGCGATAGTTTTTCTGGGCTATATCGGCATGGCGTCGCACTATTCTTTTTTTTCGCTGTACCTGCAGGAAACCCTGGGTATCGGCACGGTAAGCCTGTTCTGGGCGCTCAGCGCCTGCGCCGAAATTCCCTTCATTTTTTTCTCCGGGCCTATTATCCGGCGGCTCGGCATTGGTTGGTCCCTCTCGCTCGCCATGGGCGCTATGGTGGTACGGCTGATCGTCTACGCATTGTTCCCCGTTGTCTGGGTTCTTTTGTCCGCGCAGCTGCTGCACGGATTTACATTCGGGCTCTTCCACACCGCGAGTGTCATCTTCATAATCAAGACGGTCTCCGAAGAACGCCGGGCAACGGGTATGGCCCTGTTCTTTTCACTGAGCCGCGGCGGGGCGTTGATGCTCGGCAGCGCTGTCGGCGGGTTCGTGGTAGAAGCCTGGGGCTTCCCGGTGTTGTATCTCTCGTTCGCCGTTCCTCCGTTTCTGGCCATGCTGCTCCTGATGGCCAGGCGCCGGACTTTCTCGAACGTCTAAACGAGCCGTTAACCGCGGATTGGTCGGACTGAGCATGTCCCCACGCGCCGCTCAAAAAGAAGTATATTTTTCATGGAAAGGTTCGACATGCGAGCGACACTGCCGGCGATTTTCCGCGCTTTGCTCATCCCGATTTTTCTCACGGCCGCGACGGCCTGTCGCCCGGGCGGGATTACGAGCATTACCCCGGCGGACCTGCGCAGCCACGCCGGCTACCTGGCTTCCGACGAGTTGGCCGGTAGGATGACGGGCACGGATGGGATCGGCCGTGCCGAGCAGTACATCGCCGATGCGTTCTCCCGTTTCGGGTTGCAGCCGCTTCCGGGCGACGACGATCATTTCATTGACTTTTCCCTCTATCACAAGGGCTACGATTCCACCGGCACCTTCACCGACATCACCGTCCAGGGGCAAACCTACCACGGTGAGGCAGGGGTGGGCGTCAAGCCGTTCTTCTTCTCGGGGGAGGGGGAGCATGAAGCCGAGCTGATTTTTGTGGGGTACGGAATCACGGCGTCGGAGTACGCCTACGACGACTATGAAGGTTTGGACGTCAAAGGCAAACTGGTGCTCATGCTGAGGCATGAGCCCAACAACGATGACCCGGACAGCTCATTCAAAGGCACGTCCTTCACGCGGCACGCCTATTTTGTGACCAAGGCCAAAAACGCCCTGGCCCACGGGGCTGCCGGCATGATTCTCTTCACCGATCCTCTTTGGCAAGCCGGTGTAGACGATCTGAGATTGGGGGGAAGGTATTACCTGGACCCGGGCGGCGAAGCGAGTAAATCGGGCGAATCGTCGGGTAGCCGGAACGGCATCGATCCTGCGTTTCTGGCCGTTCACATATCGCGGGGCCTGGCTCGGGCTGTTTTCGAAGCCCACGGTATGACGCCGGCGGGGCTGCAACGAACCATCGACAGGGGTGTCAAACCGAAGGACCTTTTACTGGCGAAGGCATCGGCCAGGGTGAGTGTTCGCACCATGACGGAGGCCCGCCGGTTGAGAGCGAGCAATGTAGCCGGGTTCATAGAAGGCAGGGACCCGGTCAAGAGGCACGAGTGGATCGTTATCGGTGGGCACCACGATCACCTCGGGTCGTTTTCCGGGGAGGGCGACACCATTTTCAACGGGGCCGACGACAATGCCTCGGGTGTGTCGGGGGTCCTGGAGCTGGCCGAGGCTTTCGCACGCTACACCTTTCGGCCCAGGCGCAGTCTGCTTTTCCTCACATTTTCCGCCGAAGAGGTGGGATTGCTCGGATCCCGTGCGTTGCTCGAGCAGCGGATGCTGCCCGTCGATAAAATCAAGCTCATGCTAAATCTGGACATGATCGGCCGCAACCCTGACGATCCGGTCAGAGTGTACACGAGCGGCGAGGCCGGCGCCGTGCGCAGCAAGACCGAGCAGATGGCGCAGGAGTTGGAGCTGCCTCTTGTTTTCGACAGATACTACGGGTCGGATCAGGCCATGAGTGACAGCGACCCCTTTTTCAGACAGGGCATCCCCACTTTTTTCTTCTACACGGGCAGTCATGCGGATTACCATCAGACCGGCGACCATGCCGACCTGTTGGGCTACGAGAAAATGGCTAAGATCGTTCGCTTGAGTTATGGCCTGCTGCACTACGCAGCGGAAGTAGACGTGCTCGAGTAGCAGCAGTTCCTCGAGTAGAGCGACGAAGCTCAAACGTTCCTGAGGAAAGCGAACAACGCGAAGCATGCGGCGAATAAAACGGCCGCTGCCAGGTACAGCACTTCCAGTCCCAGGGCCGGCATCAGCAGATAGGCCAGGGGAGGACCGATGGCGCCGGCTATGTCCCCTGCCGTGTTGAGCCACCCCATGGATTTGCCGTAACGGTGGGACGCCGAAAAATCACCTGTCAGTGATCTCGCCGTAACGGGCAGACTGCTCTGCGCCACGGCCGCCAGCACGACGCCAATCAACAGCGTGAGCGGCAGCGACAGGCCCAGACAGAGCATGCTTGCGGCGGCGGCTCCCAGGCCTATGAGTATGGTTTTCCAGCGTTGGCGCAGCCGATCGGACAGCGTGCCGATCAACGGCGCCAGGATCATGCTCAGAACGGTGCGTCCCGTGGTAAGCACTCCGGTCAGGGCCGAGGCGCCGATCAGTACCACATGGGGCGCCAGCCGATCGTTGATAAGCAGGTTGAAAGTGGCCCCCAGCACGCCTGAAAACAGAAACCTGTGCAGGCTGTACAGCAAGATGCCCGCCCACAGCCTGCTTCGAGCCGTAGCCGTCTTGGAGCTGCCATGCGGTATCGGCTTGTCGCGAGCGGCCGGTCGTTCCCCCCCGGCCGTGCCCGGGCGGCGGGGGTCGCGTGTCTCGGGCAGAATAATCAGCACGATCAGGCCACCCACAGCGCTTATCGCTCCGCCAATCCACAGGGCCGCTCTGAAGCCTACCTGATCCGTAAAGAACCCACCGCACAGCGCGCCCAGGGCAATGCCGACAAAAAACCAGGTCTGGTAGATGCCCAGTGCTTTGCCCCGGTTGCGGGCCTGGGTGACATCGAGAATCATGGCGGTGCCGGCCACGGCTATACCGGACCACGCGACACCCCAAAGCATGCGGGCCAGGAGCAGGGGCCAGACTCCCCGGGCTATGGCACAGAGGAATGTCGACAGGGCACCCAGGAACAGGGAGGGCACGAAGATCAAGCGGCGGGGAAACCGGTCGGAAGCCATGCCGGCCACGTTGTTGAAGAGGATTCGGATCGCCCGGTTTATGCCCAGCATGACGCCGACATGGGCCAGCAGGATGCCTGCCTCCTGCGTGTGGGTCGGCAGCACCGTGTACATGGTACTGTCACCGAGCAGTGAGAGAGCCGTGCCTATGCCAACGGCTGTTAAGACGACACCTGTTTTTGCCTGTCCGTGCTGCAGCCGCATGCCCCTTTAGTAGGCTTCCTGGATCTGCACGCCCGATCGATCGGACTCGTACAGACTGTCGAGGCTCTTGCGGTTCTGCTGCTGCATCATCTCCTGCCGCCGCAGAGTGTTGCTGCGGTAATCCGCTTTGGGCCGGTCGTAGTACTCACGCTGTTGGTAATGCTCGTCCTCATCGCTTTCCGGCGCTCTCACTCCGCGGTAAAAGGCGAAACGGCTCTGCCGGTCGCGTACAATGACCGTGGCCGAGCCCCGGATATCGTCGGCCACGAAAATACCGCGCGGATCGGTTTCGCCCGAAACGAACGTGGTGTTCCTCGAGCCGATCACTTTGACGTGCACCCCCCCCGCGTAGCGCCCTTTTTGGGTATCGCGGACGTTTACGCGGACACGGCCGGAACCGGGGTCCTCCTGAACTTCCAGGGCCAGGGGTGTGATAAGTACGAGCCCGCTGGCGAACAGATCGTCCCCACGGCATATCACGAGATAGGCGCCTTCCTGACTCAGGTCCAGCGGCACGGCCTGCTCCCTGTCCCGGTAATCCTTGTCTGAACCGAGGGTGAGCTCTTTTTCCACCAGGGGGTTGATGCCCGAGAGGTTGATGCGCGTGATGCGGCTGAGGTTTTTTTCCTTGAGGTACAGCTTCATGAGGTCCACGCGGTAAACCTGTATGTGCCCCTGGCGGAGGTTGCGGAAGCGGAGTGTGAGCGCGACCGGGTCGCCCGGTGCGAACGTCGTGACTTCCTCCATGGACAGGGAGCGGCGCTCGAAGTACTGGGCCGCCTCACCTGCATCGGGAAAGATGTTTTTCACCCGATTGTAGTAACCCACGGCTACGGCGGGGTTTTGCATGGAGTGGTAAATTTGCCCCAGTATATAGATAGCCAGCTCGCTGTCTTCGCTCTCCCCTTCCGCGACGACGCGTGCGGCCTCGATGGCCTCGTTATACCTCAGCATGGAAAAGAACCCGAGGGCCTCCGTGTACTGAAAGCTCGTTGCGAAATCACTTTCGGGGAAACGGTCGTGGTACTCGCGGCTCAGAAGGACCGCGTGAGCGTACGTCTTGCGGTCCAGCGAGAGATTGATGCGGGAGAAAGCGGCGTCATCGGACATGGGGCTACGCGGGTAGAGCGAGAGGAACCTCCAGAACATGGTTTCGGCGCGATTCAGGAGCTCGGCCTGCGAAAGCACAGCCGGTTTATTGGAGCCCGACAGGCTCAGACGGCTGGTTATTGTTGCGGATCGAGGGGCCTTGTCGTAGAGCTCCTGAGCCAGCGCGAAGTAGGCCTCCAGCACCGGCGGGCTGTCCGGGTACTCCCGCCAAAGCCTCTTCATGAATTCAATGGAACCTACCAGCTCGCCGGCCTGTTCCAGGGCCCCGCCGACAGGTGCATCACGGTAGAAGCCGGCCTCTATGGTAGCCCGGTAGACGAGGTACGCTCTCTCGAATTCCCCGAGATCGTGGTAGGCCCTGCCCACCGCAAGGATCTTGTCGAAAGGAATGAAGAGATCGGGAGTGTTTTCCTTGAGGATCTCGAAATACTCCACCAGTTTGCGGGCGTCGTACAGCTCGGGCTCGCTGCGCAGCCACAGCAGCATGCGGGCCACATCCCGCTTTCGATACCTCTTGTTCCTGTCATAGAGGGTTTCCAGGAGCTCGAGGGCTTCGGGCTTGCGGGTGTCGTCGAAGTAGGCTTTGCCCAGACCGAACAGCTCGCCGTCGTTCATGCGATACGGTTCGCTGGAGGTTTCCCCCGGCGCGAGCAGCTTCAGCTGCGAGGGGGCACCGACAATCATCTGTCCGGGATCGAGGGCATCCTTCAGAACCGGCGGCAGGACCCGGTACTCTCCGGGAGCATAGCCCGCTATCCGGTAGCTGATCGTCGAGAGCGAGCGATTGGGCTCGAAGTAAAACGCCACCTTGCCCCCGGCTGTCTGCATATAGCTGTAGTTTCCGCTGACGCTGTCTCTGAGCAGGGTAGCTCCGGCGGGTATGGCATCTTCGAGTACGAGGTATCGGTCACCCGTTCTTCCGCGCAGCCGGATCCTGACTGTGGCCAGTCGGCCTGATTCCAGCTCGCTGATTTGCATGGTGCTGGTGCCGATCGTGCGTCCTCGATAGGTCAGGTTTTCGTGGATGAACCGCTTGGAGCGGATCTCCGGCGACGTCCAGGCCGGTTCGTGCTCCAGGTCCTTGGTGAAACCCGTGAGGGACACCGTGTAGAAGTACTGGCCCTGGCCCTGTTTTCGGAAGGAAACGCTGTTCCGGCCCTCCCTGATCAGATTTCGGGGAATGTGCAGTATCTTGCGCTCGCTGCCGGACTCCGCCGCCATCGTGCCGGCAGGCGCGCCATTGACCGATATTTCCAACGTGTAGTCGCTCTCGATCCGCGCGCGGGTCGTGTAGTACGCGGTCAGAGCGGCCGCGACCACTCCCTTGGCTTTGGCAGGGCGGCAACCGAGACGATCGAGGGAGGCCAGGAGAAATCGTGCCGCTTCAGGAATCGAAGAGGCCTGCGGCTCGAGCGCCTCGTAGGCCAGCAGCGCCAGGGCCGTCGTCTCGACGGGGTTCCGTTCCCAGACCATGTTCTTGGCTCCCGACCAGTAAAGCTGCCGTTCGGCCCCATCGGGTTTATGCAGAGCCGACAGATCGAGCAGGGCCAGAAGCTCCCGTCCCATATCCTCCCTGTCCAGAGCGGCCAGGCACAGGGCCGTATAGGCCAGAGCGGCCTCGCTCAGAGCGCTGCGCATGCGGTAGAGCCGGTTTACGAAGGCGTAGTCGGCGCCTCCCCAATGCGTCAACGCGTGCAGGATCATGGCCCGCAGCTCGTAGTCGTCCTGCTCGAGGCCGGCGTAGCGGCCCCGCAGAAAGCGTTCGCTCCTGTCCAAGACCGCGCTGTCCACACCGATCCCCCGGTTGGCCGCCGAGGCGAGGGCCCAGTGCGCGAGGGACGTGACCTCGATTTCACTCCCGCCGCCCCCGTAACCCCAACTACCGTCGGCGCTCTGTGTGGCCGTCAATTCGGCAACGAAAGCGCGGGTCCGGCCTCCGGCCTTCAGCAGATCCTGTGCGGCGTGAGAGCGCCCCTCCAGATACCAGACCAGAGAGGTCAGGGCCAGAAGGTCCGACGGCGCTTGAGAGGGAAACGGGAAATCCTGCAGCGCACCATCCCACAACTCGGCTATACGGTCGCGAAGAACCAGATCCACGAGTGTCTGGCTGACGGAGGCCTCCAGCGCGATCGTCATGGAGCGCGCGCTGTAGCGCTTGTCGTCCGGCAGCTCTAGAAATACGGTTCTATCGGATTCCGCGATCCCGGACTCCTGATCGGCAAAGGGCAAGCCCCATGACCTGACCGGTACGCTCAGTACGATACTGTCCAGCACCCGCCCCTCGTCCATTATGTCCAGGCTGATGTCCACCATCGTTGCCAGAGGTACGGTGTATGCCTGAAAGAGCAGCGGCTCGATTTGGCCGGGCTCGAGGCTTACCTCTTTGGTGAAAGTGCGCCTCTCGTCTCCGCTGTTCAACGTCAGGACAGCCTTCACCGTGCCCCGGAACTGCCCGGCATTGTGAAGGCTTCCGGTCAGGAACACGGTGTCCTGTTCCTGCAAGAGGGAGGGAGCCCTGAGGTCGACGAAGAGAGGCTTGCTGACCACGATCACCCTTTCGTGCTGACCGACGAGAGTCTCGGTAGAGCAGCCTTTTACGGTAGCGCGATAGGCGCCGATGGCCTCGGGAAGCGGCACGCTCAGAGTCGCCTTGCCGTTGCTGCCGGTTGTGACCGCGACCCGCCAGTAGGCCTGCCTGCCTGTCTCTATGCGGCGGCGCGTTTCGCTTTCCCCTGCTCCGGTCGTGATTGCGGCCGGTTGCTTCTCCGCCGCAACGTCCGAAGCCATGTCCCTGGCGCCGGAGGATGTCTTGGGTTTCATTGCCGGTGCCATTGCCTCGGCTTTCTTCGATCGCGGCTCCTCCATCTCTTCGGCTGCGAACATGGGAGCGGAGGGAGCAGCCCCTTCACCCATGCCGCCCAACATGTCCTCCAGCCGAGCGTACTCATCCAGGATGGCCTGGTCTACCAGCGTCGTTTCCGGCGCGTAGGAGAACAGGCAGCTCGTGGCTGTCCGCATGGCGGCCTGCCTTTCGGCCCCCTTCTGGAAAAAGTCCACGATGTCACCGGCTGGGTCGGCGTAACGCGCGAAGACCGCCTCGTTTACCAGCGCGAGCGAAAACTCGGCTTCGATAGGCTGCCCCAGATGATCCACGGCTTCTACGACGACCCGGGCCCGGCCGCCCGGCAGGTAGACGCTTCTGTCGGTATCGATCCTGATCTTCAGCTCTCGCTCCACGGTGTAGGGCAGCGTGGCCGATTCTAGTCGGTTGCCGGCCATAATGCCGACAGCGAGAGAGAAGTTGGGATAATGGGCGTGACCCACATCGAATCTCAGTGAGTTGAAGCCGCGCGTTATCTTGCGGACATCGTAGTCTATGACCCCTTCACCCTCATAGGTTACGAGCGCAACCGCAGGGCCCTCGAGCCGCGAGTGGATCTTGACCTCCGCCGCTTCACCGACCTTGTAGTGCTGCCTGTCGGCGAAGAGCCGCAGCTTGACTTCGTCCTCTTCCCCGGATACTTCTGAGGAGGCTTCGGCGGTGACGATATTGCCGAAGCGATCGACGCCCTTCGCGCGGTACACGTACTCGCCGTCCCGGCGGGGCACGAAAGATACGCGAGCGGTACCCGTGCTGTCTGTCTCGATCTCGAAGATCTGTATGGTTTTTTCGGCCCACGCGTGTTCGACGCTTCCCGACATCCAGGGGATGCCGGCCAGGATCGGGTCCGGTCTGACACGTTCCCTGCGGAGAACGGTGAGCGACAGTTCTCTCGAAACCGGCTTCCCTTCCACATCCCCGGTATGCACCCTTACCTCAATCGGCTCCCCTGCCAGCGAGACGGCACGGGCCAGAGAGAGCGTCGCGGCGTAACCGCGGTTTACCAGGTAGGCCTGTGCGAAGGCGGACACGTTGTCGTCCACGAGCCGCCCGCTGAAACCGAGGCGGTCGCCGGCCGCGTACGAGCCGGTTTCGAACTCGATCTGCAGACGCCCATTCTCGTCGGTTTTGGCGGTGTATTCGCGGCCGTCGGGCAGGCGGTAGCGAATCTGGTGCTGCGATACCGGG
>SDBV01005408.1_pt1 | contig 18050 bp, 17 predicted proteins | sample 2277081 | NCBI WGS metagenome assembly SDBV01 (sample SAMN10402039, study PRJNA504765) | marine sediment metagenome | isolation source: marine sediment core GS10_PC15, 223 cmbsf | place: Arctic Ocean: Southern Knipovich Ridge | collected 2010 | reverse complement strand
GACTGGTGGTGGCGGGCCGTGGCCGAACGATGTCACGGTCTGGGAGCCCGCGGGCGGGGACGGGCAGATTACGTCGACGCCGATGCGTCAACCGGGCCAACAGCCAACGTTCCAGATGAGCGTTTATGGCGGGGCGTCCAGTCCGCTGATGCCGGCCGGCCGTGACCTCATCGCTGCCGTGAAGGAGCGTTTGCGGCATCCCGAGGCCATCACTTCGACATCGTCGGTGCGGTAGGCCTGCGCGTATTCAAGCGGATGCAAGTCGAAATCAGTCTTGTCCATCACGTCAGCCGGTTCAGCGTAGCCTAAGGAGCACGCCAAAGCCCGATTGGCCGCCACATATCGACCGCGAGTGTCCTTGACCCAGGCGAGGTCCGGAATGTTGTCGAGGATCGCAGCCATCTGCGCGTTGGCGCTGCGAAGTTGCGCAGCATGCTGGTCAAGCCCCTCGAACATGACGTTAAGCGCACCGACCAGTTGATCCAGCTCGTCGGGTTTGCGCCGGGTCCGACGTAATCGCAATGGTGCGATGGTGATGCCCGGCGTGCGTCCTTGCAGCGTCGCAGCAATATCGATGAGATGGCGCGTGACAAGCCGGTGAACCATAAACAGGATAAACAGTGCGACCAGAAATGTTTTTGCCGCGTTGCTCACGAGAATCACCAACGCCTGGCGCAACAGATCGCGGTAGATGTCGGTCAAGCTGGCCTCGAGATGCAGGACCCCAATCTGGTGACGGCCTTTGTCACAGCAATAAATGGGAAACTCCCTGACGACCGCGTTCTTGACCTGTACGGAACCTCTGGAAACCGTTAGCGGGTGCTGGACCTGCGTTTCGCGGACTTCGGCATAACGGATCAGGGGCAGACGCAGCATTCCGTCGAGCTGCCCCTCCAGCTGTTTGCTGTCCAGCGCCCACAACGCGTTGCCCAGCCCAGACGCATAGCCCTCCTCAATTTCGTTGAAGTGGTTCTGCAATCCCGAAACCTCGGCCTGGTAACTGAGCAGAAGTTGAACGACCGTCACCGCCAGCGTAACCATCGTGCTGAATAGCAGCACACGAGTCAGCAGGGCGACAGCAATTCCGCCTCGTGGCGTACTGAAGGTTTTAGGCAGCAAGCCATTATGCAAAGCCAACAAGATCCGCTCCATGCAAGAGGCCATCGCGACATTGACTTCCATGCCGCCGATACGGGTCAACGGCCGCAGCCGCAGTGCGAAAAGGTACGCTGGAGCGCTTACTGGGTGTAGTTTGCCAACACTTCGCGGATCGCCGGATCATTCATGTTGTGCGGCGTCACTGTCACTACGTCGACGAATACTTTGGAGCGGGGCGGGTGGCCCTGCAAGGCCCCAACCAATGCCTCCACCGCAAGATAACCCATGCGGTAAGGGTCCTGCAACACATCGGCATACACGATGCCGTGCTTGAGTCCATCCGCGAATTCCGGGCGCCAGTCGAATACGACCAGGCGCGGGCGATTGCCGGCCGCTCTGGTTTCAATGATCCGCAAGGCGCCATAAGCGATCGGTTCAGCCGGCGCAAAAACAGCATCAAGGTGACCGGAGTAGCCGTTCAGAGCTTTGGCGATCAATTCCTCCGCATCATGGGGCCGGTACCCAACGTAGGTATCGATAACCACATTCCATCCCTCCTCCCGCGCAACGCTCAGAAACCCGTTTTCGCGATCGGTCGTGGAACTGATGTTCGGCGCAAGCCGCAGCAGGGCCACCGTGGCGCCCTTTTGCAGCTCGGGCACCAGGCTGAGCGCAGCCTTTTTGCCCGCACCGAAATTGTCGGTATAAACGGTCGAGATGCCCTTGTAATCGGCGCTGTCCCGGTCGACCAGGACCACGGGAACCGAGATCGAAACCTGGGTTTTCTTCTGCAGAGGTTCGGGTACGAGGACGATGCCGGCCACGCCTTGCTGCACCAAGTAGTCAATGATGTGCAGCTGGAGATTGGACGTATCGAGCGACGCCCCGTCTGAGGGGTTGCGCATCAGGAGCTGCACATGCTGGTCGTCCGCTGCCCGTTCGATTCCCCTGATCATTGCCTGGTAGAAGACCAACGAGGACCCAGCGAGAACAACGCCTATTGTGGTGGCTTTGGCCGCCGGCACCGCCGCGGCCAGAGCAGAGACAAGAAATGAAAATGAAAGAAAATTGCGCATCGTAACGGGTCATCGCTATGAGAACCGACCCAATACCGTTCCGCGTGCGGAGGTGGGTCGTTCCAGAACGATACCCCGTTGAGGGCGCGTTTCCCTTTTTTTAGGTGTTATCACCCACCTGGCGGACCGGCCTCGCCATTACGAAGCCAGAAAATCCAGCACTTGCCGGGCAACTGCGCGCGGTGCTTCTTCCGGCATATAGTGGCCGCATCCGGTAACTACGCCGCCCCGCACATCCTCGGCCACGAGCTGCATGGTGTCGAACAGCATTGACCCGACACCCGACTCCGCTCCGAAGGCCAGCACTGGGATGTCGAGCTTGCGCTCGCCGCGCTGCCGGCTTTCCTCCATGCCCTGCTGGCTGAACTGGTGGCGGTAGTACGCCATCGCTGTGCGTATCGCTCCCGGCGCGGAATTGACGCGCACATACTCGTCGAGATCCGCGGCACCAATAGCCCAGGGATGAACGGACTTGACCCGGAACAGCCAGCTCAGGAATTCCCGCTCCCGGCCCTGGAGCAGTATCTCCGGTAAATCAGGCAGACGATTGAACGCGAATTGCCAGGTTTTCAGGTTCGCCTCTTCCGAAGGAATGCCTGCGGTCAGCTGCGAAATCCCGGGCAGCGCGGAATCGAATACCGCGAGCCGCTTCACGTCTGCCCGCCAGTCGGCGGCATAGGTGTAACCGATCCACGTGCCGACGTCGTGACCCACGACGTCGATGGGACCGTCGGCCGTTAGACCCAGCGCCTCGGCAACTCCATGGACGTCCGCTGCCGCCGTTCGCATGTCATATCCCGAGGTGGGGTGGTCCGAGTCGCCCATCCCCCTTGGATCAAGCGCAATCACGCGCCGCCCGGCCTCAACGAGCAGCGGCATCACATATCGCCATGCATACCAGCTTTGCGGCCAGCCAGGTATCAGCAGAACCGGGGCTCCCTGGCCGCCTTCGACATAGTGCAGACGAACGCCCTTCACTGAAGCCGTACCGTGGCGAAACGTTTTCCAGAATTCCTGTGGCTCAAAAGGCGCCACTGTCTCGTCCGCCTGCACCTGTATTGCATCGCGTTTCATAAAAAGCTCCTTGCTTCCAGAGTTAGCCATCAATTAGAAAGTATTCACTTCCAAATTATCCAAAAAAATATCAGTCAAGCAGCTTCAAGGCGCGCTCGGCAATGATCATCATCTCGTCGTGCGACCGGCCCGTCTTGCCCAGCAAGCGCATGCCCTGGAGCACGCACAGCAGCAGGCGCCCCGTGGACTCCGCATCCACGCCACTCGCTATGGAGCCGTCCTGCTGACCCTGCAGGATGCAGTCAATGAGGCGCTTCTCATGTGTCTTGAGAACGTCTGTCACGCGCCTTGCCACCTCCTTGTCGGAACTGGCCAAACCCACCGCACTCCCCACCACCATGCAGCCACGCCTGCCCTGGTTGCCGTGACTGTATTCCGCGTAGAGTGCGAGAATGGCCCGTACGCGCTCCCGCCCTGTCTGCGCATGCGCCAACTCCTTACGCAGGCGTTCGTTGCGCAATTCGACATAACGTTCAAATGCTGCAAGAAAAATGGCGCGTTTATCCCGGAACGCCTTGTAGAGGCTGCCCTCCGTGATTCCAATCGCCGCGGTGAGCTTGCCCAGCGAGGTTGCATGAAACCCGGATTCGCTGAAGACGGCAATCGCCTTGTCCAGCACGTCCTCCAGCACGAACTCCCGAGGCCGTCCAGGTCCGCGGCTTTCGGCTTCATGAGAAATTAACTTGTCCATGGCGCAATATTAGGAAGTGTTTGCTCCCAAATCAAGTTTTTTCTGCAATGGCATCGAGCCGCCGACCAGGCGCGTGTGTCTACCGGGTCAGCGCACGGCATATCGCGCTCCCCGGCGATGGCCTCCACCCCTATGCCTTAACTACGCTCAGTGACGGGAGACTGGGCGTCCACTGCGTCGGGCACCCCATCATGCGACATCAGGATCGCCAGCCAGCGGGTACTCTGAAACTGGGCCGCTATCACCATCATCAGCACGGTCAAGGGTGTCGCGAGAATGGCGCCCGGTACGCCCCAGAGAATCGTCCAGATTCCCAAAGCGAGCATTCCAATGAGTGGGTCCGTATTGGTGCTTTTGGCCTGGACCTTCGGCATGATGAGATTGTGTGCGATCTGGAAAACCGCCAGGACAATCACGAACACCCCCAGAGGCAAGGCGACCGATCCGCTATGAACAGCAGCAAACAATGCGGGCACCACACTCGCAACGAAAGGTCCGACGACGGGCATGAATGCCAGAAGAAATACCGTCACTGACCAGAATGCCGTGTCGGGTAATTGAGCAAAGCGAAAGACAGCGGCGGAAATCGCGGCAATCGCCAGGTTGATTGCGGTTTGCGAGATCAGGTAGGCCTGGACCCTGCGCGTGATTTTAGAAAGCACAGCGCGCTGGGAGTTTGCTCTCGCCTCGTTAGTCGTGGCTTTGAGTATTTTTGGATCGGCGTCTGCCGCCCGTCCCAGAAGCATGAACACGAAGAAAAATAACGTAAGGAATGCTTTCGATACGGCATCGCCCACCCCGGACGCCAGGTTGTGCTCCAACGACGGGAAATCGATCAAGCCAAGCACGGTTGCCAGATCAAACCTTCGTCCAAAACCCACGCTGACTGATCGAATCAGGTTGTCGAGTTGGGCCGGGAGCGCGGGAGCCTGTTTGACGAGGTCGCTCATGCCCTGAAGGATAACGATGAAAATGCTATACGCGCTAAAGCCGACAATCCCCACAGTCGCGACAAGTATCAGCCACCTGGGCGCACGCGGAAGCACCCGGACTACCAGCGAGACGATGCCCGCAATCAGGATCCGGAGCAGCACCGCCAGAAAGAAAGGAACCAGGATTGGACGCAAAAAATACAGGATTGCCAGACCCGCCGCCACGCCGGTAGTGGTCTGAGCGACAGAACTCGGTGTTGTCGTCATGATTAATTTTCTAAAAGGTTCGAGCCAGCCAGCACGCTATTGGATCGTGCGATCGTGCGCTCTTTTTCGCCGACGAGGATATCAGGAACGGATCAATCCTGTGAGGTCGTCTGCCTTACAGCCGAAACGCCAGGAAGCGCCTGGAAACGCGTGGAAGCGGCGAACTGGCGGCGCCCGATTTGTTCCTTCGAATCACAAGTGTTTGTCCGCACCGGGTGTTTGAACGCGACGCCAACACGCCTACATTACGGACCTATCGGAGCCACTCGCCCGATCGGCAACAGAGCCCACCTCTTAATTGATTCGGAGTTTATCCATGAGCACCTCACAAAAAGTCATCGTTGTAACCGGCGCGTCGCAAGGCATCGGCGCAGAAATCGTCAAGGCCTTCCGCAAGCTGGACTATCGCGTGGTCGCCACCGCACGCAGCATCAAACCGTCTGAGGATCCCAACGTCCGCACCGTGGCCGGCGACATTTCCGACCCTGAAACCGCCCGCCGCGTAATCGAGGAAGCCGTGACGCACTTCGGCCGCGTGGACACGCTGGTCAACAATGCCGGTGTCTTCATCGCCAAACCTTTCACCTCGTACACCGCTGAAGACTACGCTTCGATCATCGCGGTCAATCTGAATGGTTTCTTCCACATCACCCAGCTTGCCGTCGCTGAGATGGAAAAGCATTCCAGCGGCCACGTCGTCAGCATCAGCACCACGCTGGTCGACCACGCCATTGACGGCGTGCCTTCAGTACTCGCTTCACTGACCAAAGGCGGCCTGAACGCAGCAACCCGCTCCCTCGCGATCGAGTACGCAAAACGCGGCATTCGGGCCAACGCCGTGTCGCCCGGCATCATCAAGTCGCCGATGCACGCGGTCGAAACGCATGCGGCACTCGGCGCACTCCACCCGATGGGCCACATGGGAGAGATGAGCGACATCGTCAACGCGATTCTGTATCTGGACTCCGCCCCGTTCGTCACCGGCGAGATCCTGCATGTCGACGGTGGCCAGAGCGCCGGACACTAAGCGGGCCGGATCAGTAGCGCACACCCACTTACCGGACCGGATGCCTGCGTTAGCACGGGCTCCGGTTCTTGAACTGCGATCAAGGAAAACGTCATGCCTATCGTCACAATCCAGGTCACCCGCGAAGGGACCAAGCCCGGAGTAAACTCGGTTACTGCGGAAGAAAAAGCTGAACTCATCAAGGGCGTCAGCCACGTGTTGCTCGACGTGCTGAACAAGCCGCTGGAAGCCACCTTTGTCGTCATCGAGGAGGTGGAAATGGAGAACTGGGGGTGGGGTGGCTTGCCCGTTGGCGAATATCGCAAGCAGCTTCGAGCGAAATAGCGATTAGCGATGTTCCGCGGGCGGTTGTGCCGCGACACGATCGTGTGGCTATAGATGGAGGCAATGACGATGGACAGCAAATCTCTCACGCGCGGAATCGATCATATCGGGCTGACGGTCCGCGACCTGAACCTCACGCGCGACTTCTTTGTCGACTGTCTGGGCTGGAGCCTGGTTGGAGGCCGCCCGAGTTACCCCGCGGCTTTTGTCTCCGACGGCCACGTGACGCTGACGCTGTGGCAGGTGACGAATCAGGACAGGCGCGTCGAGTTCGATCGCAAGACCAACGTCGGTTTGCACCACCTTGCGTTCCGGCTAGACAGCGAAGCGGCGCTCAACGAGATGTTCGCGCGGGTATCGGCATGGCCGGGCGTGACGGTTGAGTTCGCACCGGAAAATCTGGGCGAAGGCCCCAAGCGGCATACGATGGTGTACGAACCCGGCGGCATCAGACTTGAGTTCGATTTCGATCCGCGGGTTCAGGCGGGCTGATACCGTCAGGCACTTCCTGGCTTACCCTGTCGATGATCAGCAAGCAGACTGATCAAGCGCGGGAAACGCGCTTCGCCGGCTCTGCCATAGCCGCCACAGGCGTCCCGTCTTGCTGTTGCTGCTCCCTCGCCAGGCAGGCAATGGTGGCTATCAGCTTCTGACAAACCACCGACGGCGGGGTAAGGTTGGAATAGCTGGCCCAGATGCCAATGCTCAAATCTTGCGCGAGTGGCCGCACGACCACGCGCTCGCGAATTTCCGGCGGCAGGCTGGACAGGTTGACCAGTGTCGAGCCCAGACCGTTCTTCACATAGGACGCCGCGGCCACCGGCGAGTCGGCCTCGATCGCGTAACCAGCCTCGGACCGCGTGCCGAAAAAACGCCGCTGTACCCGGCCGAGCGGTGCGTGAGCGGGATAGCTGATCCATGGCTGCGCGAGAAGATCCTCTGCCTTGATCGCTGCCTTGCGCCTCAATGGCGAACTCCTCGGCATCACGCACACCACCCGGTCCTCGCCGATCTGCTGTGTGATCAGACGCGGATGGTCAATGGACGACAAGGAAATACCCAGGTCGACGTTGCCGCCGAGCAGCTGATTCGCGATCTCCGCAGCCTTGAACGTGCGGATCTGCACCTGTAGCTGCGATATCTGCGATTGCAAGCTGCTCAGGGCGCGGGGCAGCATGACCTGCTCGAAGCAGGAACTGGTGGCCACCTTCAGCGTGGCGACACCTCCGTGCGCCAGGTTCACAGCCAGACTGTTGATCTGACACATGCGGTTATAGACGTCCTCTATCTCCGCATAGAGGCGGCGTGCCTCGGGCGTGGGGACTAGCCGCTGCTTCGTACGCTCGAACAGCAGGTAGCCGAGGCGCGATTCGGCCAGCGCGAGCATGCGGCTGATCGCAGGTTGCGAGACGTGCAACATCCTGCCCGCGCTGCAGATCGAGCCCGACAACATGATGGCGCGAAAAATCTCGATCTGACGAAGGTTCAGCGGACGCTGGTCGACCGCAGCGTCTGCCGCGCGCGACAAATGGACGTGTTCCATACGGCGAGCTCCCGGAAACGGCATGCCTGAGCTTATCCCGACATTTTCCGTTGTGCATGGTTTGCGCCATCGTCAGTCCAGAAGATTCACTCATAACCTGAGCGGATGAGTCACCTTTTTTTTTGCATGAGGCCGCGGCACCGTCTCTCCAGTACGCTGGATTCCACGTGCGACGCAACGTTCGCCGTCTGGACATCGGGATACTCGCAAGGGAAATGTCATGGAACGCAGGGATTTCTTGAGGGGTGCGGCGTTAGGTGGCCTCGCCGTCGCCTCGGGCAGCCTGCCCACAATGGTGCAGGCGCAATCGCCCAAGGTGCTGAAGTTCGTGCCGCAGGCCGACCTGGCCAATTTCGACCCGATCTGGGGAACGCAGTATGTCGTGCGCAACGCGGCCATCCTCGTCTGGGACATGCTCTATGGCGTGGATGCCAGCCTCAGGCCGCAGCGCCAGATGGTCGAGTCCGAGCAGGTCTCCGCCGATGGCCTCACCTGGACCTTCAAACTGCGCGCCGGCCTGAAATTCCACGATGGCACACCGGTGACCAGCAAAGACGCGGTCGCCAGCCTGATGCGCTGGCAGAAGCGCAACCCGATGGGCCTGATGATCCTGAACGTTCAGAAAGAAATCACGCCAATCGATAACACCAGCTTCAAGTGGGTGCTGAGCAAGCCGTTTCCGAAGATGCTCGACGCACTCGGCAGCGTCGGCACGCCATGCGCGTTCATCATGCCCGAGCGCATCGCGAAGACCGATCCGTTCAAACAGATCACGGAGTACATCGGCTCGGGGCCGTTCAGGTTCGTGAAGAATGAATGGGTCCTCGGTTCGAAGGCCGTATTCGAGAAATTCACCGACTACGTGCCGCGCAACGAACCCGCTTCGTGGATGGCCGGCGGCAAGAAGGTCTCGATCGACCGTCTGGAATGGATCATCATGCCCGACCCGGCAACGGCGTCGGCAGCCTTGCAGAACGGCGAGATCGACTGGTGGGAAAACCCCGTCGCCGATCTTGTTCCGGTGCTGAAGTCCAACGCCGGCATCATGACCGACGTCGCCGACCCGCTCGGCAACATCGGCACTTTCCGGATGAATCACCTCTACCCGCCTTTCAACGACATCAAGGTGCGCAAGGCAGTCATGATGGCGATCAGCCAGCAGGACTACTGCGAAGCGATCGTCGGCGAAAACCCTGCGTTGTGGAAAAAGCTCGGTGGCTTTTTCACGCCGGGCACAGCCAACTACACCGAGGTGGGCGGCGAAATGCTCAAGCAGGCCTCCAACCTCGAGGCCGCGAAGAAGCTGCTGGCCGAAAGCAGCTATAAGGGCGAGAAAGTGGTCTGTCTCGTCGCGCAGAACCAGTCCGTCACCAAGGCGATGGGCGACGTCACCGTCGACATGCTCAAGAACCTGGGCATGAACGTGGATTTCGTCGCCACCGACTGGGGCACGGTCGGCACGCGGCGAGCCAGCAAGGCACCGCCCGCGCAAGGCGGCTGGAACATGTTCCACTCCTGGCACGTCGGCGCCGACTGCATCAATCCGGCCAGTTATGTCGGTCTGCGCGCCGACGGCGACAAGGCCTGGTTCGGCTGGCCGACCGACCCGGCGGTCGAGGAACAGGTCGCAGCCTGGTACAGCGCGACCACGCCACAAGCCGCCCAGCAGGCAATGGACAAGCTGAACAAGGCAGCCGTGGATTTCGTGGTCTTCGCGCCGACCGGCTTCTTCCTGCAATACACCGCCTGGCGCAGGAACATCAAGGGCATCGTCAAGGCGCCCATGCCCATCGTCTGGGGCGTGCAGAAAACCTGAGCCGCCGCAGACCATGCTTTCCTATCTCCTCAAGCGGCTACTCGCAACGCTGCCTGTCCTGGCGCTGGTGGGCCTGTTCGTGTTCGGCCTGCTGTTCATCGCGCCCGGCGATCCGGCCGCCATTGTGGCCGGCGATCAGGCGAGCCCCGCGGACATCGCCCGCATCCGCGCGTCGATGGGGCTGGACCGGCCCTTCCTCGTGCAGCTGGGTACGTGGTTCTGGCAGATCCTGCACGGCAACCTGGGCAAATCGATCTTCAACGGCCTACCGGTCTCACAACTCATCGGAGATCGTGTCGGGCCGACGCTGTCGCTGATGGCCGTGACACTCGTCATCGCCATCGTGGTGGCGGTGCCTTCAGGAGTGCTCGCCGCAGCCCGCGCCGGCACCTGGGTGGATCGCGGCATCATGGCCCTCGCGGTGCTGGGTTTTTCCACGCCGGTGTTCGTGTTGGGCTACGTGCTGTCGTTCTGGCTTGCGCTCAAGCTGCAGTGGTTGCCGGTGCAAGGGTACACGCCGCTCGATCAGGGCGTCTGGCCATGGCTGCGCAACCTGCTGATGCCTGCCGCGGCGCTAGGCTTCATCTACATTGCGCTGATCGCGCGGGTCACGCGCGCCACCATGCTCGACGTGCTGCAGCAGGACTACATCCGTACCGCGCGGGCCAAAGGACTCGGGCACGCCGCGGTGCTGTACGTCCATGCACTGAAGAACGCTTCGGTGCCGATCGCCACGGCCATCGGCATCGGCATTGCGCTCTTGATCGGCGGCGCGGTGGTCACTGAAAGCGTGTTTGCGATACCAGGACTCGGCCGCCTGACTGTCGATGCCATCCTGCAGCGCGACTATCCGGTCATCCAGGGCGTGGTCCTGGTGTCCAGCGTCGCCTATGTGCTCGTCAACCTGCTGGTGGACGTGCTCTACAGCGTTCTTGATCCGAGGATACGGTATTGAAGCCGCTCGCCGAATCCACCGCTCCAGTCGCGGATAGCACGCGTTACGCAATCGCGACGGAGATGCCAGACGTGTTCCCGCCGTTAAAAAGGCGCAGCGCGCTGTCGCGCTTTTTTGGCCAGCACCAGTCCATCGCGATCGGCGGCGGCATCCTGCTGATCCTCGTGCTGACGGCAATCTGCGCACCGCTGCTGTTCACCAGCGACCCCACCGCACTGCATATCTCGCATCGCCTGCGTGCGCCGTCCGCAGCGCACTGGTTCGGCACGGATATGGAAGGCCGTGACATCTATTCCCGCGTGATCTACGGCGCGCGGGTGTCCCTCACGGTGGGCTTCTCCGTCGCGCTGCTGTCGTCGGTCATCGGCCTGCTTGTCGGGCTGGTGGCAGGGTTCGTGCGCCTGCTCGACGGCCTCGTCATGCGCGTCATGGACGGCGTCATGTCGATCCCGTCGGTGCTGCTGGCCATTGCGCTGATGGCCATGTCGCGTGGCAGCATCGTCAATGTGATCATTGCAATCAGCGTGTCCGAGATTCCCCGCGTGGCGCGGCTGATGCGCAGCGTAGCGCTGTCGCTGCGCGAACAGCCCTACGTCGACGCCGCGATCGCAGCGGGCTCGCGCACACCGGCCATCATCTTCCGGCACATCATGCCGAACGCCCTCGCCCCGCTGATTGTGCAGGCCACCTATATCTGCGCCAGCGCGATGATCACCGAATCGATCCTGTCGTTCATCGGCGCCGGCACGCCGCCCAACATCCCGTCGTGGGGCAACATCATGGCCGACGGTCGCACCCTGTGGCAGGTGAAGTTTTACATCATCGCGTTTCCCGCGATCTTTCTGTCGCTGACCGTGCTCGCGGTCAACCTGCTCGGCGATGGCCTGCGCGATGCACTCGACCCCCGACTGAACAAAGGAAGCTGACGTGGCGCTACTGGAAGTCGAGAATCTGCAGGTGCATTTCCGTGGCCGTGACGGTGTCAAGCGCGCGGTGGACGGCCTGAGCTTTCACGTCGAGCAAGGCGAGACGCTCGCGATCGTCGGCGAGTCGGGCTGCGGCAAGTCGGTGACGTCGATGTCCCTGCTGCGGCTGATCCCGCCGCGTACCGGCAGGATTGCAGGCGCGATCCGGTTCCTCGGGCAGGATCTGCTGAACACCAGTCCGCGCGACTTGCAGCGTATCCGCGGCAACCAGATCTCGATGATCTTCCAGGAGCCGATGACCAGCCTGAATCCCCTGCTCACCATCGGCCGCCAGATCGCTGAAACGGTCCGGCTGCACCAGGGGCTGGACCGGCAGGCTTCGCATGCGCGGGCAATCGAAATGCTGACGCTCGTGGGCATTCCCGAACCGCAGCGGCGGGTACGCGAATATCCCCATCAGTTGTCGGGAGGCATGCGCCAGCGGGTCATGATCGCCATCGCGCTGGCTTGCGACCCCAGGCTGCTGATCGCCGACGAACCCACCACCGCGCTGGACGTGACCATCCAGGCGCAGATCCTCGGCCTGATGCGCTCGCTGAAGGAAAAGACAGGCGCCGCCATCATCCTGATTACGCATGACCTGGGCGTGGTGGCGGAAACGGCTCAGCGGGTGATGGTGATGTACGCCGGACGCAAGGTGGAGGAAGCCCCGGTGCGCGAGCTGTTCGCGCATCCATTGCATCCGTATACCCGAGGCCTGCTGGGTGCCGTGCCGAGGCTCGGGTCGTCGCTGCACGGGCAGACAGGCAAACTGGCGGAGATTCCCGGCCAGGTGCCGAGCCTCGGACAGCCCATTGCGGGCTGCGTGTTTGCCTCCCGCTGTCCGATTGCCACCGCCGTGTGCCGCACGCTCGTGCCCGCAATGGAAGAAAAGCGCCCCGGCCATGCGGCGGCCTGTCATCTGCAAGCCCGGGAGGTGGCGCAATGAACCGGCCGCTGCTGGAGGTGAACGACCTCGTCAAGCACTACCCCGCGAAGAAAAGCTGGTTTGGCGGACAGCGCAAGACGGTGCATGCGGTGGACGGCGTGTCGTTCCACATCGGACGTGGCGAGACGCTCTCGCTAGTGGGCGAGTCAGGCTGCGGCAAGTCCACCGTCGGCCGCTGCGTACTGCGGCTGACCGGCCTCACGCGTGGCCAGGTCGTGCTGGACGGGCAACGTATCGATGACATCTCCGAGGGCGCGCTGCGGCCCCATCGCCGGCGCCTGCAGGTCGTGTTCCAGGACCCTTTCTCCAGCCTCAACCCGCGCATGCGGGTACGCGAGATCCTCGCCGAGCCGATCCGCAATTTCGGCCTCGCCGCCGACAAAGCCGAACTCGCGCGGCAGCTCGAGCAATTGATGACGCGGGTCGGTTTGCCGGCAGAAGGACTTGAGCGCCTGCCTCACGAGTTTTCGGGCGGCCAACGACAGCGCATCGGCATTGCGCGGGCGCTGGCTGCCCAGCCCAGCCTGATCGTGTGTGACGAAGCCGTGTCCGCGCTGGACGTGTCGGTCAAGGCGCAGATCGTCAACCTGCTGCAGGCCCTGCAGCAAGAGCTGGGGTTGGCCCTGCTGTTCATCAGTCATGACCTCGCGATCGTCGAGCACATCACGCATCGGGTCATCGTCATGTACCTGGGCACCATCGTGGAAGTGGCCAGCAAGCGTCAGCTATTCGGCAACGCATTGCACCCGTACACGCGCGCGCTGCTCTCGGCCGTGCCGGACCCCGATCCCGCTCGTCAACCCAGCAGGATCGCGCTGCAAGGGGATCTGCCGAGCCCGATCGACCCGCCCTCGGGCTGCCGCTTCCATACCCGTTGCCCACAAGCGCGCGACCTGTGCCGGCAGGCTGTGCCCGAATTGAAGTTTCATGCCCCCGGACATCAGGCCGCGTGTCATTTCGTCGACACCGACGCCGCCCGGATTTCAGGAGATATCGTATGAGTTCAGGACGCAAAATGGGTTTGGCCGTCGCGCAGATGGGGCCTAACAACTCGACCGACACACGTGCCCAGGTCATGGGCCGGATACTCGAGATGCTGCGCGAGGCCAAGGGCCGTGGCGCCGACCTGGTGGTGTTCCCCGAACTGGCTTTCACCACGTTCTTTCCGCGCTACTGGATGGAGCAGGACAAGGCGATCAGCCAGTTTTTCGAGCCGGCCATGCCCAATGCCAACGTGCAGGCGCTTTTCGACGAAGCGAAGCGGCTCGGCATAGCGTTCCACATCGGCTACGCCGAGCTCGCCGAAGACGGGCACTGCTTCAACTCGGCCATCCTGGTGAACAAGGACGGCAAGCTGGTCGGCAAGTACCGCAAGATCCACCTGCCCGGCCATGCTGAGCACCGGCCGCAGCAGGGCTTTCAGCACCTGGAGAAGAAGTATTTCGAGGTAGGCGACCTGGGATTCAGGACCTGGGATTTTCTCAATACCCGGGTGGGCATGTGCATCTGCAACGACCGCCGCTGGCCGGAGACATACCGTGTAATGGGCTTGCAGGGCGCCGAGCTGGTCATGCTCGGCTACAACACGCCGTCGCCCAGCAACTATCACCACCAGGCGCCGCATCTGCACAACTTCCACCACCTGCTAAGCCTGCAGGCCGGCGCGTACCAGAACGCGATGTGGGTCGCCGCGGCGGCCAAGGCTGGCTATGAGGACGGCATCCACATGATCGGCGGCTCGGCGATTGTGGCGCCCACCGGCGAGATCGTCGCGAAAGCCGCCCGCGACACGGAAGACGAGGTCATCTTCGCCAACATCGACTTCGCGCTGTGCGACGAGCCGCGCAAGCATGTGTTCAATTTCGCAAAGCACCGTCGGGTCGAGCACTATGGCCTGATCGTCGAACGCACGGGCATGGGCGACCCCATCGCATAACCTGCAGACAGGCACGTCATGGAATACGACATTGTGATCAAGGGCGGCCGCGTGGTCGACGGCCTGGGTACCCCGGCCGTGAACGCCGACGTGGCCATCAAGGGCGATCGCATCGCCGCAGTCGGCGATGGCGCCCAGTGGCAAGGCAGGCGGATGATCGACGCCACCGGCAAAATGGTCTCGCCGGGCTTTATCGATTGCCACACGCACGACGATCGCGTCCTGCTGAGCGATCCGCTGATGCGCCCCAAGGTCAGCCAGGGCGTGACCACCGTGGTCACGGGCAATTGCGGCATCAGCCTCGCGCCGGTGGCGATGCCAGGCCACACCGTGCCCCCTCCCCTGAACCTGATCGCACGGACCGCCAAAGACGTATTCCGCACCATGCGCGATTATGTGAAAGCGCTGTCCGACAGCCCGGCGTCCGTCAACAGCGCGGCGCTGGTCGGGCATTCCAGCCTGCGCGTGTCGGTGATGGACCGGCTGGACCGGCCGGCCGGCAAGCCCGAAGTCGAGTCCATGCGGCGCGCACTTGATGCCGCACTGGAACACGGTGCGGTGGGCCTGTCAACCGGGCTGTTCTACCCGACAGCCGTGCATTCCACCACCGAAGAAGTGATCGGCATTGCCGCGCCCCTGAAACGGTGGGACGGCGTGTACACCACCCATTTGCGCGACGAGGGCACGCACGTTTGCGACGCGATGGAGGAGGCCTTCGCGATCGGCCGCGCGGCCGACGTACCCGCAATCCTTTCCCATCACAAGGTTTTGGGCCGCGCAAATCATGGCCGCAGCGTCGAGACGCTGGCTTTGTACGACAAGGCGCGCGCCAGCCAGCCGCTATGCATGGACGTCTATCCGTACGCCGCCTCGTCGACCGTGCTCGATGTCCAGCGCATGGGCGATTGCGAGCGCGTTCTGATCACCTGGTCGAAGACGCGGCCGGAGGCCGGCGGACAGGACCTGTTCGAACTGGCGAAGAAAGAAGGCAAGACGCCGCAGGCACTCGCCAACGAACTGCAACCGGCCGGCGCCATCTACTTCGCGATGGATGAAGAGGACGTGAAGCGCATTATCGCGCACGACCACGTGATGATCGGCTCCGACGGCCTGCCGCACGACACGAAACCGCACCCGCGGCTGTGGGGCGCTTTCTCGCGGGTGCTGGGCCGGTATTCGCGCGATATGAAGCTCTACGGCCTCGAAGAAGCCGTGCGCCGCATGACCAGCCTGACAGCGGCGCAATTCGGTCTGCAGGACCGTGGCGTGGTCAAGGCGGGATGCTTTGCCGATCTGGTTGTGTTCGACCCGGACACCATCCTTGACGCCGCCACCTTCACGGATCCGATCAAGCCCTCCATCGGTATTGACTGCGTGCTCGTCAACGGCGCGGTGGTCGAGCGCGACGGCGCGGCGACGGGCGAGCGGCCGGGACGCTTCCTCGGGCGCGAGTCGCGTTGCGCGCCGGGGCTCTCGCTACCCGCGTGGGCGTAAGACAGTAACAGGCAGGCATTCGCCGCAACACCCGATATTTTCTGTCCGCGGTCAAAGACCACGGACAGGATGTGCACGGGTTCAACTGGATCGACATCCACGACAGGCGGGTGGACCTGTCCGTTAAAACCGCTGCGTGATGCCGACAATCCCGGCTAGCTGCCGGTTGTTGCTGCTGTACGAAGACCCATAGAGATCCGCAACGGCGGCGTGCCCGGTCGAATCGATTCCCGACGCCATCTCATAGAAGCCCACCGCATAAATAGACGTGCGCTTCGACAGACTGTAGATTGCGCCGAGATTGAACTGATTGTATTTCGCGCCTTCGTAACCGTCCGCCCCGCTATTGCGCGTGTAAATGTAAGCGCCACCTAGCAACAGCGCGGGCGTCACCATGTATTTCAGGTTGATCTCGCCGGAGTTGAAGGTTGCGCCACCGCCGCTGTATTTAGGCGCACTGATCGCACCGCCTGCGCTCACCGAACCGAGATTCTGGAACTGGGTATTCGAGTATTCAAGCCCGATGGTTGCTGCTCCAATCGCATACGAGCCGCCGGCTACGATGATCTGTTGCGATCCGGCTGAAGCATAACCGCCGAAGATCTTGTTGTTCATGTTGTCGTTCGCGCCGCTCGACGAGGTCGACGAGTTGCCCTGGTCGCCGTAGGTCGCATAGTACGGATCTTTCGTGAACATATATCCGGCGCCAAACCGGAAAGGTCCATGCGAGTACGAAACCGCCGCATCTATCACTTCGTTCTTCGTCACGCTGCCGGCTTGCCCACCCAGGCTATAGAGACCGCCGAACTGCAGGCCGTTGAAGGCTGGGCTCTCGTACTTGATGGAGTTCTGGGTGCGGTTCGACGTATCGACGTTATCGACGTCGCTTGCGTGCGTGCCGTAGCTCAGACCCGACGCTGCCCAATCGGCGCCGGATGCGAAGCTGCTCGTAAAATCATTGCTCACCGAGTATTGACGCCCGGCCGTCAGCGTGCCCCATGCCGGACTGGTCAAACCGACGTACGCCTTGCGGCCGAACTCCAGACCGCCCTGACCGAGCGCACCTGTTGCCGTGGTAAATCCGCTCTCGAGGGTAAAAATCGCCTGCAGACCGCCGCCAAGGTCCTCGGCGCCCTTGAGGCCGAAGCGCGAGGAATTGCCTTGGCTCAAGGCGTATTCCTGCCCGCCTTTCACGTTATTGTTCACGAGCAAGCCGGCATCGACGATGCCGTAGAGGGTTACGCTGCTTTGCGCGTGCGCGGCACCTGCAAAGGCGCCGAATGCCAGAATTGCGGCCGTAGTCTTTGTGTGTTTCATCTGTCGAGCTCTTAGGTTGAATTTAAGGATGACCGTTTCCCCGAGCGGGTCATTTTTCTGGAGAAGCAGCAATATTTCCAAACGTTTCTTCGCACCTCCTTTAGTAACACTAAATAATCAATTTAGAAATGTGTGCAATATCCGTTGCCACCCGTTCGACTCTCCTGAACAGTCAGGTTCTCACTGTCATGCCCACATTCAAACCGGAGATTCCTGCCTCGTTCCCGGCATCGCGCCGGCCCGTCGACGACGCACCGGCCACACGCTGGCATCGACCAGATGCTTCGGTTGTACGTCCAATAGCACGTCCATGATCTGCTCCGCGCAGCAAAGCGCGGTGTCGCGCAGCGCCTGCCCGGTCGCACCGGCGCTATGCGGCGTCAGCACGACGTTGTCCAGCGACGTTAGCGGCGAAGCCGTATCCAGAGGCTCGACGTCGAACACGTCCAGTCCCGCACCGGAAAGATGACCGCTCGTTAGCGCGTCTACCAGCGCAGCTTCATCGATCAGGGGGCCGCGCGAGGTGTTGATAACGATCGCACCGCGTTTCATTTGCGCGAAAGCGGCGCGGTCGAGCGTGTGATGC
>SDBV01005407.1_pt1 | contig 18051 bp, 14 predicted proteins | sample 2277081 | NCBI WGS metagenome assembly SDBV01 (sample SAMN10402039, study PRJNA504765) | marine sediment metagenome | isolation source: marine sediment core GS10_PC15, 223 cmbsf | place: Arctic Ocean: Southern Knipovich Ridge | collected 2010 | reverse complement strand
TTAATATCTTCTTCCTTAGTGTAAAGTTTTAGAGTTGTCGTCTCGTGCTTGAATTCATTTACCGAGAGCCGCTTTTTTTCCTTTGCCACCCACCCTATTATTCCTTCCCCCACTTTAACATTTGCGTCCAGGTTCAAATGGTCGCTGAGTGAAAAGCTGGCATAAAGATTCAGGGAGTCTGTGCCGCGGTCGTACAGAAAAAAGGCGGCGCTAAAGGCATCCATCACGTTGCCCACCACCTTTACGAGGTTTTTAAAGTCCTTTTTTGCAAGTGTGTGCATTAATTTCGCCTTAAGAGTCCTTAGTTTTCTTCAACCCTTACAAGCACAATGGAAATGTTATCGATACCGCCGGCATTATTGGCCGCTTCCACAAGTTTTTTGCCGGTCGGCTCCAGAGCGGCGTTCTCCTCAAGAATTTTCTGGATTTCGCCGTCATCCAGCATATCGGTAAGCCCGTCGGAACAAAGCAAGAAGAGATCGCCTTTTTCCGGATTTAATTCCTGAACGTCAACTCTGTTTGTATTCATGTGTCCAATAGCTTTCGTAAGCCGGTTCCTGAACGGAGATTTTTTCGCCTGTTCGGCCGTTATAGTCCCTTTTTTTAATTCTTGCACCAGAAACGAGTGGTCTTCCGTAATCTGCTTCAACGCGCCGCCGTGTAAAAGGTAAATGCGGCTGTCCCCCACATGGGCGATAAAGAGGCTGGCAGGGACATTGAGTATCGCCGTAATTGTAGCGCCCATGCCTTTAAGTTTTTTGTATTTGTTTGACGCGGCTATAACCACCCTGTTGGCTTGCAGTATTGAAAAAACGAGTTTTCGCCCCGGAGACGGAAGCCCTTTGTTGGATTCGTGCAGGCTCTCAATATCTTCATCCCCAAGGTCGTCTTTTTCCATGAATGTCTTAAGTACGGTGTTAAGTGTTAGTTTGCTTGCGGCTTCGCCTCCCGCGTGACCCCCAATGCCGTCGGCCAGAAGATAGAGACCTTGCCCCGTGTTTACTAAGACGGAATCTTCGTTATGGTCTCTTTTGAGTCCCGTATCCGAAATTTTGTAATGGTTTATTTTCACCTTTTATTGGAAGCTTTCCTGTGCAATCTGTAATCAATAGAATCTATAAGGGCCTGCCAGCTTGCTTCGATGATATTTTCCGAAACGCCGACGGTACCCCACTTTTCGCCGCTCTTTTCATCCGTTGATTCGATCAGCACATGGGTTTTCGCCCCCGTGCCCCTTTCGTTTTCCATAAGGCGCACCTTATAATCAACCAGCTTTACGGATTTCAGTTGGGGGAAATATCCCGCAACTGCTTTTCGGAGCGCGTTATCCAGTGCGTTTACGGGTCCGTTGCCTTCGGAGAATCCGCGCCTCCATCCCTTTTCGCCTGGAAGGCCCACAACCACCACGGCTTCCGCGAACTGGTGGATAGGATCGTCCGAAAGCGAAACTATTACCCTTGCACGGTATACTTTGAACTTCTTTTTCCACTGGCCGGTGGCTTTTTTCATAAGTATTTCAAGCGAACCGTCCGCGGCCTCGTACTGGTAACCTTGATGTTCCAGTTCCTTGATGCGGTTTACGATTTCCCTTACGCTCGGGTCCTTTGTATTCAGGTCAAGTTTAAATTCCTTGGCTTTGGCTACGATATTGCTCTTTCCCGAAAGGTCGGATACCAGAATGCGTTGCCTGTTGCCTACCGTTTCGGGCGCGATGTGCTCGTACGTCGTCTTGTTCTTCAGTACGGCGTCGACATGAACGCCGCCTTTGTGCGCGAAGGCGCTGCGCCCCACAAACGGCTGATGAATGCGCGGCCTCATGTTGGCGATTTCCGATACAAAGCCGGAAACGTCCTTAAGTTTTCTCAGGTTGGCCGTAGAAAGGCATTTGTAGCCCATTTTCAGCTGAAGGTTGGGGATGACGGCGCATAGGTCGGCGTTGCCGCACCTCTCGCCGATACCGTTTATCGTGCCCTGCACATGCCGCGCTCCCGCGCTTACAGCGGCAAGGGTATTGGCCGTTGCGAGATCGCCGTCATTATGGGTATGGATTCCCACGTTGCACGACAGTTCCTTTTTAACCCTCAGCGTGGCTTCCATAATTTCGTGGGGAAACGATCCGCCGTTGGTATCGCATAGGACCAACAAATCCGCTCCGCCGTCCAGGGCGGCTCTAAGGCAATCGATGGCGTAATTTTCGTCCTTTTTGTACCCGTCGAAAAAATGTTCGGCATCGAAGATCACTTTTTCCACTTTCTTCCTGAGGTAGCGCATGGAGTTGGCGATAAGATCGAGATTGCGCGCTTTCGATACGCGCAGGACATCTTTTACATGCACGTCCCAACACTTGCCGAAAACAGTTACAACAGGCGCCCTGCTTTGAACAAGCAACTTCAGGTTTGGGTCTTTAGCCGCAGTGAACTTCGGGTGGTGCGTACTTCCAAACGCGGCTATCCGCGCGGTTTTAAGCTTTAATTTAGCCGCCTTCTTGAAGAACGCCACGTCTTTCGGGTTGGAGCCGGGCCAGCCGCCTTCGATGTAGTGAACGCCGAGATCGTCGAGCTTTTCAGCTATGCGCAGTTTGTCTTCAAGTAAAAACGAAACGTCCTCCGCCTGGGAGCCGTCGCGCAATGTCGTATCGTACAAATATAATTTCTTAGAGGGCATTACTTTATTCCTGTCCTGCCCGATCCAGCTCGAACCCTTTGTGTAAAACCTTAACCGCCTTGTCCACGTCGCCTTTCTTTATTACACATGAAACCTTTATCTCCGAGGTTGAGATCATCAGTATGTTTATATTTGCGCCTGCAAGGATCGAAAACATCTTGGCCGCCACGCCCGTATGCGAGCGCATTCCGACGCCGATAATCGAAACCTTTGCAACATCTTCGTCAAGCAAAACGTCCTTCGCCCCTATTTCCTTAACCGCGTCCTTAAGGCTTTTTAACGCCTTTTTCGCTTCCGTATTCGGCACGGTAAGCGAAAGGTCGGTAAGTTCTTCGGCGCTGACGTTCTGGATGATCATATCAACGTTTATTTCATTTTCAGCAACCGCCTTGAATATTTTGGCGGCAATGCCCGGCCTGTCCGGCACACCGATAATGGTTACTTTTGCCTGATCCCTGTTAAAGACAACCGAAGATACCGCTACTTCTTCCATCGAGGACTCCTCTTCTACAACCCACGTTCCGGGTCCGTTTGTATATGATGATTTTACCAGAATGGGCATTTTATATTTCGCGGCGAATTCCACCGATCTTATCTGCAAAACCTTCGCGCCCATGCTGGCCATCTCCAGCATCTCCTCGTATGAGATGCGGTCTATTCTCGTTGCCTGCGGCTCGATGCGCGGATCGGTTGTATATACGCCGTCAACGTCGGTGTAGATTTCGCACCTGTCGGCCTTTAAGGCCACGGCTATCGCCATTGCCGTGGTGTCCGTTCCGCCCCTGCCGAGGGTTGTTATGTCGGAAACGTGTCCGTCTTCCGAAAGGCGCACGCCCTGGAAGCCTGCAACCACTACTACATATCCCTTGTGTATCCACCGCTCGATGTTCTTCTTTTCGATGTACTTGATCCTCGCCTTGGTGTGCATGTCATCCGTAATAATGCCGCTTTGCCTGCCGGTAAGGCTTATCGCCTTAAGGCCCAGCGAGTGCAGGGCCATCGTAAGGAGCGGGATCGTAACAAGCTCGCCGGTTGAAAGGAGCCTGTCCATTTCGCGCTCGTCCGGCTCGTCGCAAAGTTCATTGGCCATATTTACGAGATTATCCGTCTGGCCTGCCATGGCGGAGACGACAACGATAATAGTGTCGTTTTCCTTTACGGACTTCTCCACCAGCTCTGCAACGGCTTTAATCCTGCTTACGTCGCGCACCGAAGTGCCGCCGTATTTCTGTACCACTAATGACATAATTGCGTTATTTTATCGCAACTTAGGTCAAAAGTATGCAATCGATTCGATTAAAAAACCGGCCCCTGATGCTTGCCCCAGATCGAAATTTTGGGTTTTTAAATCCCCTGCCCGTCGGTTTCGATATGTATGAGGCGGCCGCAGTGTTTGCAGTGGATGGCGTCGTATTCGTGGTGGTTAAGGCCGCAGTCGGAGCATTTGGAAATGACCTTCTGCGGGCGGATGATGTCGCGCGCCAGCTTTACGAAAAGGGTAATCCCGAAAACCATGATGAAAATTGCCAGCGCCTTGCCGGTGGTTCCATGAAGCGTTATATCGCCGAAACCCGTGGTGGTAAGGGTGGTTAAAGTGAAGTAAAGGGCGTCTATGTAGCTGTTTATCGATTCATTGGTTTCAACCTGCATGACGTAAACGATATCTGTCATCACGAAAACGAATATGAACAGGTTCAGCCCGGAATAGAGGACTTCCTCGTTGCGCGCGAACCAGTTGCGTTTCCCTTTCAACGCGATAAGGAGCCTGTAAGTGCGGAGTATGCGAAGCGATCTTATAACACGCAAAAAGGCGAGGTCGCCCATAAGGAACGGCGCGAAAAGGGACGTTATAACAATAAGGTCCAATAGGTTTATCGGGCCGAATATGAAACCGGTTTTCCTGACGGCAATCCACAGCCGCACGATATATTCAATAAGAAATAAAACGCCGAAAAATATTTCAATGATGCGTACCTTTACATCTTCCGGAAAGACAGGTTCCAAAAGAAAAAGGAAAATCGCTACAACGTTAACTGCCAATAGAAAACGGTTAAAGACTACGCTTTCCCTGGTTTTACCGTAGAAAAGGTTCCTGATACGCTTTTTGGTATCTGAATCTTTCGTGTTCACATAAACATTCTATACTTTAAATTGTCCGCATCAAAAAGCTTAGGAAGAACTTTTACAGCAACCTGATAAACTGTCTGGATGGACAACCTTCGTTTCCTACTTTTCGTGCTGGCTTTTTTCGGCATTTATACGGGAATGCACGCACTGGTATATACAAGCGTGGCGAACGGCTTGGGCCTTTCGGGTTGGGGGAGAAAAGCCGTGCTGATATTTTTTGTACTCGCGGCATTGACGTTTCTTTTCGATATTTTCCTGAGGCGCAAATTTTTTATATATCCAATAGCGTGGACGGGCGCCATGTGGCTGGGAATCGTTGGAATTTCCTTTTCGGTAATGGTTGTTAAAAGGATTATCGACGTTTTCCTCCCCGGTTACTTGGTACAAACGACGATTGCAGGGCTTATCATCATCTTTTTCTTAACGACTTATTCACTTTACAACGCCTCCCTGCCCGTCCGCGTTAATGAATACAAGGTGCCGTTAGACGGCCTACCCGTCGAGCTTGACGGATTTTCGATAGTACACCTTGCCGATCTGCACCTTTCAAGGCTTAAAGACGTGCAATGGCTACAAGACATCGTGAAAAAAGTTAACGAATCGAATCCCGACCTGATAGTAATCACCGGCGATCTTATAGACGAATCCGCCGCCCATCTCGCCGTATTCGAAGATTCCTTAAAAGAACTTAAGTCCAAATATGGGGTAATAGCCGTGCCCGGCAACCACGAATATTACGCCGGGATAAAAACCATGAAGGATTTGTGTAGAAAAACTGGTATTAAACTCTTGATTAACGAAAAAACAACCGTTGCCGGCAGGCTGGATGTAATCGGCCTGGACGATAACGAGGGGAGAAGCTTTTCCGATCCCATGGATATTATCGCCCCTCTGCTGGCGAATTCCGATAAAAGCAATCCCGCGATACTCCTTTACCACAGGCCGCGCTCGTTCGAAAAGGCGGCGGAAACAGGCATAGACGTGCAACTTTCCGCCCATACGCACATGGGGCAAATTCCCCCCATTGATTTTATAGTTTGGATTTTATTCAAGTACAGGTGGGGTCTTTACACATACGGATCGTCGTTTATCCATGCAACCAGCGGAACAGGCACATGGGGCCCCCCGATGCGCCTTTTTTCGCATTCCGAGATCGCGGTCATAAGACTAGCTGTTAAATAAGCCCAAACGGACGTAACTTAAGGCCCTTGTATCACACAGTGTTATATTTCTATTGACAAATGAGATAATTTTGTCATATATATAAAGCTTAAACTAGGGTGTTAAATATATTGTGCGTTATTGTGTCATGCAATCTAGGGGGGGATAAAACGCATGCCTATTAGACCGAAGGAGTGGGTTAATAATATAATTACTAATATTAAAAATTTCGCTTGCTTCCCGGCGAAAAAAGTGGCTAAATGAAACTTAATGAATCGCATTGCTGATCATTTAAAAATAACAATTATTAAATACAGGCAAAAGGAGAATAAAGATGGCGCAGACATTCAAGGACAGGCTTAAAATCCTTATGAAAGGCGAAAGGCCGTATACTTGGGCCAAGAAGGTAGGAATTGAAAAAGGGCTTTTTCAATATTACTGGCAAAAGGAAAAAATACCCACCTATGAAAACTTGCTCAAAATCCAAAGATACTCCGGATGCTCCCTGGACTGGATGTTGACCGGTAGAACGGTTGCCTTCGACAAGATTGAAGACCTTCCGATGGTCAGCGAAAGAAATCCGCGATACGGAGCTCGCAATCTCCGACTTGCAAAAACAATCACAAAAGTTAAAGACGTGTACCAAAAAAAGGCCGATAAGGACATAAATGCTCTTGAGTACGTTGTCGAGGCGATTTTAGGAAAACGCTCCTAACTATTTTAGAGTCAGTACCTTAAGTTCTTTTGGTGGGACGTGTTGGGGAATTATCATGCCTTAAGCCCCAAGATTATATTTATAATAAGTTTATCTTTTATATACAATGATGTACGGTGGTATTGTTGATAAATTAGTTTAACTTCCCCCTCTTTCTATATGCCAAATCAAGAAAATTCTTCATAAAAACGATATTTAATTTGCACTCACGCCCAAAAATGTGGTAATTTTTACTTCAATGGTCAAGAAAAAGCTTGTAAAGATTGAACTTATCAGTCCCCGATATACGAGGGCCGAGTTAAGGGATCATGCATCTGAATTTGCATTGTACGCAAAATATGCGGGATATCTCCTTGATGGTTTTAACATTCACCTTGCGGAATCAAAGCTCCACCCTTTAAAGCCCGACATCGCCGAAAGAAACCACAAGCTGGTAATGGAAACCACCCTTGATAACGCAAGAATTCTGTATCAGATCACTCAAATATACCCTTCTTTCAGCAGTTGGCGGATAAAAGCGCTTTCGCCAAACGTTGAATTGGCTTCCATATCGCTCGGTAAATCTGGCAAAAAAACGCTGGAAAAGAAAAAACCCGCGAAAAAGCCAAAAGCAAAACCAAAAGTAAAAAAGAAGATAAAAAAGAAAACGAAAGCTAAAAAGAAAACTAAAAAGAAAACCGTTACCAAAAAGACAAAGTCCAAAAAAACAAAGAAATTAAAAAAGAAGAAACCCGCAAAAAAGAAAAAATAACTTCTGCAATTTAAACCTCTCGGCGCATCCGTTTGTCTGTGAGCGTCCCTGTTCTACCCCGCTCCCAGTTCCTTTATGAGACGGGAAAGGTAGGTTCTTTGAATCCGCAAAACCTGGGCGGCTTTCGTTTTACTGCCGTTGACGCTTGCCAGCGTGCGCCTTATGAAATCTCTTTTGAAGTTGTCCTGGGCTTCTTTCAGGGTAAGTCCCACCTCCATGGCGCTTTTCCTTTTATCATGGATTTCATATGGCAGGTCGGATGTTTTAATCTGCTTGCCGCTGCTCATTATTAGGGATCGCTCAACGGCGTTTTCAAGCTGCCGGATGTTTCCCGGCCAATGATATTTTATCAGGGCTTTCATGGCGTCGTTGGTGAACCCTTCAGTTTTATGAGGGGTATTTGCCTGAAGGTTTTTCAAAAAGTGGTTCGCCAGAAGTTCTATATCGTCCCTTCGCTCGGCAAGAGTGGGCATTTTTATCCTGACGACGTTAAGGCGGTAGTACAGGTCTTCGCGGAAGTTTTTCTCCTCTACCTGCTTTTCGATATCCTTGTTTGTGGCGGCTATTACGCGAACATCCACCTTTACCGGATTAATGCCGCCGACGCGGTTCAAGACGCCTTCCTGAAGCACGCGAAGGAGCTTTACCTGCATGGCGGTCGAGGTCTCGCCTATTTCGTCCAGAAAAATGGTGCCCTTGTGCGCCAGTTCAAACAGTCCTGACTTCCTTGAATCGGCTCCGGTAAATGCTCCTTTTTCGTGGCCGAAAAGCTCGTTTTCCAGGAGTGTTTCGGTAAGAGCCCCGCAATTGACGGCAACAAAAGCGCTGTCCTTGCGGGCGCTGGAATTGTGGATAAACCTTGCGATAAGCTCCTTCCCCGTCCCGCTGGCGCCGGTAATGAGGACGGTGGCGGTGGAATGGGCCACCTTGTAACAATCGGATATAATCTTCTTTATTGTCGGCGAATCCCCTATCATTGAAAACTTTCCGCTGAGTTCGCTCCTGAGGCGCTTGTTCTCACGGTGAACGGATGTGTAAACCTGCGATTTCAATATAGCCGAAGCCGCAAGATCGCTGAAAGCAATAAGCATTTCCAAATCTTCCTGCGAAAGCGGGGTACCGTCCACATGATCTATGATCTCTATAACGCCGAGTATTTTATCGCCCACCTTTAACGGCGCGCAGGCTATAGAGTTCGTGTCGAAGCTTATGGCAGTCGATATCTTGTCGCTCCAGCGGGGATCTTCCTTGACGTTGGCAACAAGCAGGGGCTGGCCGTTTTCCGCCACCCAGCCCGCAATTCCCTCGCCCTTTTTCAGTTCGAAAAGCTTTACCTCGTCCTTTTTTTCACCGGTCGCTATGTGGAAAAAAAGTTTTTCCGTCCGCTCGTCTTTAAGTAAAAGAGAGCTGGCTTTTGCGTTCATGATCTTGGAAGCGGTGAATATGATGACATCCATAAGGTTATCAAGATCAATGACGGCTCCGATGATTTCAGAGACATCTTTAAATACTCTTATACGTGAATCAGGCATTTTCTCTCCAACTCCTAACTTTATGTATATTTTATCGCAACTAAACGAATTCTAAAAGGACATTGTTTAAAAAAAGTAGCCCTTTTTCGGTTACTCTAAAGCCTTCCGGATTAATTTCTATAAGATTTTTGCTTTCAAGATTATTCATTGGGCCGGAATAGTCTCTTTTAAAATCAACTCCTAGGAGAGAGTTTATCTCGCTAAAAGTTAACTCTTTGTTTATCAATCTTAACCGCATCAAAAGGTAATCCACTACCTTACTTTCCGATTCTTCCCCCTTGCGCGGCGAAATCCCTTTTTGAAGAAAGGCGATGTATTCCCGTGGATCGCGGGGATTATAAAACCTCCTTCCTTCAATAAACGAGTGGGCGCTGCTGCCCAGGCCTATGTAGTCTTCACCCTGCCAGTAAGACAAGTTGTGGCGGCATTCCATGCCGGGTTTTGCGAAGTTGGATATCTCGTAATGTATCCATTCGTCCGTTGATGTCAGGCGGTCGATGACGCTCTTGTACATTTCCAACAAGGTCCCATCATCCGGCAGTGAAATTTCTCCTTTTTCCGCCAGATCGTGCAACGTTGTACCTTCTTCGAGAGTGAGCTGGTAAACGGAAAGATGCCGGGGTGAAATTTTAAGCGCCGTATCGATATCATCCAAAACACCTTCTACCGCTTGACCGGGAATGCCGAACATGAGATCTAAAGAAATATTGTCAAATCCGGCTTTCTTAGCGTAACTTATTGTATTTAAAGCGTCGTCGGCGGTGTGTATCCTCCCGAGGCATTTGAGCGAATCATTGTTGAAGCTCTGCACGCCGATGCTCAGCCGGTTAATTCCGGCGTCTTTTATGGCCTTTAATTTCTCCAGGCTTACTGTTGCGGGATTGGCTTCCATTGTGATTTCCGCGTTTTTTTCAATTACAAACCTTTTTCCTATCGCCTCCATGATTGCCGCAATCATTTCCGGCTCAAGAAGCGAAGGAGTGCCTCCGCCGAGGAATATCGTCTTCAGTGGTAAGGGCGGCGAAATTTCAATTTCTTTCTTTAATGCGTCGACATACGGCCGCACAAGACGCTCTTTGCCTGAACTGTTTTTAAGTGAAAATGAGGCGAAATCGCAATACGCGCACTTCGATTCGCAAAAAGGTATATGTACATAAAGAGACGCAGCCTTTGCCATCTCGCTATATTACATATTAGCTGGAAAATTTGCATGGGTGTTGAGTTCGGTTCATAAAAACAATATCATATAAGATCTAAGTAATATAAGTTTTTGGAGGAATCACTGAGATCCAATGGCATCGAAGAAATCAAAGCGCGTAGACAAGAGTATGGCTTCCAGCGATATGGACCTTGAAGAACTGCTGGAGAAAAAAGAGAAGCTCGATCAACTTCTCGAAAAGAAGTTTAAAAAGGTCATTACCGTCATGTTTACCGATCTCAAAGGTTCCACCGCAATCGCCGATATGAAAGGAGATATTGCGGTAAGAACACTCCTTAAAAAGCATAACGACATACTTTTTCCGATCATAAAAGAAAACAACGGCATTCTGGTAAAAACAATGGGCGACGGCACCATGTCCTATTTCGAGAATGCGGGGGACGCCGTGCGCTCGGCGGTGAATATACAAAAAGGAATCGACGAATACAACGACAGGGAAGAAACCGTTATCCCTATTCATATACGCATCGGAATGCACACCGGCAAGGGAATAGTCGAGGAACATGACATCTTTGGAGACGTCGTAAATGTTGCGTCCAGGTTCGAATCGATAGCCCAGGTGGGAGAGATATACCTCTCGGAAAATACTTACGAAGCGCTGGAGGATAAAGAGGAAATTTTCTGCAAATTCATAAAGACCAGCGAACTCAGAGGCAAAAAAGAGGCGTTCAAAATATACAAGGCATTTTGGAAAGAGGACGAGATAGAAATGGCTAGGGCCGAGGACACTCTGAAGGAAGAAGTCTCGACAAGCAGCATCTTCTTATCAAGAGATAAGATGGATTATGAAAAAAGCTCCAAGGAAGTGGCCAAAGAGTCCGCCGCTCTCGGCCCGACTCTGGTTATAGAGAATGCCGACAAAACTAGGCGCACTGTTCCGCTTACGGAACAGGAGATTCTGCTGGGGCGCTCCACGGAGTGCGGCGTAAGGTTCGACGACAACTTTATTTCCAGAAAGCACGCGCGGATTTTTGTGGATAGGGAGTCGTATTATATTGAAGACATGAACAGCAATGTTGGCACGACGCTTAACGAAAAACCCGTTTACGGCGAGGAACCCTTAGAGAACGGCGACGAGATATCGCTGGGAGGCATACGCATAACTTTTGTGAACCCTAAAGACGCGGCCGCACCTGTTGGGAAGTCCTCACAGGACGAAATCGCCACAATGGCGATGACCGCCGCCAAACTTTACAAGCTTGTCGTCTTATCGGACACGGGCGGTATTACGGAATACGCCTTTCAGGAGGAAGTGAAGGTAATAGGGCGGCTTCCAACATGCGCCGTTCACCTTGACGACCAAGCCGTCTCGCGCTACCACGCCAGAATATGGGCAAGCGGGGATGATATATGCATTGAAGACTGCGGCAGCAACAACGGCACTTTTGTCGACGGGGGAATAATTGAAAAAAACAAGACGCTCAAACTAAAGGAAAACCAAGAGTTCATCATAAGCTCTTATCGCATGGTGGTAATAGACGCCGCAAAAAAGGCCGATCAATCCCTATTCGACAAAAAGGGAGGCTCCATCCTGGACAAGGTAAAAGACTTCCTGGGGAAAAAATAAAATAGGCGCGCTTGACTGCCTTGATAACGTCGGGATAATTCTAGACAGGACTCGCCATGCCGCCAACATAGGCGGCGTGTGCAGGGTTATGAAAAATCTGGGCTACAAAAACCTTCATCTCGTGTCGCCCACATCCTTCGGCCACCTTGCCGCCATGAAGCTTATGCAAGGTGCGGAGGATCTACTCGAATCGGCCCCCGTTCACACGACTCTGGACGAGGCGGCGGCGGACTACCACATGGTCTTTCCGACATCGCGCAAGATGAAACAAGAAGATGCGCTCACCCTGGTTGAAGCATCGGAGATTATCGCGCGACTTGCACAAAAAAACCGCATTGCCGTTCTCTTCGGTTCGGAAAAGCTGGGCCTTGCCAGAAGCGCGGTGGATAAATACCAAAAGGTGATTACGCTGCCGGTGGCGCCGGAGTTTCCATCGGTTAACCTCGCGCAATCCGTGGGGATGGTGTGCCTTGAAATAAGGCTGCGGTTAATGGAAAAGGAGGAAGAAAAGACGCCTCAGATGCACAGCGCAGGCGCCGCGGAGACGATACACTTGACGGTGGAAGAGAGACAAAGACTCTACAGGGGATTCGACGAGCTTTTTAACGATCTGGGTTTCGATGCGCCGTCTATCTACGGGAAGGTGCAGGATGTTTTCGAGCGCGCGAACCTGAACGAAAGAGAACACCGCCTATTTTTGGGAATGATAAAGGAACTGCGCCGGAAGGCCGGACTACTTTAATCTATGCAATTTACGAAGAAAAGAAAAGTTATTGCCATACTCCTTGCCGGATTTTTGTTCCCGTTCGTCGCCAGACTTCCGGGGGCGGTTTTTTACGGAATGGAGTTCCTCCTCCAATACCTGCTTCCGGTAAGGAATATACCTTTGATTTCGGTGATAAACTTGATTCCCTTCACGGTACTTGCCGTCGTCGCGGCAAAGAGCTCATCGAAGGAGGGGGTGATTGGTGCGGTTGCCGCTGTATTCGGCTTAGACCTTTTGGGTCACGGCACGCTGGACCTTCGCGCATCCTCCACGGCGGCGGTTGCCATCTTCTTCATACCAATCTTCGCACTCCTGCTCATACCGGTAGGGTACTTACTCGGTCGGATAGCTGGCGGCGTCGCCGGCTATCTCAAGCGCCGGTAACCGATGCGGCGCGTTTTCAAAATTAACCTGTATGAATGAATAGATATATCTGTAGAAAGGGAATTTATATATGCTGATTTTCCTGATCGGGGGATACCGGCATAGTAATAATTGTAGTTGTTCCGTAGCCTAGTCCTTTACTAGTGAGCTTGAGCGTTCCTCCCATTTTTTCGACCAGTTTTTTTGCAATAGATAGTCCCAGACCGGTGCCGCCGATCGCCGGCCCGTCAATCTGGACGAACGGCTCAAAAATATCCGGCCCATCCGGGGCGATTCCGATGCCGGTATCTTTTACGTAAATCTTTACTATGTTATTCTTCGGGTTATTCTCCGGGCCATTTCCCGGAACGGACTCGCAATAGACGGATACGGAACCCTTCTCGGTGAACTTTATCGCGTTTCCGACAAGGTTGACGAGCGCCTGCTGCAACCGGACGGGATCGCAATGAATGTCCAGCCCTCCTTTAAGACACGGGCAATCCATGTTAAAGTTCAGCTCAAGTTTCTTATCTTTTGCAAGCATAGAGGTTACTGAGTTCACCTGCGTAAATACAGCCGGCAAGGAAACGCTCTTTAACGTCATCTTGATTTTATCCGACTCGATGGCGCTGATATCGAGAAGATCGGTTATCAGCCCTTTCAGGTGGATGGAAGAAATGTAAGCGCTTTTTAAAAATTCCGTTTCCTCTTTGCGATTGTCGTATTTATTTTCCAATATGAGTTTGAGATAACCGATTATAGTTTGTAAAGGCCCTCTCAACTCGTGGTTTGTTGTGGCAATGAACTGGGTTTTGAGCCTGTTCGCCTTTTCCGCCGTTTCCTTGGCCGTGATTATCTCCTCTTCCGCCCTCTTCCGTTCGGTGATGTCACGCACTACGCTAACTATTCCAAGAGGATTTCCGTCTTCATCTCTTAAAAGCGAAACGGTATGCTCAGACGGAAATATTTCCCCATCCTTCCTCTTCAACTCGAACTCGAAATCAGCGGCCTCGTTTTTATCAAAAGACTCTTTAATCAACTTACCGAACTGAACATAATGATCGTGATCGACATGAACAATGTCGGTGGAAAGTCCTTTAAATTCTTCTACCGAGTATCCAAACATTATTGAGGCCGCTCTATTTACATTAACAACTCTCCGATCGGGAGTAACAACAAATACCGCCTCTTCAAGCGATTCGAATGTGCTCCTAAACCAAAGCTCGGATTTTTTTAACGCCTCTTCCGCCCGCTTGCGCTCGGTTACACGGCCAATCTGGGTGGCGAGGTTGGTTATCGCTTCCAGTATCAATTCGTCGGGATCGGCGGTTTCTTCGGAGAAGAATTCCAGAACGGCGGCAACCCTTTCCCCCTCCAGCACCGGGAACGCAAACGCCCCTTTAACGCCAATATCTTTCGCAATCTGCGATCTGAGGAATCCCTTATCCTTTGTAACATCCACAATCCAATGAGGTCTTCCATCCCGCAGCACCCTGCCCGGCAGGCCTTCGCCCGAGGTAAATGTAGTAACTGCGGTAATCTCCATAAACTTCTTGAATTTCACAGGATTGGTCATATGCCAGATGTTTGCGGGCAACAGCACCTCTCTTGAATCACACATATAAATATGTCCAATTGGCCAGCCGGTATATGCGCAAACCTTTTCAAGGCATATTCTCATCGCTTCTTCGACGGTTGACGCCTCATTGACGGTCACGGCAATCTCTTGAAGTAATTGTATAAGGTTTGTTCTTTCCTGAAGGTTCTCCTCCACCTTTTTGCGCGCTGTAATGTCCTGTACGAGTGCGATGAAATTCAAGGGCCTGTTATCTACATCTGTAACCATTGTTATGTTCACCAACACCCATATAACTTCTCCGGACTTGCTTAGATAACGCTTTTCAATCGTAAATTTAGGGAGCTTGCCAGACATGGTTTTCTCATAATATTCTCGGTCTAGCTCTTGGTCGTCCGGGTGGGTTATTTCCATGAATGTTTTGCTTGTCAACTCTTCTTTTGTATAACCTAGCATGTCGCTTAGGTGCTGGTTTACTTGCAGCCATTTCCCCTCGATTGAGGCAATAGCAACGCCAGCGGCGGCGTTTTCAAATATGCCTCTAAACCGCGTTTCACTTTCGCGCAGCGTTTCCTCCGCCTGTTTGCGCTGGGAGAGCTCATGTTTTAATTCGCTTGTTCGTTCATGAATTGTCAAACTCATCTCGTTGAACGATGTTATAAGTGATCCTATTTCGTCTGTAGATTCTATCGGCAGACTGTCTCCGTAATTGCCGGATCTAGATATTTCTGATAACTTCGCATCAAGAGTGACTATCGGTTGTGTCAGTTTCTTTGAAAATATGTAGCTGACTAAAAAGATTACGAAAGTTAAAACGATAGTACCTACAAACAAGTGCTTTCTCAGACTGTAAATCGGGGCCAGGAGTTCTTCCTCGTCCATTTTTGCGATAATCCCCCAGTTCAGACCCGGAATGTTCAGTGGTGCGTATGCGTTTAAAACAGGCACGTCCCTATAATCCAAAAGCAGCATAGTACCGGTTTTCCCGGCAATGGCTCTTTGAGGCGCCTCGCGGTCTATCTTCCTCTTTAAGACTGTTTTTTCCTTAAAAAACCTTGAATCGGAGCGAAGCAACAGATCGTCGCCAATAAGAAAGGTTTCACCCGTTTCCCCAAGACCGCTTCGTGCCTGCATGATTTCATCTATTATATCCATCACGATCTGGGTTGCCAGAACACCCAAGATATCTCCATTTTTGTTCTTAACAGGCGCTGCGAAAAATGAGCTGATTTTTCGGAAGGACGGTTTGTAAAACTCCATATCGGATATGGAAGGCGCTTTCATTCCTTTGGCGAATGCTTTTGCAAGGGCGGTATCGTTGTATTTTCCGCTAATGAGGTTTGTACCAAGATCGTCTCCTTTTTTTAGGGTATGGATAACGTTGCCCTCTTTATCAATCAGGAATATGTCGTAGAATCCCATTTTTTCTCGCGTGCTTTCGGTTTCCGCATGGAACCGTTTCTGAAACAGCTCATGGTTTTTTCCTAACTCTGCCCTGAAGTCGTGAGCAGGCGAAGATAAGCGGGAAAGTTCTTCAAGGTGCTCTACAAGCGCGGGGTCGGTCGCCACCACTTCCGTATCTGCAAGTTTTTCTAAAAAATAGGCTACTATTTGACTTTTTTTGATATCCCTTATTGAAATAAGATGTGCAAGCGCTTCGCTCTCCAAAGAGCTTTTGGCATTATGAAATCCCCAATAAACGGTTGTCGCAGTAGAGATGATACCAAACGAAAAGAGAAGAATGAAAAGCTTACCCCAAATTTTTATTTTCGGCATTGCTATTGAACTACCATTTTATTGATCAGGCCAATGTGATTTCCAAACTTATAGCTTAAAAGTGAACTCCATTCTTTGGACACTTTAGCGGCGGTTTTAAGATCGAGTCCATGTTCATAATTCTGCCGCTGCTTTTCAAAACATTTTGTCGCACAAAAGAGGACAAATACCTATTGTGTCAGTTATAATAATATTGTACCATTACCATATAAAATCAGTAATTAATAATCGAGCGATATGGAATCAAATATTAATAGTAAAGTTCTAGTGGTCGATGATGATCCCAACATCTATCGGATTATAGCCAAAGAACTTTCAACGGTCGGGTACGAGGTAGACTCTGCGTCGGACGGCCAGGAGGCTCTGGAAAAGGCAACTGCAGAGGATTATTCCCTCGTCATCAGCGATGTCATGATGCCGCGCATGGACGGCCTGGAATTTTTTGAAGCGCTGAAAAAAGAGAAACCGGATACTCCCGTAATCCTTATTTCCGGGCACACCAACTTCGGGTTTGCCGTTAAGGGACTGAACCTGGGCGCACTGGCCTTTCTTGTTAAACCCTTCGACAATGCCGAACTCATGAAATGGGTCGACAAGGTTAGTGAAATACAAGTTCTGGAAAGAGACCGCTCCACGCGCGAATCCCTGTTTAGCCACCTTGATACGGAAATACATGAAATGGTTTTAACAACCGGCCTTTTAATGGAAGGGAATAATTTCAAACTGTTCTCCCAGCGTATCATCGAGCGGTTCCTATTGAGCAAGGAAATGAGTAAGATTACCAGCCTTAAAGGCGCCCTTGCCGTCCACGAAGCTCTGATAAACTCCGTTGAACACGGGAACTTGAGGCTTTCATCTTCCTTGAAAGAAGAGTTTTCCATTGGTGATGCGGTAGATCCGTATTACAATAAATTAAAAGAGCGGTTGAATGATCCGCAATACGCTGGCACAAAGATATCCGTTAAGTATGTGCGAACGTCTGAGAAAACCGAACTTTCGATCCGCGACGAAGGGAGTGGATTTGACCATCGCTCCATGTCCGAAATTGAAGATTATTCCGAACTTCCCTCCGGTAGAGGAATACTTTTAATTCGATCGGGCGTGGACAAGGTTAGATATAATGAATCCGGAAATAAAATAACCCTCACATACTTAATCCCTAAATAGTCCTCTTATCCGCCATCCTTAACGACTCGTAACAACAGGTCGGGTCGGTTGGTTATTATTCCGTCGACGTTCATTTCCAAAAGCCGCTTCATTTCGGAAGGTTCGTCTATTGTCCACACGTAAACTTCCTGTCCGGCGGAATGTGCCGCGCGCACGAATGCCGGCGTAACGACTCTAAGGCCTTCGTGGATTACGGGAACCTGATAAACCTTGGCTTTGGGTTGGTGCAGTCGGCCCAGCCCGATTTTACTAAGAATATAAACGGCCGTTGTTTCGCTTTTCGAAGCCGCCGTATCGATACGCACGGGATGTTTCTGCAAATATTCTACTATCCGCGTATGAAAGCTGGATAACACAACCCTTTGGGCCATTCCGGTTTGGCGCACGAATTCCGCCACCTTGCGCGCGAAATCCGGCGAGTCAGGCTTTATCTCCATGGTGAAGTATGCATCGGGAAGGCGTCTAAAGAGTTCGCCCAGCGTGGGAATCGTTACTCCCTCGCCACGCAACAAAGGGTTTTCTTGCCCATCGGGTATAAAGTTGTAGGCAAAATCGAGATTTTTCAGTTCTTCAAGCGTGAGTTCGGCCACCCTGCCCTTTCCGTTGCTAGTCCTGTCCACGGTTTCATCGTGGATAACCACTATTTCGCCGTCCGCGGTGGGCCTTA
>SDBV01005406.1_pt1 | contig 18054 bp, 18 predicted proteins | sample 2277081 | NCBI WGS metagenome assembly SDBV01 (sample SAMN10402039, study PRJNA504765) | marine sediment metagenome | isolation source: marine sediment core GS10_PC15, 223 cmbsf | place: Arctic Ocean: Southern Knipovich Ridge | collected 2010 | reverse complement strand
ACCCTTCGCTATTGTCATTCTGAACGAAGTGAAGAATCTTTTTATTTCATTGGTTATCAACATTATAAGATTTTTCGTTTCACTCAAAATGACAGCTAAAAGTTAGTTTTGCAAAGGACTCTAATAGAAGCTTTTGCAAAACTACAAAATTATTATCTAAAATTAGCAGGTCTTAGAAATAATTTAATAAAGCCACTGATTAACTTGAAAAATGGTAAATGGTAAAAATTACCTCTTACCTTTTACCTCTTAATATCCGTGTGAATCTGTGGCGAAAAAATAAACTTGCTAAATTTAGGTATTAAAAAAACTATTCCCTCAACGAATTCACAATTTCAAAACCAATAAGCTTATCATACCGCGAATTAACATCCCGGTGATATACATAAATAATGTAATCATTTTCAGTTTCGTAATGACTTCCTTCAATAAAGGTATTGTCGGCTACTTTACTTCCATCTTTTAGATGAACATATTCATAATTATAATAACCTTGCTTTAAAAGCAAGGTGAGTTCATAAGCTTTTTTGTCAAAATTATATTTCATTTGATTATTAGTATTAAAGCTCCAGTCAGATAAACCGCCAAAGACATAAATATTCCCATCAATTATCGGTGAATCATAAGGCAAAGTGAAATGTACATATACATAATCAGCTTCTACTTCACTATCTTCACCTTCCTGAACTTTAATAAAGCATTTCCCATTCAAATCCTGGTAAAAATAATATATTTTGAATGTTCTTTTTTCATCGTTAAATAAATAAATGTGATAATATGGTTTTTCGTAATGAATTTTCCATATTCTATCCGATTGATATCTAACGCTTTTTATATCAAAATATCTGTATTCACTCCCACCTGAAAAAACATTATCTTCTTCATAATCATATACTAATTCGTTATACTTTACAAATAAAGGTTTTAAATTTGTAATTACGTTGTCCCACCTGTTATTTTGAGCAATCACTACTTTAATATCACGATAGGGATTATTAATAGAATAAGCACTGTAACTAAGGGTAAAATCAATTTCGTGGCTGCTTTTTCTTAAATCAAGCAATGTAGCACGTTTAACATTAGCCGAAATAGTAACTTTATGCTCTACAATTACAAATCTTTTTGTTAAAACAAGATTGGTTTCATCATAGTCTTCATAAACTTTCAATATATAATTACCTGATATTTTCGGCTGAATATTTTCATTCGGAATAATTAAATTATAATGTATATATCTATAGAGTGTATTAAAAGAGTATTTATAATCCTGGATCTGATTTTCAATAAAACCCTCAATATAATCGGCAGGTAACAGGTCTGATGGCTGCCAGTTGGCATCGCAATGAATTATAGTATAGTAATAGTCTTTTATATCCCCATCTAAATCATCAAAGCTTAATTTTAATTTATCTTCACTGTTAAGATTTATTATGGGATATGTTAATTCCCAGCCTTGTTTGTGGAATAAAATAGTTTTAATATTTTCTTTATAAATATAATTTTCGTATCTCAAGTAATTTTCATAAAAATAATCATCATCATTAGTATGATTTTCCTGAGCAGATACACCGATACTAATGATACTAATTAATGAGATTGTAATTAGTTTTTTCATAGAATATTTAGTCATTGGTCATTAAGCCTGCCCCGTAGCGAAGCGTATCGGGGTCATTAGGTCATTTATTGTCATTTATAGTAATTATGTTATTTCCTTAGCCTTAGCCTTTTAGTAGTCATTATCAAAGTCATAGTTATTGCTTAAATATATGTTAATAAACATACAAGTTATTTAATTATTATATGATAAATATCATTATTATAAAATAATAAAAATATATATTTGCAAGTTGTAAAATTAATAAAATAGTTCATTTGGTATGTCAAAAGTTATAAAAATAAAAAAAGGTTTAAATATAAAATTAAAAGGAGATGCAGAAAAAATATTTATCCGTACCGATAGAGCTGATACTTATGCAGTTAAACCTATAGATTTTCAAGGACTAACACCAAAATTAGCAGTTAAGGTAGATAGTGAAGTAAAAGCCGGCTCACCTTTATTTTTTGATAAATACAATCCCGCTCTTTTATTTACTTCACCGGTGAGTGGAAAAGTGATTGCTATTAACAGGGGTGAAAGAAGGAGATTGCTTGAAATTGTGATAAAAGCTGATAAAGAAATCCGGTATGAAACATTTGTAAAAGCCGAACCGTCAAGTTGCAGTAAAGAGCAAATAATTAAAAATCTTTTAACAAGCGGTCTATGGCCATTTATTCGCCAGAGACCATATTCAATAGTTGCTAACCCCAAAGATGAGCCCAGGGCAATATTTATATCTGCTTTTGATACTTCGCCATTAGCTCCTGATTACGATTTTATAATTCATGGCAAGGGAGTTACATTTCAGAAAGGTATTGATGCCCTGGCAAAGTTAACTTCAGGTAAAATCCATCTTCAGGTTAATTCTGATTATCCACCTTCCGGAGTTTTTACCAGGTCAAAAAATGTTCAGATTAATAAATTCAAAGGACCACACCCTGCCGGAAATGTAGGTATTCAGATACATCATATTTCCCCAATCAATAAAGGAGATATAGTATGGTATATTGCTCCGCAGGACGTTATAACAATAGGACGTTTGTTTGAAAAAGGAATTTATGATGCAGAAAGAATTGTTGTATTAACCGGTTCAGAAGTAAAAGCTCCACGTTATTATATAACTATGAATGGTGCGCAAATCAACAATATGATTGAGAATAATATTAAAGATGGTGATTTAAGATATATAAGCGGTAATGTTTTAACAGGTACTCAAATTCCTGCCAATGGATATATCGGATTTTATGACTCACAGATTACTGTAATACCAGAAGGAAACAAACCTGAGTTTTTTGGCTGGGGAACACCAGGATTTGGCAAATACAGCGAATCAGGAACATTTTTATCGGGGTTTATTCCGAATAAAAAATATCGTTTAAACACAAATTATCATGGCTGTGAACGTCCTTTTGTGATGACCGGACAATATGAAAAAGTTCTGCCAATGGATATTTTGCCTGTCCAATTACTTAAAGCCATTATTATTGAAGATATTGATTTGATGGAAAATTTAGGAATTTATGAAGTAGCTGAAGAAGATTTTGCATTATGTGAATTTGTTTGTACTTCAAAAATTGAAGTGCAGTCTATAATACGTCAAGGATTAGATTTAATCAGAAAAGAATTTAGTTAATAAATAAATTGTGAAATAAAACTTATCTCTCGCAAAGACGCAAAGGACGCAAAGAAATTTATTATGTCATTCTGAACGGAGTGAAGAATCTTTTTATTTCATTGGTTATCAACATTATAAGATTTTTCGTTTCACTCAAAATGACAGCTAAAAGTTAGTTTTGCAAAGGACTCTAATAATTTATAAACTTTGCGACCTTTGCGTCCTTTGCGTGAGACATTTAATTTATAAACTTTTTGAACTTTGAGACCACTAAGAAAATTTATTGATAAAGTAAAGCCCAATTTTGAAAAGGGTGGAAAATACGAAAAATGGCATTCAGTATTTGAAAGTCTTGAAACATTTTTATATGTTCCGGGAACTGTTACAAAAAAAGGAAGCCATATAAGAGATGCAGTTGACCTTAAGCGAACAATGAGTGTTGTTATAATAGCTTTATTGCCTGCTTTATTGTTCGGTATGTGGAACGTGGGCTATTATCATTTTCTTTCCATAGGTCAAACAGATGTTACATTATGGGAACAATTTTGGTACGGATTCCTTAAAGTATTACCGATAATAATTGTTTCTTATGCTGCAGGTCTTGGACTTGAGTTCATTTTTGTATATATAAGAGGACATGAAATTCAGGAGGGTTTCCTTGTTTCAGGTATGATTATACCTCTGATTGTTCCTGTTGATGTGCCTTTATGGATGGTTGCAGTAGCAACTATTTTTGCAGCTTTAATTGGTAAAGAAGTCTTTGGCGGAACAGGGATGAATATTTTAAACCCGGCATTGACAGCAAGAGCATTCTTATTTTTTGCTTACCCATCAAGCATGTCGGGTGATCAAGTCTGGGTTCCCGGGCTTAAAGCCGGTGAAGGAATAATTGACGGATTTTCCGGAGCTACACCTTTAGCTGAAGCTGCTGCTGGTAAGGGATTGCCTTCAATAATGGATATGTTCCTGGGGTTTACACCCGGTTCAATAGGCGAAACTTCTACTTTGGCAATATTAATTGGTGCGGCTATTTTACTTATTACAGGGATAGCTTCGTTAAGAATAATGTTTTCGGTATTTGCCGGTGGATTAGTAATGGGATATATTCTTAATTATTTTGCTGTAAATCCATTTATGGAAGTACCTGCTTATCAACATCTATTATTAGGTGGTTTTGCTTTTGGTGCTGTTTTTATGGCAACCGACCCGGTAACGGCAGCACAAACCAAAACAGGTAAATATATTTACGGTTTTTTAATTGGATTTCTCGCAATTCTAATAAGAGTGATAAATCCTGCATATCCCGAAGGGGTTATGCTTGCAATTCTTTTAATGAACGTTTTTGCTCCTTTAATTGACCATTATGTTGTTCAGGCAAATATAAAAAGACGTTTGAAAAGAGCTTTTTAATTTATAATTTTTAATTGAACAAAATATGGGACGAACAATAGAAAAATTAATACTTAAAAGTTACATAGACATTGCAAAAGCAAGCGAAGGTATAATTAATAAGTCCCAAATTAGAACAGTTGAAATTGATGCTATCGTTGATACAGGTTCTACTTTTGTTTGTATTAGTAGAGAGGATATAGAAAAAATAGGTCTGCCGTTTCGCAATAATGTGAATATTAAAACAGCTAATGGAATAGCAAGCCGCAGGACTTTTAAAGGTGCCGAAATTGAGCTTAAAGACCGTTCAATCGTTATGGATATATTAGAAAATGACGATAATACTCCAGCATTAATTGGATATTTATTATTAGAAGCTCTTGATTTTGTTGTTGACCCTAAATCACAGAGAGTTATTCCTAACCCTGCCAGCGATGGTAAATGGTTTGTTGATTTGTATTATAATAAAGACATAACTAAATAAATTGATTAAAAAATGTCTCTCGCAAAGACGCCAAGCACGCAAAGAACACTATGTATAATTAAAATAAAACTTTGCGACCTTTGCGCCTTTGCGTGAAATAACATTGAAATTTCGATACTAATAAATTATAAATATTATGCGATTTAGTAATACTTACATTTTCATTTATGCATCAGTAATGGTGATTATTGTTGCTGCTGTGCTTTCGTTTACAGCTATTAAACTTAAACCTAAACAGGACCAAAACATTGAAATTGAAAAAAAACAGGACATACTTTCGTCTGTTAATATTGCAAGCACAGTTGATGATGCAGAAGAACTCTTTGCTCAATTTATAACCGATAGTTATATAATTAATTCTTTTGGACAAAAGAAAAAAGGCGATGCATTCAATGTAAGGTTAGAAATTGAACTAAAAAAGCTGGTTGAAGAAAGAGATTTACCATTATTTGTATGCACACAAAAAGATGGAACAAAAAACTTAATTATCCCTGTTAGAGGTAAAGGTTTATGGGGTCCTATCTGGGGATACGTTGCACTTAAGGATGATTACAACACTATTCAGGGAGTAACTTTCGGTCACAAAGGCGAAACCCCAGGGCTTGGGTCTGAAATTGATACTAAACTGTTTCAATCACAATTTAAAAGTAAAAAAATTTTTGACAGCTACGGAAGCTTTAAATCTATTAAAGTTGTTAAAGGAGGTGCACAACCAGATAACATTCACGGAGTTGATGCTATCTCCGGTGGTACAATCACCAGCGATGCTCTTCAGGAAATGTTACATGATTGTTTATCCAGTTATGAAACCTATTTAAAAAATCAAAAATAATTTAAAATGAATAATAAAAAAGAACCGTTATTTTCACCCAAGAATATTAAATCATTAACCGGACCGCTTAGCAAAAATAATCCAATTATAGTTCTTATACTTGGTATTTGTCCAGCATTAGCGGTAACAGTTCAGCTAAAGCCTGCTGTTGTTATGACATTATCAGTGATGGCAGTGCTTGCTTTTGCAAATGTTATAATTTCATTACTTCGTAATACAATACCTCCACGAATCAGAATTATTGTACAATTAGTAGTTATTGCATCATTAGTTATTTTAGTTGACCAAATCCTTAAAGCTTATGTTTACGAAATAAGTAAACAATTATCTGTTTTCGTAGGATTAATTATTACTAACTGTATAATAATGGGCAGATTAGAAGCTTTTGCATTAGGTAATAAACCCTGGCCAGCTTTTCTGGATGGTTTAGGTAATGCTGCAGGTTTTGGTTTTATATTGATTATTGTGTCATTTTGTAGAGAACTATTAGGTTCCGGGACATTATGGGGCTACCCCTTAATTGAAAACTTAGGTTTATATGAAATAGGTTATGAAAATAACGGATTTATAATATTACCACCAATGGCATTAATAATTATTGGTATCATAATTTGGATTCATAGAAGCAGGAATAAAGAACTTATTGAAACATAATAGGTCATTTAACTTTAAACTTTTATTGTCATTACGTCATTGTGTCATTAATAATAATTAAATGGAAAACTTAATAAACATATTTGTAAAGTCTATTTTTATAGACAATATGATATTTGCATTCTTTTTGGGAATGTGCTCATATCTTGCAGTTTCTAAAACTGTTCAAACAGCAACAGGTTTAGGGATAGCAGTAATATTTGTCTTAGGAATAACTATTCCGGTTGATTATATTATACAAAATTATCTCTTAAAGGAAGGTGCATTGATTTGGTTATTTGGTGAAAGTTTTGCCGGTGTTGATTTGAGCTTCTTAAGCTTTATTATGTTTATTGCAGTAATTGCTTCAATGGTGCAGTTAGTTGAGATGGCAATTGAGAAATTTTCTCCCGCCTTGTACAATTCATTGGGCATCTTTTTGCCTTTAATAGCTGTAAACTGTGCTATTTTAGGTGGTTCATTATTTATGCAGGAAAGAGAATATTCTACTATAACTGAAGCATCGGTTTTTGGAATTGGCACAGGTATTGGCTGGTTCCTTGCAATAGTTGGAATTGCAGCTATCCGTGAGAAAATTCGTTATTCCAACGTTCCTGCACCTTTAAAAGGGGTAGGCATCACATTTATAATAACTGGCTTAATAGGTATGGCATTTATGGGTTTTATGGGGATTAAATTGTGATATCATAAATAAATTTTAAGTTTAAATATAAGGACATAACTTTGTAAGCCCCACACATAATTTATGTGCTGGGTAAGTTGTTTAAAAATAATAGTCCCGACACTCGTGTCGGGATTGCCAACTTGCATCAAATAGTTTCAAAATTTATGAATTAATCAGGTTAAAATACATTCAACAATGATTTTATTAGCTTCATTATCAACAATTATTTTTATCAGTATCGTTATTTTTCTGCTGGTAATATTATTATTAGTATTAATACTGCTTATTGCCCGTGCAAAATTAATGCCACAGGGAGATGTAAATTTAAACATTAATGATGAAAAGGATTATACTGTATCTCCCGGCTCAACATTGTTGCAGACCCTGTCTAATATGAAAATTTTCCTGCCTTCTGCCTGTGGTGGCAAGGGAACTTGTGGATTGTGTAAGTGCCAGGTAATATCCGGTGCCGGAGAAATCTTGATTACTGAAAAAGATTTTTTTTCCCGCAAAGAGCAAATGAATAATTGGCGAATTGCCTGTCAGGTAAAGATTAGAGAGGATATAAAAATTAAACTTCCGCAGGAAATTCTTGATATCAAAAAATTTGAATGTGAAGTTATATCAAATAAAAATGTTGCAACCTTTATTAAAGAATTTGTTGTTAAATTACCTGAAGGCGAAAGTATTGACTTTAAATCCGGCGGATATATTCAAATTGATGTTCCTGTTATTGATATTGATTATAAAGATATTGATGTAGAAGAAGAATTCAGAGACGAATGGGATAAATATAAAATGTGGGATTTGAAAATGAAAAATTCTGAACTAACCTACCGGGCATACTCTATGGCAAGTTATCCGGCAGAAGGAAATATTATAATGCTAAATATCCGTATTGCAACACCACCGTGGGATGCAAAGAAAAAAGCTTTTAAGAAAGTTAATCCTGGAATTTGCTCTTCTTACATTTTCTCAAGAAAACCCGGTGATAAAGTAACGATTTCAGGACCTTATGGCGAATTCTTTATCAAAGATACTGAAAAGGAGATGATGTATATGGGTGGCGGTGCAGGTATGGCTCCTATGCGTTCGCATCTCTTCCATCTTTTACATACATTAAAGACCAAGCGTAAAATTACATTCTGGTATGGTGCAAGGTCTAAAAATGAAATTTTCTATGAAGAAGATTTCAGAGAATTAGAAAAAAAATTTCCAAACTTTAAGTTCTATATTGCTTTATCAGAACCAACACCGGAAGATAACTGGACAGGCTATACCGGATTTATTCATCAGGTAATTTATGATGAATATTTAAGTAAAGTAGAAGAACCCGAAGAAATAGAATACTACTTATGTGGTCCCCCATTAATGAACGATGCTATAATTAAAATGATATATGACCTTGGCATCCCTGATGAAATGCTTGCATTTGATGATTTCGGAGGATGATACTAGTAGATTTCTGTCTTAAAAATTCATTATTGATAACATGTTAACCCCGTAGGATAATTTATCCAACAGGGTAAACGATAATTTTGTTGGTGTTAATAAACAAATTGGCAACAGGCAGTTGGCAGTTGGCAAAGTATGAGAATTGCCAACTGCCAACTGCCAATTGCCAACTTAGATTGTATAAATTCATCCCGTTTTTAGTATATAATAACCCAATAAAAAAATGTATTTTCAGAGTAAAAGATATTCAGGCATAATTTTATCATTCCTACTGTTGCTCATTCTTTCTTGTTCACAACACTCAAAGAATGAATATTTTTTTATTTCTGGATTCACCCAGGGCACTACATATCATATTACTTACCAATTTAAGGAACATAAGAGCTTAAAGCCGGAAATAAATTCAATCCTGCATCAGTTTGAGCTATCGCTTTCAATATATAACCCCAGCTCTGTTATATCAAGAGTTAATAAAAATGATACATCAGTTATTCTTGACAAATATTTTAAAAAAGTCTTTAATAAATCTATTGAAATTGCTGAAAAAACAAACGGAGCTTTTGACATAACTATTGCACCTGTTGTTAATGCCTGGGGGTTTGGTTCTGAAAATAAAAAAGATGTTGACAGTGCTTTGATTGACAGCTTGCTCCAGTTTGTCGGTTATCAACTTGTAAAGCTTAATAATAATAAAATAACTAAATCACATCCGAATATTATGCTTGATGCTAATGCAATAGCACAGGGCTATTCTGCTGATGTGATTGCCGATTTTCTTGAAAAAAGACAAATAAGAAATTACCTGGTTGAAATAGGTGGTGAAGTTAAGGCAAAAGGAAAAAACAAAAACAATGAATACTGGAGAATAGGGATAGATAAACCTGTTGAAAAGAGTACTGAACAAAATAGAGAACTGCAGACAATTATTAAGTTAAATAATAAATCGTTAGCAACTTCAGGTAATTATCGTAAATTTTTTGAAAAAAATGGTGTAAAATACTCTCATACCATTAACCCCAAAACCGGCTATCCTGTAAAACATAATCTTTTAAGTGCTACAGTTATAACCGACGATTGCATTACAGCAGATGCCTATGCAACTGCTTTTATGGTTCTGGGACTTGATAAAAGTATAAGGATTGTAAAAAATAATCCTGAATTAGATGCATATTTTATTTGTTCTGGTAAAAATGGTGAATATCAGGTTTACTATACTGAAGGGATAAAGAAACTAATACTAGAAAATTAAGAACATAGCTTCGCAAATTGATTAATAAAATATGAACCACAGATTTCACAGATAACAAATCAGTGAACGGCGAAGCCCTCACGAACACCTTAAAAATTTAAAAATAAAGTGAGTAAATCTGTATAATCTGTGGTTTCTTTTAGTATTTTTGTTTATTTTATAGTAGTTACACTCATTGCTTTGTCCCGCATTGTCACTATCATTCCTTGCTATTCTGCATCAGAAAAACGGTTAAACGCTAACATTACCCTTTTATGAATTTTATAGCGGTTTGGTTGACGTAGCCGAATGATCAATATACCAGAATGAGATTGTTCACGATACTGTGCAAAACCTTTGTCAGTTGTTATTAAAAGACGCTGTTCTTGGCGGGTTAATTCCCAGAGTTCTGTATCTTGCGATCCTTCGTATTTACTGCCCCTAATGTCTTGAACATCGTGTCCAACCCTTCTCAATTCACCAACTGTCATAAGAGGAATGTTCTAATCCACTATAATTTTCATAACTTAACCTCCTCAATAGGAGAGACATACTCCTCTGCCAATGAAGCAGCATATTCAAGGCAAGCCCAAATATCATCACGCTTAAGCGAAGGATATTCCTTTAAAAGTACGTCTATTGTATCTCCATTAGCTAACATCCTAACAATTTGATGAACAGGGATACGAGTTCCTTTAACACAGGCTTGTCCATGACAAATGTGTGGGTCTATAGAGATTCGTTCATTCATACTAATTACTCCTTTCTAATTAAGTAATGGTATATAACGTATTAGAATTGCATACAAAAATAGGGAATAATTTTTCAATTAAAAATTATTTCACAGTGATAAATGTAAATTATTACTTACTTTTATCATCTCATATTTATTTATCTCTTAATGAAGTCCTCATTCAATATAATTACAATTTTTCTTTGCTTTATTTCATACCAAAGTTTTGCTGAGCAACAGGCGAGTATTAATAACACAGAAATTATTTTTTCTTCAGATGAAATAAATATTGAATTTCCGAAAATTATTCTAAAAGATATTGAAACTAAGATAAAAATAATACTCAACAACCCTGAGCAAATAAAATTATATGACAAGAAGGAAATCAAAATATTTTTTAATGATAAATTGATTAAATTAGAGGTAAGCAACGGAATAGCAACTTTGCGTCATAAATTTACTTCAAAGAAAAAAATTACTATTAAAATTGCTCATTTTATCTATTCAAGAACAGTAAATCCTATACCTCTCTGGCTGTCTATTTTACCCCCTTTGTTAGCTATACTTATTGCCTTATTGTTTAGAGAAGTTTATACAGCATTATTTATTGGCATACTGTCGGGCACTTCAGTCATTTATTTTTATCAGGAGCAATCAATTTTTATAGCTTTTTTTAAGGGTTTATTTGCTGTTGTTGATACTTATATACTTCAGGCAATGAATGATGCGAGCCATTTATCAATTATTATTTTTTCTATGTTAATTGGAGCAACGGTTATTTTAATTACAAGCAATGGAGGAATGAAAGGAGTGGTAAATAAACTTTCAAAATATGCAAATACTGCTAAATCCGGACAATTAGTTACCTGGCTTTTAGGAATTATTATCTTTTTTGATGATTATGCAAATACGCTTGTTGTGGGAAACACTATGCGTCCCATAACCGACCGGCTTAAAATATCCCGTGAAAAATTAAGCTATTTAGTTGATTCAACTGCTGCTCCCGTAGCGGCAATAGCATTTGTAACAACATGGATTGGTGCAGAATTAGGATATATTGAAAATGCTATCAGCAATATTGCGCCTATAAGGGAAAGCGAAGGGGTTTTTTCTATCTTCATAAGCTCATTGCAGTACTCATTTTATCCGATTTTCACACTTATTTTCATTTTTATTTTGATAATGAAGAGCAGGGACTACGGACCTATGCTAAGGGCAGAAAAAAAGGCAAGAACATCTGAAATGGCTTCCGATATACCTGTGAAAAGTAAAGATGAAGAGTTTGAAGTAATAGAAGCAGTTAAAGAAGCAAAGCCCAGATGGTTTAATGCAGTAATTCCTATTGCTTTTATTGTTTTTACTACTATTATTGGATTATTTTATTCGGGATTTTGTGCCTGTAAAGAAAAATTATGTTCATTATCTGTTATTTCAGATGACAGTTCATTTATAACAATATGGAATAATCTTCAGTTTCTTCATAATACACCGGATAGTTTCTTTGAAAAATTAGGAACTGTTATAGGAGCTTCAGACTCATATTCTGCCCTTCTATGGGCTTCGCTCTTAGGCTTGTGTATAGCTATATTATTGACTGTTTCGCAAAGGATTATGAATATTAAGAGAACTATTGTAGCTGTATTACAGGGTTTTAAAACTATGTTAGGAGCTATTCTAATATTAATATTAGCATGGGCATTGGCTATTATTACAGAAGATATGCACACTGCTGATTTTATTACAGGTTTGATGGGACAAAATATAAGTCCGTGGCTAATCCCGGCTATGACGTTTATTCTTGCATCATTGGTTGCATTTTCAACCGGTTCTTCCTGGGGGACTATGGCGATTCTTTATCCGTTAATGTTACCATTGGCATGGAAAGTATGCCAGGCATCCGGCTATAATTACGATAGCTCTATGATGATATTTTATAATGTTGTTTCATGCGTATTGGCAGGAAGTGTTTTAGGCGACCACTGCTCTCCGATTTCCGACACTACAATATTAAGCTCACTGGCAAGCTCGTGCAATCATATTGACCACGTAAAAACTCAATTACCTTATGCAATAACTGTTGGAGCAGTAGCAGTCATCTTTGGAACTATTCCGGCTGCTTTTGGAATTTCTTCATTCATATTAATGCCGGTCGGAATAATTGCTTTATATTTTATAGTTGTATTGTTTGGGAAGAAGGTAGAATGAGATTTTGTTATTGTTATTTTTCTCCGGCTTTTTGCAAAATTTTATTGTACAGTTTGCTACCAATCCAAAATCCTGCTTTGGTTCTCAGATTGTCCATTGTTTCTTTTACGCTGTCAATAAGTTTTTTCTGTTTAGCTAAAAGCAAAATACCAAGTAAGCCGGTAATCGGCAAACCAAACTGTTGGGCTATGGTTCTTCCTTTTTTTTCATCAATTAACAGCAAATCGGCATTAAGTTCAACAGAAAGCGATATGGCTTGCGCTTCACCCTTTTCTAAAATATCAGATAAATCGTTGTAAAGGTTAAGGTCAGAAAGCTGTTTAATTGTAATCTGTTTGTTATCAAAAAATGAATTTACTTCCTGCTGATAATTGGTAAGCAACAGCAATTCATCTTTAACTGCCTGCGGGATTAGTACTTGATTGAATAGTCCGGTTAAAATATCAATCCTGTCAACGATAATAAGCCCGGATAAGATAGATGTATCGCTTATAATTATCATTTCAACAAATTGAGTTTTTGCAAATTGTTTAAATCGGTCTCTAAATCGTCTTCATTGTAAGCCAAAGGAATTTTATCCATGTCTTCGGGTACAGGTATATTGTGTTTCCTAAAAAACTGCTTCATTTTTGCCACCTCAATGGGGCTAAGATATGTTTCATTGATAAAACTATCAGCTTCCGTTTTATTATAAGCAATCTGAACTTTGTCGGGCGAAAAAAGCGAAAGAAATGTTTTTACTTTTTCGTAAATGTTTTCTTCAATATTTAAAGTTAATGTTCTCATAAGGATGTTTTTTTTACAAAAATACTATTTATTCAAATAATATACCTTTGCAAAGTAGTAAAATTAATAATTATTTTGCAAAGATGAAAAAACAAACAGTTAAACTTAAACCCAAACAGGCAAAATATTATATTTTTTTTTTAAAAATCAAGGCAAAAAAAGTATTAAAAAAAAGACCTAACAGGTTTTTGAAACCTGTTAGGTCTAAACGCCACTGCTTTTAAAAAGGGCAAATAATTGTGGGTTAAATAGTCAAATTATTCTTCAATTCTTTTTAAAATACCATTTTCAAAATGCAAACTAAAACCAAAACCATAGTACCAGTCTTCATAAACACCATATTCAGTAGTTGTTTTACTTGTCCAAAAAGGTTTTCCCCAAGCTGTCTTACACATTTCTTTTGACATTCCTATTGTAACTTTTCTTTGGGCAATTAATTTCCCTTTACTTTGCCCAAATTTGCTAATGCAATATTGCAGATGTTTTTGTTTGGTAATTTTTTCTTTTTCTATCCTTTCTTGCTCTTCCTTTTTTCTTTTAGCTTCTAATTCTTCTTGTTTTAATTTCTTTTCATCTTCTCGTTTTAAGTAAATATCTTCAAGAATAAAATGCAAATTCCATTCACTATCTTCCAATTTATCTATTAAAACTGTTTGATCATTATCGTTTTTTAAAATATAATAAATTTTATAATGGTTTGTTTTTTTACCACTATAATCCAAGTTAAGCAGATTTACCTCACAAGTCCATTTACTTAATGAAGGAATAATAATTGTTTTTCCAGTAGAAGCATCTATAGTTTCTTGTTCATATTTATTGAATGCTAAAAAAGTTTTTCCATCATAGAGTTGTTTTTGTTTAATAAAATATGGAACTAAAATAAATCTACCATGACTTAAAGAATAAACAGTATCATTAGTTTTATTATCTTTTAAAACATACACCGGTACATTAGAAATATTAATAACTCTTCCAAAATTTGTACACCTATAATCAGTTTTAAATCCTTTTTTTTCAAAATCATCAAGTTTCATTTTAAATTTAGACATAAGATTTATGATATCATTCTCGCCATACACATCTAATACAGTATAATATTTATCACTTACTTCTTTACTATTTACAATACAAGGCCCACCACCATATTTACTTGGTATAGTACCATAACAAAAAGGTTTGTAAACAAATGTAACAATACTATCTAATTCACTTTCGATGCTTTCTTTATTTGGTAGTAATTTTTGCTCTTTTTCACAAACATTACCTACTTTTTTACAATAAAAAATATTAGGAGAAGTTGAAAATAAAAATGGTCTAATATCACAAGTAACATAATTTGACGGATTAGAAAATGGAGGAAGATAAAATTGCAATCCAATATATTGTTTATAAAATAATTCCATACTAGTAGGATAATTAGGATCATATCCAATATAGTTATCATACGTTTTCGAACGATCAAAATATTTAAAGTTATTCAAACTATCATATATTGGTGGTTTTAAAACCTCAATTACTTCCGTTTTTTCTATTTTTCCTATTGTAACTTGTGAATAAAGAACTCTTGTCACATTTAGAATAAGTAATAAACTTAATATTAATTTTGCTTTCATTCCGATATTTTTATAAATTATAAATATATATTTATTATGGTTACTATAATTGTCCAACAATTAGTGATTTAATTATTTCAATTATATTATGTGCAGCAATTCTGTTTAATACAGTATGATTTAAGGTTGGACTCCAAAAGCTGCTAATCCAGAGTGTATGATAATCATAGTTTTTTGCAATCTCATCTACCTTTTTTACCGTATTCCCTCCAGTTCTTGTAGTACAAATTATTATATCACAACCTCCTAAATTTTTATCTGCTTCTTTATCTACTAATTTTTTTATTGTTTCTTCATTAAGCATTCTGCTATTAGGATCTCCTTGACTTTCAATACCTATTTTTATATTACCTATTTGTATAGTTACTAAAATATCTTTACTATAATCAATATCCGTTATAGATGGTTTTGCTTTAGGAAAATTTACAATAAGCATTTTACACACTTTCTTTATCGTCTCTGATTTTCCTTCATTGGCTCTACCATAAATAGCAATAATCGTTTTTTTCATTATTAAGATTTTTAAAATTTTAAATTTTTATTTTAGTTTTGTTAATTTTTAACACAGAGTTCACAGGGAATACAGAGAGCTACACAGAGTTTAAATTTCCATTTATCTTTTTCTGTGAACCCCATACTTTCATTTAACTTACTTTAGGTATCGCTATACACCCGTGCATGGTTGAAGTCAGATGGAAACTACACGCCCCGAAGGGCGCATTTCCTGACTTTTCTCCATGCACTTGAAACTAGCGATTTTAAAGTAAGAGAAACGTTAGCAACGCAATTTTTTGTTTTTTTCTTATATTTAAAATGTAAATATAATTAAAAAATAAATAAAAAAGAAATTTACAAAGTTATGTCCTTAATATCCCCCAGCATTTATATACTCATTCAATTCATCAATGGAAAATTCAAAATCAAAAGCATCGTTAAGCTGGTAGTAGTTTCCAATATCATAAGTATATCCATAAGCAAACTTTGCAAGTTGTAAACGGGTATCTTCAAAATCAAATAAAAGCATAATTTCTTTAACCTGTGAACAAAGTAAGCAATTAGCGCCAATAACCTGCTTTGCGATTGTTAGCTTGCTGTCTTCAAAAGTTTTAGAAGCAATTGATTGCTTAACATTTAGAAACTCCGGCTGAGACATTGGAATTGGGCATCCAACAGAGCCCGTATAACCGGTAACATAAACTACTGTTTCAGTAACAGGAGCGGGTGCAATAATATGTCCTGTAGTAGTAGTTGTTGTAGTTGTTGAATAAGTAGTTGTTACGTCTGAAGTGGTTTGACCTTCACTTACATTAATGTTTAAGCTAACCCCTGTTTCATTTCCACTAACACCCATATTAATAGAAACATTTTCTCCTGCCGGTTGAATACCGCCACCCTGAACAGTTGTTGTAGTTGTTTCAGAAATAGTTACAGTTGCAACAGGTGGAGGGGTTAATGTATAAACAATTGCTGTTTGAGTAGGCGGAGGCGGTGGTGCTTGTGCAATAGACACTTCACTCATAAACCTCATTACATACTCTCCTTTTTTGTTCCTCTTTACGACAAATGTATATTCATTGCCGGGCGTCTGGAAGTAGATTGATTTGTTAAGTTCTCCCAGGTTTTGATTCTCAAAAATTATTTTTGCCTTATAATTAGGTGCATTAAGGTCAGTAATTTTTACATTAGTCTCGGGATTAGCATTTTGTCTTATCCCGTTAAGAATTACAGAAAAACGTTCACCCTGTTCGGTAAAAATAATTATGTTTGAATTTTGGGCATTTACATTAATAAACATAAATCCCATTAGTAAAATTGATAATAAAGTTTTCATAATTGTTAAAGTTTAGTTGTTTAAAAGAAATTATTTAATTTTATCGTTCAAACTTACATAATAAATAGCTTAAATAAAAAAATTACAATGAAAAATTATAATTTAATCAAAAGGAAATAATTAATTTTGTAAAATGTTCACATTAAAAATTATTTTGCTTTCTATTGGTTTAATAGCCATTGCTGTTGTAGGATTAGCAACCGGTATTCTTTTAAAAAAGAAAGGAAAATTTCCTAAAACATCTGTAGGACATAATCCAGAGATGAGAAAACGCGGAATCACCTGTGCGAAATGTGAAGAAGAAAAACAATGTGCTGATATTAAGAAAGATTAGGCTCTTACGATTTCATTATTGCCAACCCCGATACGCTCATTCTTCGCTATGGGGCAGGCATGTTAACGATAATTTTGTTTGAATTAATAAACAAGTCGGCAGTTGGCAATTGGCAGTCGGCTGTCGGCAGTCGGCAAAAATTGCATACTGCTGGTTGTTGTGGACTGTGGACTGTGGACTGCCGACTGAAGATTGCCGACTTGAAAAATATGCGAAGTACAATGAAATTATTAATTACAAAACAATAAACATTGAAATTCCGATACAACAAATTAACCATTATTCCTTATTGAGACATTCCCGCTAAAAGCGGATTTAATTCAAATTTCAACATTTGAAATAATCTAGTGATAAGTTAACAATAAAATGACGTATAGATTGCTTCGTCGTTCCTCCTCGCAATGACGTCATTGCGAAGCCGACGAAGGAGGCTGAAGCAATCTCAATACGAGGAATTAAATTTAACATAACACTAGATTACTTAACCAAAAGACTATTTGAAATTATAATGCTTTTTTATGTTCTTTGTAATATCCCAGACACATTTTAATCCTGGTTTGAAACTTACAAAATCACCGGCTTTTAAAGTATAATTTCCTTCATCAGTTTCAACTGTAACTTCTCCTTCTAATAT
>SDBV01005405.1_pt1 | contig 18057 bp, 18 predicted proteins | sample 2277081 | NCBI WGS metagenome assembly SDBV01 (sample SAMN10402039, study PRJNA504765) | marine sediment metagenome | isolation source: marine sediment core GS10_PC15, 223 cmbsf | place: Arctic Ocean: Southern Knipovich Ridge | collected 2010 | reverse complement strand
GGTCCACCCCTACAATCCGCCATAGGCGGATTACACCAAACAGGTACAAATAAATTGTTAATATACCAATCCTTCGATATGCTCAGGACAAGTAATTCGGATGTTTACGCATAATCTTGGTTAATATTTAACGGTTATAAAAGGGAGGACAGTATGAGCCCAAAGGCAGTGGTCGAGGAGCTTAAGCAGTCTATTGGCGAGGAGTGGGTAAGTGATAATCCCTGCGACCTTGGCTGCTACGCCAAGGATTTCACTATAGTCCCCGGGAGCATGCCTGATGTCATCGTCCTGCCCAAGACAACAGAGGATGTCCAGGCAATAGTAAAGATAGCGGGTAAACATCAGTCCCCGGTAGTTCCCCTGAGTACCGGCTTTAACCACGGGGGGCTGGCCATACCCCGGCGGGGAGGGATTGTGATGGACCTGAGGAGAATGAACGAGATAGTGGATATCGATGAGGAAGGGATGACCGCCACGATCCAGCCCCATGTGCGACTGAGGTCTCTCTGGCTTGAGGCGCAAAAAATATCTACGGTAGACGGACTTACGCTCAAACCCGCCCTTCCCCTATCATTTGCCAGCGTCTCGGTTCTGTCAAATTATGTCTCCCGGGGTGGTGCCGGCTGGATCATTAAATATGGATGGAACGCTGAGCTTATTATCAATATGACTTGGGTTCTGCCCAATGGGGAGATATTGAAGACCGGGCCTGCCGGTATTCCCAATGTGGGCAATGTGGGTATCCAGTACGGGCCCGGACCCGATATCGCCGGGATGTTCATAAATGCCGATGGTAATTTCGGCATCTGCACTGAGATGACGATAAAGCTCTTCCCCGAGCATCAGTACGAAAAGACCTTCATTGCCCCATCCTTTGCAGAAGAAGAACAGGCACTTGAGGATGTCGTCAATGCGCTCTATGAACTTGCCAAGGAGGATATCTGCGGACTTACCTACAAGAGCAACCAGGGGGCGATGGCGATAACTTTAGGTGGGCTTACTGACTCCGATCCGGCAACCCTCTTGGATGCCACGCAGAAGCATTATCTTATTATCATCATTCAAGGACTCACACAGGAGGAGCTTGATCTCAAAGAGAAAATAGTAACGGAAATAACCCAGAGGAACAATCTGTCCCTTGCTGAGCCAGAAGCCATGGGGATGGGTGACCTGGCATCTCCCATGCCCTTTAAAGCAGGGTTTGAGGTTACCGCGAACTATGTTACCGGTTTCCGGGGTGCATTTCAGTTTTTAGCCGGGATTGTCAAGCTGGACAAGATCCCCCAATTGCATAAGGAATACAAGAAGCTTATTGCCCGATTCTGTAAGGATCCCTTGGAAAAAGCAATGGCAGCATGCTCCATTCAGGGGCCGTCTCCCTTCGCCCGCTGCGGCACTTATGAGATAGACTGGTGGTGGGATCACGGAGACCCCGAGGCAGTGAAAAGGGCAACCGAGATGGTTCGCAAGACCGGTGAGCTGCTGCTCAAACACGGCGTTCCCCTGTTCCGGAATATGCACGGCCTGGGCGAATTCTACCTGCCCCAATGGGGTATCTACTACGAGATCCTAAATAATCTCAAGGTTGTCATGGACCCAGAGAGCATCATGAACCCCGATATTATACCTATTGGTAAGGATTATATGCCAGGGAATAGCAGGGAGTAGCAAGGAGTAGCGGGGAGTAGCAGGGAATAGCAGGGATTTTCCCCAAAAGACAGGTAATAAAAAAAGAGGGAGGAATAAGGATGGCTACTGGAGCAAAGATAGCGAGAAATATCAGGCCTCTGTCTGAATACCGGAATGAGGCGCATCGGTGCATCCGCTGCGGGATGTGCCGGATGACTAACCCGGATTTCGTGGCGAGCCATAAATACTCCGACAACTGCCCGCGGGGAACCCGACATATGTTTGAATCTTTCTTCGGCTCTGGAATCTATGAGATCGCCCGGGCCCTGACCGCGGATCCCCCTGAGCTCGAGGTAAATGAAAGATTAAAACAGATCATCTGGACCTGCACGGTCTGCGGAAATTGCCAGGATACCTGTAACTCCATAAAGGGGCTCGAGCCCGCAAATACAATGATGGCCCTGAGAGAATTCCTGATAAGGCAAGGCACCCCCCTATTCAAGGAGCATGAGGCATTAATAAAGAGTATCATAAACTATGATAACCCGTGGCTCTCTCCCCGGGCTACTCGGGGGAAGTGGGCAAGGAAACTTAAGGATATAGAGATCAAGGACGCCGGTAAAGAGAAGGTAGAGGTGCTCTATTTCCCGGGATGTAATGCCTCCTATGTTGCGGAGATGAACCCGGTAGCCGTGGTCTCGGCCAAGATCTTAGATCTCGCCGGGGTGGACTTTGGGATCCTGGGGAACCAGGAGAGATGCTGCGGAAGTACCGCCTTCCGGATCGGAGCCGTGGATTGGTTTGAGGACTATAAAAAGAAAAACATTGAGCAGCTCAACAGCCTTGGAATCAAAACAATGGTAACCGCCTGTGCCGGATGTCATAGCACCTTCTCCCACAGCTATGCCGGGGAGTTGGACTTCGAGGTGGTCCACATTGTCGAGTATCTGGAGAGAATGATCAATGAAGGCAAACTAAATTTCAAAAAGGAACTGGGGATGAAGGTTACCTATCACGACCCCTGTCATATAGGCAGGTATAGTGGGATCTATGACCCACCCCGGAATGTGCTCCAGGCGCTCCCGGGGGTGGAGTTCAAGGAGATGGAGCGGATTCGGAACTACTCCTGGTGTTGTGGCTCCGGTGGGGGGGTAAAGAGTGCTTATGGCGACTTTGCTCTCTGGAGCGCCCACCAGAGGTTGGAGGAGGCCCGGGAGGTCGCCGGGGCGAATATAGTGGTCAGCTGCTGCCCATTCTGCGAGATAAACCTTGGGGATGCCGCCAAAGCGGTTGGGATGGAGGTCCTGGACCTTATGGAGTTGGTGGATAGGGCTCTGGGAGATTAAGATGAGTCCAAAGTATGTAGTGCCCGATGAGTATAAAGAAGTAGACATCACCAAGAGGGGGTGGTTCTACGATTGGTGCACCACCGAAAACCTGGAGGGCGCTTTGCAGGAGCTAAGGAAGGTGGTGGGTGAAGAATGGGCCACCAATGACCTGACTATCATGAACAATTACTCGCGGGATGAGAGCACAGTAAAGCAGGTAAGGCCTCATATCGTTACTCTCCCCTCATCTACTGAGGAGGTGTCCGGGGCATTGAAGGTAGCATATAAACGCAATATCCCGGTAACCGTGGGTTCCTGCCGGATAAATCAGGCGGGAGAATGCATTCCCCGGAGGGGAGGGATCATGCTCGACCTGGTGAGGATGGATAAGATATTAGAGCTTGATGAGGAAGGGATGTATGTTACTGTCCAGCCATTTGTCACCTGGGCCGATCTTCAGATTGAGGGAGAGAAGTTGGGATACTGGGAGGGAAGGGCTCTTTATGGTTGTAAGCCTGAGGCTCCGGCCTCCGCCTCGGTTTTGGCTAATACCCTGGGCTATGGCCTCTCCTTCCATAACATCTGGTATGGGTTTGGCCCTAATCGAGTGGTTAGTATGACCTCGGTCCAATCCGATGGGACGATAGTGAAGTTGGGCTCGGAGTCCATCCCCAACGCCGGAAAGATCGGGGGAGCTCAGGGCCCCGGGATGATGCTCGCTCAAATGCATTGCATGATGAGAGGAAGAATGGGGATTGTAACTGAGCTTACCGTGGAGATCTTCCCCTGGGGTAAGTATAGAAGATACTATACATTTAACACTGCGGAGAAGAATTTCTTCGGGCATATAGATTGGTGGTACAAAACAGCGAGGCTTGACCTCCTCTCGATGTTCATTGCTGATGCGGAGCCGGCTACCTGTATTGCTCAGATAATGACCCCCACATATCAGGAGGCCGAGCAGATGCTAACAATGATGGAAGCAGCGGGGCTCTATTCCACCTGTGTGTGGATAGGTATAGTTAGCGCCGATACCCAGAAGGAGCTTGATGCCAAGTGCCGGATGATAGAGAAGGTTAGTGAAGAAACTGAGGGTGCACCTGCGCTGGCGGATCTTTCTACTGCCATGGGAGGCATTAGTCCCGAATTGTTTTTAGGAAGAATTGGGGGAATAGCTCAGTTCATGAGGAAGACGAGGAACACTATAAACTATATGAGGCAGAGGGAGACCGAGTGGTACTCTGCCTCCTGGATCCACCCGGGTAATGCCCCCAGGTATTATGAGACTCTCCTTAATGCCGGAAGGCAACACTTAGGCGAGAGGGACCCCCGGGCGGAGAGGGAGAATAAGTCTCACTTCCGGGATGAGGATACTGAAATGTATATGTGTACTTATTTCGGGGGCAGAGTGATAATCTTTGAGCGGGATTACTGTCAGGCTAATAGCTCCCCCTATGAGTTTTATAAGTCCCGGGGTTTTATCGAGCAGGCATCCTACGAACAATATAAGCAGGGGATGACTGGTGGATGGAGGTATGCTAAGAGAGGATCGGTATGGGAGAAGGTAGACAGTAGTATTAAGGAGGTATTTGACCCTAAGAATATCCTCAACCCTGAATACGATGGATTGATCGAGGATATGGTTTACGGAGGCAAGGCTTATTAGATGACCGGAGTAGGGGCCGACGTCCCTGTCGGCCCGAATAAGAGTGGATACTGAGGTCCACCCTTACAATCCGCCTGAGGCGGATTTCTAACGGGGTAAAGAAGATAATGGCCGGAGAGAGGCTTATTGCATTAGAGAGGATAGTAGGTAAAGGTAATGTTAGTACGGATCCGGACAACCTCACTACCTACTTCAAGTCGAAGGCCAAGGCGCCAAATTTAACTTTAGTCACTCCCACTGAAGGCGGCCAGGTTCAGGAACTGGTAAGGTTCGCCAGCACGCACAGTATCCCCATTTATACGGTAAGGGATAAATATTGCTCAGAGGAGATCGCCTCTAAGCAGGGGCTCCTTCTTGATTCGAGTAAAATGAACCGGGTCTTTGAAGTAGCCTCGCTCAACCTCCATGCCATTATTGAACCCGGGGTTACCTTTCCTCAATTGATAAAGGAGATCAAGCTCGGTGACGAGAACCTAAAGGTGGCCCTGCCCGTAGCGGCAGATTCCCCCTCCGTATTGCATAATTATATGAGGCGTAATGTCACCTTGCTCTCACCAACCCTGAGGGGAAGAACGATAATTGTCTCTAACTACCACATAGTTCTTCCTAATGAAGGGGAGATATTCAAGAGCGGCTCCCATAGCATCTCTGAGCAGGACCACATTCCTGACTGGCCCGGGACCGGTGGTACGGCAGCCTCCATTGCCTTTTATGGGATGGATGATGCCCTCGGTATCCCGATTAAGGCAGTAATCTGGGTGTTTCCTGTACAAGAGTGCAGAAAGACAGTAGCTATCGGCTTCCCTGATATCGCTAAGGCCAGGTCATTTTTGCAGGATAACTGCCGTAAGGGTAGATTCATCGAGGCCTACGCTGCCAACAGCCTGTTTCTGGCAGTAATTCTATCCCGTGATGGTGCGGACATCGAGAAGACCAAAAAAGAACTTCCTCCCTGGACCGTAGCCGGAAGCCTCGAGGGATCCGAGGAATTAGTGACGGTTACCAAGGAAGTCCTGGACGAGTCTGCTAAAGGCCTGGAAGGAAAGGAGATAAAGGGAGATTATCTTGAGTTTATCTCCTCCTCGATGGAGCGTCCCTGGTATGTATGGGATCGGGATACCTATAAAGGTGCCTCTTACTGCATTCCTTTCTATACCCTTTTCCGGAGAAGCTCTGAGTTTGACGAACTCTTCAGGACCTCTATCAAGGAAAAAGGATATCCAGCTGGGGAAATTGGACAACTCCTTATACCCATGAAGCAAGCCCGGTCTCTCTACTGCGAGTATGACCTCTACTTCGAATCGGGTAAGGAGAAGAAATATGAGAAGGTATACAATTATTCCTACGAGACATTAGTGAAGGCAGGGGCATTCGTAGATAGACCTCAGGGAAAGATAGCCGAGCTAATCTACTCGGAGAACCCAAGGATGTGGGAACTGCAGAAAGGGATCAAGAGCAAGCTTGACCCGGCCGGGATCTTAAACCCCGACCAATTCATTGCTAAGGAACTGTGAATCAGGGTCAAACCCTAAATTCTATAAGCTGAGAGGCAATGCATCTTCAATAGGATTTTGAAGGTGAGAGTGAAATGAGAAAGAATAGAAACATTAAGGAAATTGACCATCTTTTTCCAAAAATCAAGGAATATTTGAGAAAAGTTTATGGCGATAAATTAGAGGCGATTATTCTTTATGGTTCCTTTGCCAAGAATAAGGCTACAGAAGATTCTGACATTGATATTGCAATTATCCTAAAAGAAGACATAAATCCTTCGAAGGAAGTAGATAAGATTAATGATTTTATCAGTGATCTTGGGCTGGAATACGATGAATTTATCACTCTCCTTCCTCTTTCCCTACAAGAGGTTGAAAATTCGATATGGCCTCTTTATAGAAGCCTACGCAAAGAGGGAATAAGATTATGAATGAAATAAAGGAATTGATTGGAAGAGCAAATAAATATTTGAGCTCAGCAAAGCTGCTTTTAGATAACGAGGACTTTGACTCTTCTGTATCAAGATCATACTATGCAATGTTTTACGCCACAGAAGCCATTCTTTTGACGAAGGAGTTGCAATTTTCATCTCATAAGGGTGTGATTTCTGCATTTGGGCAACACTTCGTGAAAACTGGTATTATCCCACAAGAGATGAGAAGATGGCTGCAGAAGGCTTTTGATACGAGACAAAGAGGGGACTATTCATTTCGCTCGGTGATAGAAAAAGATACAGCTATTCGGATATTGGGGCAAGCAAATGAGTTTGTGGTCCGGATTGTTGAATATCTTAAAAAAGAGAGTCATGAGATATGAGACCAACAGAACTCCTATATCCAGAACAAAGGCTTCAAAGCAAGCCAGGCACGAAGAAATTTTCCCTTTGGGGATTTGGGATTTGAATTATTAAGGAGACCTAATCGTGGAAGAGAGGAAAAGGTTTAAACAGGGAAGAAGGGAAAAGGGGTATTACGGGTATCTTCGGGATAGGTATAAGGAATTAATAGATAACAAGGAAAGAGAAGGGTATACCCCTGGGCTTAAGGGAATGGCCGGGGCCCCGGAATACGAGTTTGTTGACGGGCATGACTTTACCTCGTTCCTGGACTATCATGAGGAGACCGAGGGAAGGACACTTTTAGATTATCGCAAGCAGGCTTATTCCTGCCTGATCTGCCGGGTGTGTAACTTTGTGACCTGCTACCGCCAGACGAGTGCCCGCTTTAACCTCATCTGTCCCAGCGGTGATAGATTTCGCTATGACAACTATTTTGGCCAGGGAAAGTTTCAGATGATAAGGGGACTCATCGATGGGGAACTCTCTCAACATTATCCCCCGGCTGAGCCCCTTAAACCAATCTTCAAGCCAACCGAGAGGTTTCTGCATGCTGTTTATAGTTGCACCATGTGTGGTGGCTGTGAGTCTCAGTGTAAGATCCAGAAGCTTCTGGAACCGATGCACGCTGCCAGAACATTACGGGAATGGTTGGTAGACAATGGAATAGGCCCGTTGCCTGAGCATCAAGCCCTGTTCAAGAACATGGCGAATTATGATAACCCCTGGGGAGGGGCACGGACAGCCAGAACCAGATGGATCCCCAAAGGACTTAAGGTTAAGGAGCTGGGGGAGGGCAAAGAGAAAGCCCCGGTTCTATACTATGTTGGCTGCACCGCCGCCTATATCCAGCCTATTCAGTATGTGGCCGCTACTACTGTCCTGAATCTCCAGGCTGCCGGGGTAGACTTTGGAATCCTGGGTCGCCGCGAGGTCTGCTGCGGTTCCACCATGCTCCGGCTCGGTGATCGGAGGGGCTTTGAGAAATATCGGGATCGGAATTTGGAGGTGTTCGAAAAGCTTGGGTTAGAGACAATCGTTACCTCCTGTGCTGGTTGTGTCAGTACTTTGAAGGAAGAGTATGCCGATAAACTTAAATGCGAGGTCCTCCATATAGTTGAGTACCTGGAAAGGCTGATCTCTCAAGGAAAGATCAAACCGAAGAATAAGGTGGAGATGAAGGTCACCTATCACGATCCCTGCCATCTGGGGAGGTATTGTGGGATCTATGATCCCCCCCGCAGTATCTTAGCATCTATCCCGGGATTGAAATTAATCGAGATGGAAAGGATCAGGGAAGACTCTTACTGTTGTGCGGCCGGGGGAGGGGTAAGAACCGCCTACCCGGAATTTGCCTCCTGGGCTGCTAACCAGAGACTGACTGAGGCAAGGGAGACCACCGGATGCGAAGTTGTGGCCACTGTCTGTCCCTTCTGTGAGGAGAACCTGACCGATGCGGCCAGACCCTTAGATATGAAGGTAATAGATGTTAACCAGTTGCTCTGGGATTCCCTGAAGTAATCGTCCTTAAGCTTAGATTATGCGTGAACACCCGAATTTTTGGTATATTAACAACCCCTTCCATAGGCTCAGGATAAGTCGACCAGATTGCTATTGGTTATTCGTCATTCGGTTTCGCTGCTCGTTTCGTTTTTCCCTTCGACAGGCTCAGGACAGGCGTCATTAGGTTGTGTTTTTCCTTAGCCGCTTTACGAATCCCGAGACTAGCTGCGCAACCACAACCGATTGACATAACCGATATCTTGCAGAGTCTGCCAGCTACTAAAAGGTCACTACTATAAATTGAACTCCTGCATTTAACACATTATTTGGGAATAACTGATATTGGGATTTGAATACTATGTCTTTTCCGGAACTTCTAAAACAACTGAAGAGTAAAAATATTAAATTGAGGATGGAGGCGGCCAGGAGCCTGGGAGAGACAGGGGACCGAAGGGCGGTCGAACCTTTACTGGAGGCCCTTAATAATGATAAAGATCTCGCACGAGATATTATATGTGCCTTGGGAAAGATCGGTGATCCGCAGGCCACAACTCCACTTCTCCGGCTTCTTACGGATGATGACCCCCGTTTGAGGGGACAAAGTGCCGAGGCTCTGGGGGAGATCGGCGATGGAGTAAGGGTGGTTGAGGCATTGCTTAAAACACTGGAGGATAGAAATAATACTGTTCACTGGCATGTCGCCTGGGCCCTGGGGGAGATCGGGGATAAGCGGGCAGTAGAGTCCCTGCTCAACTGCCTTAACGATAACGACCGCCGGAGATGCTGGCATGCCGCCTGGGCCCTGGGAAAGATTGGTGACCGCCGAGCGGTAAAACCATTAATTACCTTGCTCCAGGACCGGGAAGCGATAGTGCGCCGACACGCGGCTCTATCCCTGAAGAGATTGAAAGACCAAGAAGCAACGGAAGCCTTAATCTCCTGTCTTGACGACCCCGATGGTGAGGTCAGACATTTTGCGACCGAGGCATTACTAACTATCGGCAGGCCAGCTGTTAGTAGTCTAAAGAAAAAACTAAGACAAGCAGAAGAAGATGTGAGCCATAAGATAAAGTGGATTCTGGAACAGATGGGTAATAGCGAAACTTATACAGAACAACAAGAATAATTGCTTATAGGGTAGTATTGTAAATAAAGACAGATGAATAAATTCTAAGCACCAATAAGGTAAATCCTAAGCACTAAATTCTAAATTCTAAATAATTTCAAATGATCAAAATCCAAAACTTAAAACAAAGAACCCCTCACCTCATTCCTCTCCCCACAGGGGAGAGGAAGTAATAACCAGCAAAAGTTCCCTCTCCCCAACGGGGAGAGGGGTAGGGTGAGGGGGATTTGTTTAGGATTTGGTATTTAGAATTTATCAGCATAATGATGTATGAAATATTATACCAACTATTTAAGACGCTTTATATAGATAGGAGCTTTTATGAAGAAGATCAAGACATGGGCCCTGTCGATAAGTCTGCTGGGCTTAATAATCTTCTTAGTAAACTCATCCGACTTAAGGGCAGAGACTCCGGAAAAAGCTGAACCCCCCCCTATCCTGGCCCGTAAGACCATTGCCCGAACCCATGAGCCCGTGATCGTCCCCGGGAATTATCTGACTGATTGTTTGGGGAAAAAGATTGATAACCTGCGGCTCTATGCCTACCTGAACAACACGCTCCAGCCCATCCCTTATCAGGTAGATGAGTACTCGGAGAAGGGGGAATTCGTTTATACTGGGGGAAAGGAGGCCAATCCGGGGGATGGCAATGGTCTTCTGGATGATGTCGATGAGCTGGTTCTCTGGAGTGGGGACCTGGGTGATAGAGTTTCCCGCGAGCAGTGGGTCGCCGGCTGCGATATTGCCCAGGAGATCGAGGTAATTGATCCCCTGACTGAGAAGAAAGGGTGGTGCTATCTCCTCTACTTCCCCTCCAACCCTCCTCCTGGTTCAACCCGGGACTATACCGATTACGACCCGGAGACGGATAGCTACACCGGGCCCCCTCCCTACAGTGGGCTCCACAAGCTTGCCTTCTGGACTAATAAGGGAAGACCCACCACGATCTACAATCATTATAGCCTCTGGAAAGAGACGGGTGGAAGTGAAAAGAATGTGGTCGATCATCTGGTGCTCAGGTTTGGACTTAGGTTTCTCTGGGGGAAGATCAAGGTGAACTTTGATGAAAGGAAATTGGTTGCTGAGACTCTTGCCTATAAATACGGGACGATAAGAGAGGTCAGGATGCAGGAGTTTTATATGATGCTCCCTCTGGGTCTTAAGAGCCCAACAATCAAGGGCCCCTGTTTCGGTTATGCCACCTACGCCCGATGCCCGATAATATTCAATATCCCGATAAATCCAAAGTATGTGATCACCGATATATCGCTGATGCTTGGCCATGACCTCAGCCCGGATGGCAAGGGGATGATCTTCTACAACTCCAACAATACCCAGGGCTTTTTATGTGATGGGAAGATGAGTGAGCAGGAGAAGAATTTTAATCCTGCCCCGGACAGGTGGCGCTTCTGGACCGGGCCCCCGGGTACCCTGGGACTGGGACTTTTCTGGGATGCCGAATTTGGGAAGCAGTTAGCGGAGAGGAGGGTTATCTATATAGATGATGAGAACAACCATGAGTATGATTTAGACTCGGTGCCCGAAGGAAATCGGCCGGTATATCCCGGACAGATTGGTGGTTATTACCAGACGAATATCTTCGGAGATTTGAAGGCGGGAAAATATGTACTGTATTTCGTTGAATATTGGCCACCCAATTTTGATATCTCCCAGGCTGAGGAATATATGAATATTCACGAGAAACCACTCCGGTTCAAAATAGGGGATAAAGAGGGAATATCACTTAACAGTATGCCCGTATCCCGGAAGAAGGTTGAGGAGTGGGAGAGGAATTATAAGAAGAGCTTTCGCTAAATTACCCGCCTGGAATCTCAATTCAGAAACAGCACTCCCCTGCCCTTCCCCTACCCTCCCTCCTCATTGGGATCAAATCTTTCCAGGCTGTCGAAAAACTCTCCAAAATAATTATTTTAAAAATCTTGACAAAGAATGCTTAGGTATGCTATGGTTTACTTTAGTTAGGAGGTATTGAAATGGCCCATAAGGAAGCATTTGCTACAAAACTTCCACCGGATCTCAAGCACTCTCTTGACGAGGTTTGCCGTAAGCTTGGGCTAAGGAAAAAATTCGTCGTTGAGACTGCGATCCGCGAGAAGATCGAAGACCTGCTTGACATCTACGATCTCGAAGAAGTTATCAGAGAAGGGACAAGCTTCCGTCCCTGGTCGGAGATCAAAAAGAAATGGCGAAAAAAAGGCCAATTGTAACCTATCAGGTCTTGGTTGAACGTAAGGCCGAGAGAGAAATGGAAGCCCTCCCGAAGGATATTTCCTCTTTGCTTGGTGAGGTCTTGGATGACCTCGGGAAGAATCCGAGGCCGCCCGGGGCGAAAAAGTTGACCGGCAAAGAAGGCTACCGGATCCGGAAGGGAGCCTATCGAGTTCTCTACACTATTGACGATTCATCACGCATAGTTCGTATCTATCGAATAGGCCATCGAAGAGAAGTCTACCGTTAAACCGCCACTAGACCAAATCAACATGTTTCCAAGGTTTGACATTGATTCTCTCCAAATAATCTACAAAATTGTTGACAACATTATTGTAGATTTGATATAAATAGATTATGCCTTTTACACTTCAACCTGCTGTAGGTGAAAATTTTATCGATCGGGAGGAAATCGTTAGAGAAATGATTGCCACCCTAACCAATAAAAATATAGTGATGGGTTTTGCCCTTGTAGGAAATCGCCGAATGGGGAAAAGTTCTATTCTCCGAGAAGTATATTCGATATTAGGTAAAGACAAAAGAATTGTCCCGGTCTATTTTTCTCTGTGGAGTTTGTTAGAAAGAACCGTTGAAGAATTCAGTAGGAGTTTAACTTTCTCTGTTTTGGAGGCATATAAAAAAAGATTATCATTAAAGTATCGTTTAAAAGATTTAATAAAAGTCCCTGCTCAAGAGCTGTTTGACTTCTTGAGAAGAATTGATGTGCGTATAAAAATATTAGAAAATTTAGAAATTTCTTTGTCAGAAAAGGGCTCTGGCAAAGATATTCCTCATCTTCTCAATGAAACTCTCCTGTTGCCAGAAAAATTAGCTGATGATACTGGAGCAAAATGCGTCATTCTATTAGATGAGTTTCCAAGTATTATGGAATTATCCCTCCAAAATGGAAGAATGGTAGGTGATACAATAATACGAAAGATAAGAACAATCCAGGAAAGTTATCGACGAACCACCATTTGTATATCAGGCTCAATAAAAAAGACCATGGAGATGACTGTGCTTTCTTCCTCATCACCGTTTTATCGGCAGTTTACTGTTAAAAATATTCTCCCTTTTGAAAGAGACAATGTGCGACTGCTCCTTGAGAAAAATCTCGGAGTAAAGTTGTCTCGAGAAGCTATAGATACTGCTTTAAATTTAACCAACGGAATACCCTTTTATCTACAGTTTATTGGACGCGGGCTAATAAGGTATAAGAAAAAAAATATTAACCCAAAAAAAATGAAGGAGGTCTTTCAGGAATTACTTAAAGAAGAAGGAAACCTATTATTTAGTGAAGAATTCAATTCCTTAGGTTCCCGGGAAAGGCGAGTCTTGTTTGAGATGGCGAAAAATAGCTTAGCCAGGCTTAACGAGATTGCTCGGGCATCAGGAGAGAGCTTAAATGTCCTTGGACGATATCTTGAATATTTGATGAAAAAGGGGGTAATTGTAAGAGAATCAAGGGGGAGCTATAGATTTGTCGATCCAGTTTTTGAGACGTGGATTAAGCAAAGTGTCTGGCCCTAAAGAAAAAAATACGGTCAAACCTGCAAAACACAGGTAGCAGAGGATAGTTATTATGATAGCTTTTTGTTGTGGCAAGGCAGCCAAGAAAACGGTTCAAAAGATAGTGAATAACCCCGCCCACAGGGTGGGGCTTCCGGTCTGTATCCAAAATAACCTCCTCCCCCTTGCCTGTCCTGAGCCCTTCGGCTTCGCTCAGGATAAACTCCGTCGAAGGGATGAGCGAGAACAAAGCATGTCCTGAGCCCCTCGGCTTCGCTCGGGATAAACTCCGTCGAAGGAGAGAGGGTGAAAATTTTATTCGTTTTCCCTCTCACCCCCCAATTGTAGGGATTCGATTGTAGGGGTCGGATTCATCCGACCCGCTCCTCCGTTTCATCCGCCTCAGGCGGACGAAGTAGGCCATCGAACCCGATCCGCTCACCCCCCAATTGTAGGGGTTCGATTCATCGAACCCGATCCGCCTAAGGCGGAGGAGATCCGCCCCAGGCGGATATAAATCAAGCCCCTACAATAAACAGACAAGGAGATAGGGGACTACGGGGATGTCATTCCCTTCGACAGGCTCAGGACAGGGAACGGGGTATTCTGACATATTTTCATAAATGACATATGAAGATGTGACCCCACATAAAAATAATCTACAAAAATGTTGACAACATTATTGTAGATTTGACAGAAAATGCGTTCATATCTTGATTTGGGAAATTACCATTGACTCTATATCGTTACTTTGATAAATTTATATTATGACGCGACAGTAGCGTATTGAATATGGTGGGGCTTTTTATCATGTGTTTCCACGGGGCACAATCAATAGTCAAGGCAGAGAAAAGGAGGTAATACTATGAGGAAAGGCAAAAAAAACTTACGTACCCCTCCCCCAGAGTTCGTTAATCGTTTGCATTCGGAACTTTCTTCTAAGAAAGGCCAGATTGTAGCGGTGGAATCTGAAAGTGGGGAATACATTTTGGGACGAACTCTTTTGGAAGTAGCTCGTAAGGCACGCGCGGCATTTCCTGGGAAGGTTTTCTATTTCATTCGTATTGGGTACCCTTATGTCCACCGTCAGATCGGTGGATTAAAGAAAGCGAAATGAAGAAAATTATCGGATGGTTCCTTGATTCCGAGCCTTTCATTCGAGCAAGTATCTCAAGGGATCAAAAATTGTTAATGGGTAAAGGAGAATATTTACTTGTGGTAGATTCTGGTTTTACAGGAGATATAAGTGCACCTGATGAAATTTTAGATCGACTTGATATTGAATATTCGGGCACTATGCCTTTTCAATTAGCTGACGGTACTATAGTCTGGAAAGATCTGTGGGCAGGAGAGGTAGTTTTGGAAAATTATGAATATGAAGCTTTATTTATCGAAGGTGACTTTCTCTTGGGAATGGAATTGGCATCAGACATCTTCTCATATTTTTTGATAGATTTTATAAACGAAAAAGTTGAATTAGAGATAAGACAATAATGAATTTATTCAAGAACTACACAAACCTTCCCCTGACTTGTGAGTCTATCGAAAGATCCATTGAAATTCCTTAATATTGATTGTAGGGAAATGGGGGCGGTTATCTTTTTCAAAAGTTACCTGTTTTCGTGATACACACTCCCCACAGGCAGAGCAGAAATTAGAAGTATCCCTTTTTTCTACAATTGTTTCAAGTAAAAATCCTTTTTCTCTGAAGTAGTTACCTGAAACAACTCACCCCTTCTTAGCTTCGTCAGGAATTAATAAATTCCTTGACTTTGATTATATTATTTCTGATATAATTATCATAACCGATCGTAAGGATAGGGACAAAAACCCAAAGAAATTGGGGACGGGTTCTATTTCTCTGCATTTTCAAAGAAATTATGTCTAAATACTAAAAAGTCAATCAATATATAGTTCAAAAAGACAACCGTCCTGAATTTTCTCAAAATTGCTTTTTAATAGATGATGCTCCTAAAGGAAAAATAAAGGATAATAGTATGACTGAAGAAGAATGGTTTGGAAAAGGTATTAAACTCCTTAAACATGGGAGGAATAAAGAGGCGCTAGAGGCTTTTGAGAAAGCCATCGAGATAGATCCAAAATATGCCTTTGCCTTGTGTTGCAAGGGTTATGCCCTTGGTGAGCTTGGGAAACGTGAAGAGGCGCTAGAGGCTTTTGAGAAAGCCATCGAGATAGATCCAAAATATGCCTTTGCTTGGAATAACAAGGGAGTTGTCCTTGTTAATCTTGGAAAACATAAGGATGCTCTAAAAGCTTATGAGGAGGCCATCGAAATAAATTCAGAGCTTGCCTTGACATACGCCAACTTAGGAAAACTTTTCTTTGAGTTTAGTGATCTTGAAAATGCTTCTAAAAAAGTTGAAGAGGCGCTTAATAGAAACAAAATACTTACTTCTGCTTTAGAGCTAAGGGGCAAAATTGAAATCGAAAAAAAGTGTTATGCTTATGCAAGCAAATCCTTTGGAAAAGCAATCCATTTGGATTTGGGTAACCCCCTGCCACTCCTCTGGAATGCTTACGCTAAGTATCTCAAAGCAGAATTCTCTTCAGGCCCAGAGGGCAAAGGGTATCATGAAGAGATACTTGCAGTCATAAGAGAGCTGGAAAGAACAGATAAATTATGTAAAGAAGAAAAGATGAGAAAGTATATCCTGTATTTCTTGGGTTTCTTTTACTATAAGAGCAAAGATATTTTTGCAGCAAAAGAAAAACTTGAGGATTGTATCGGATTAAAATCAGAATCTCCGATAGAGTCATCGGCTCGCGAATTGCTCAGGTATATCTGGAACTATGCAATCAGACCGCCCTTGTGGCGCTGGTGGTTAACATCGCCTTTAAATTGCTGTTTAAAAAGGACTGTATTCGTCTTCCTAGTGCTATTTATTTCCGTAATTTTCGGACCCTTGTTGCTACATCCATTTATCTCTCAGTCGTTTATCTCTAAGTTATTGCTTCATCCGTTTATCTCTCAATTGTTTATCTCTCAATGGATCTTTCCCAAAGAGGTAGAAATAAACTGGTCTATTTATATTACTATTATTGTGCTTTTAATGATTGTTCTCGCTTCACCAAGCATAGAAAGCATCAAGGTAAAGGATTTCGAAGTAAAGTTGCATTCTCCTCCGCCCTTTGAGCCTGTTCTTTCGCCTCCGATCATAGAAATGGAAATAAAGGAGTTAGAAAGACATGCGGGGTAGAGATAAAAGGATCAAGCCCGCACTCTTGAGAGAATGAAATGAAAAGATTAGTTGTTAGCTTGTTTTGTTTGTTGGTGGCCGCATCGTCTACATATGGGGAGGGGCTGAATTACCAGGAAACAGCAACAGCGGTCCAAGATGCTTTGAGACAGATGGACTATGCGGTGTTGGTTGATGTTAAGCGTTGCGATAAGAATGCGATAACTGACTATATCGTGGCCTGGTTTGCTGGTAGGCTAGATGAAAAATACCCTTTTTTAGGCGCAGTAACAGGAGTGGTGGCAGAAGTCTCGGAGGGGACAACCTGGAAAAGTGATAAGGTGTTTGCTGCTATCACGACACGGGACTTCGTGATGCGGAGATGGTATGCTTCTACTGCTGATTGCAGAAAGTGTCGTAGAATGATAGACAAGGGAGCCTCACTTGAGGAGATGGGCCTCTGCATTAAGTCCATCTGGCATCCGTCTGGCGCAGGTTGTCCACCCACCAACTTAAAGAATAAAAGAGGGATTGAAGAGGAGAGAAGACATAAGAAGGAACAGCCTGGGGCTGTGGGAAGTAAGAGTTACTTTAAGAAGGATGCTCGGGAAATCGACTCTTTTATTGATGGATGGTGTTATACTAAATTTGGGAGAGTTTGTTCTAATACAATTAGTATTGGTCCAAGTCCATCTATTAAAGGAGCTTATAGTATACTCATTGCAATAAATGAAGACAGCACAAGTAGGGATTTTGTTTTGCTTCTTGGAATACTTGCGGTAGGAAAGGTTACTGCTAAGACTAAATGGAAGTCTGACTTTTTGGCTTTATGGGATTTGCGGACGGATAAGAGGGTGGGTATTAAGACAAAGCGTTGTAGAAAAGCATATCGGATGTGGCAAAATGGAAACTTTGATTCTCTTGAAGATTACCTTGAGAATATAAGCAGATTTTGATTGAGTCATAAAATAGGCTATCAAGACAACAACCGAAAGGGGAAATAGCCAGTGCGGTCTGCGATATCTGCGAGGTAGAGATCCTGAGCTGAGAAGAGGCAATATTGCTTATTCCTAAGAGGTTAAGGCTGCCTACCGGGTAGCTTGCAAAAAGTGCTTTGATAAGGGTAATATTCACTAAAAAGGAGGTGAGTAAGTATGAGGAAATATCTTATTTTGTTAGTTGTGATCTTAGGTTTAATTATTGGGCAATATGAAAGTGGGCAATGTCGGCTTACTGAAAGTGAGAAAGAAAAAATACGTTGCGGAGCTGAATGTGCGAAGGACATAGCTCCTTGTAGATCTTTTTGCGATAGCATTCCTAAAGACACACCACTAAATAATGTAATTTGGGTTACTGCTGCTAAAGTATGTTATGACAAATATAATAAATGCGTAAGAGCCTGTAGATAGATTGTAAAAGAGGCAAGAAGGGCAGGATCACTGAAAAGATATTATCCCTTACCCGGGTGGAGATCGCTCAATACAAGCGAATCTGGGGCTTTCCAACCCTAAGATTCTGGCAATTAGGGATAAGCCATATAA